>JGI20154J14316_10000671_pt1 | contig 31057 bp, 28 predicted proteins | sample COG_04_FD_14316 | JGI IMG/M metagenome (IMG submission 14316)
TAGTTCATCACACTATTGCTCCTTTCTTCAAGCGTGGAGATTTTGATGGTGGTGTGATCGCTGGCTCTAACCAAATTCTTGAGGTGCTGTCAGGTAAAAAAGTCCAGCTGCCGAGAGTTAGCAGTCGAAAACCTGAGCAAAACCCACTTTTGATGGGTTTAATGATTTTTATTTTTTTGTTGGTCTTCTGGGGGCTGCCACTTCTGCGAATTCACTATGGCTATGGTGGGTCATATTACCCCGGTGGCTCTCTTGGGGGGTTTGATGCTTTTGATTCTTTTTCTGGTGGGTTTTCGGGCGGTGGCGGTGGCTTTGGCGGCGGCGGTGGTGGAGGCAGTTGGTAATGGGTTTATTTACAGAACATGAGCTAAAGTCCATTGAGCTGGCTGTAGAGAAAGCTGAATCAAGCACTGATGCTGAAATAGTGACGGTCTTTGCCAGACAGGCAGATAGCTATTACTACATACCAACATTGGTTGCGTCGATGCTAGCGCTGATATCGCCTTGGGCGCTTCTAATGACACCGCTGTGGCTAGAGTTATTTGACCTGTTATTTTTACAGTTCTTAGTATTTGTTGTGTTGGCTATAGTGTTGCGATTTAGGCCAGTTTTATCGCGCTTAGTGCCTAAATTCACTCGCGATAAACGCAGTAGCCTGCTGGCGAGATACCAGTTTTTAGAGCAAAATTTACACACCACGGAAAACAATCTNGGCGTATTAATTTTTATCTGTGAGCTAGAGCGTCAGGTTGAAATTCTGGTCGATCACGGTATTGCTGNTAGAATCGATAATTCAGTTTGGCAANAAGATATAGACAAGCTGACCGCGAGTATCGCAGCTGGAGAGGCATTCGAAGGCATTATGGCCTGCTTGGTAGATGTTGGTGACCAGCTTGCAGCTGAGTTTCCTGCGACAAAAGAAAAAAGTGAACTCTGCAATAAGCTGGTACTGATTTAACCCCTGGGGTCAGCAAAGCAGGGTACTTGTATATCCTGTTTATTGATCAGCTCAAAGAACTCATGGTATTTTTTTTGGATGCAGTAGTTGTGGGCCAGAGCCTCTGCAGCGGCGCGCACATCTTCACTGTCTTCCCCCATTACTTCGGTAGCCAATCTAAGTACCACTGTTAAGGCCGCTTCTTCAGCTGGCCAGTTTTCCACTAGACCCTCTAGAGCGTAGAGTTGGTTGTAGCGCTGCATCAGTCTGTATTCGTCGCCAGGTCCAGCTTCCTCAAGTTCTATAATTTCCTTAACCAAAGGTATAGCTGCCGCATAGTCTTCGGTAAAAATNAGAAACTTGTAATAGTAGTTCTGGTTTTTACCGTTGTTGAGTGGGCCTTGCCAAATACCTGAGAGGCCAGTTTATAGGCGCTCTCGATCTGCCCGTGGTCTGGGTTAAAGCGCCTGGTCTCCTCATAGCTGCGGTTAATGTTTCTGAGCATTACAATGCACATCTGATTGGTATCGCCATGTCGAGCAATACATTGCGGAATTGCTTTTTGACTGCGGGTAATTACCTTGTCCCAGCGCTTTCTGGTCAGGTCACGGTCAATTTTAAGAATCGCTTTATCAAGCTTTCTCTCTGACCAGGTTGCTGCTCCAGCCTGTGTTGGCAGACAGATTATGGNCAGCATCAGCACCGCGAGAAATGTGGAAAAATTGAAGTTAACATGATTTTTCATGGCCTAGTCCCCTCAAACTAAAAAACACCNTCTTTTTAAAGTATAGGACATGAATTGTAGTTTGGTGAGAAATGTGACTTTAGGCATGCCCGATCATGTTGAACTCAGCGAAACATCTTTAGAGCCCCTCAGTCTGTTCAGTGGGAGATAGGGCATATACCCAGTCTTTCAAATGGCTTAGCCTGTTGCCCTCAATAGTTTTGTCATCTATGATGCCAAAATAATTAGAAGCATTCACCAAGCCAGCTAAGGATGTACCAATGACTGACTGTATCGCACTATGGGTAGACCGGGCCGATATCACCAAAACCAAGCAGGTCGTGTCGCAGATACCGGAGTTAGCTGATGGCCAGATTGTGGTGGCCATAGACAGGTTTGGTCTGACCGCCAATAATGTCAGCTATGCTGTTACTGGCGACAGTATTGGCTACTGGCAGTTTTATCCTGCTGAGGGCGGGTGGGGCATAGTGCCGGTCTGGGGCTGTGCTACGGTAACGGAGTCCAACTGTGGGGATATTCCCCTGGGCGAGCGGCTCTGGGGTTACTTTCCCATGGCCAGTCATGCGGTGCTGACGCCGGGCCATATTCATGAGGACTACTTTATGGATGTGGTGGAACACCGTCGCGAGTTACCGCTAATCTACAATCAATTCCGTCGCACCCAGGCCGAGCCAGAGTTTCTACAAAAGATGGAAAATGAGCGCTGCCTGCTGTTTCCGCTATTTATGACGTCCTACCTAATTTATGACTACTTAATTGATAACCAATTTTTTGGTGCTCAGCAGGTGGTGATTGGTTCTGTATCCTCCAAGACCGGTTTTGGTCTGGCGCAGATGCTGCACAATGACCCACAGGTGACCCAGGCAGTGATTGGGGTAACTTCTGCGGGCAATAGGGAATTTGTTAAGGGGCTGGGTTGCTGTGATCAGATAGTCCTGTATAACAATGAGGCAGAGATTGATGCCGGGTTGCCCACAGCCTATGTAGATATGTCTGGCGATGCTCGGCTCACTATTAATCTGCACAGTCATCTTGGCGAGAATATGGTTGAGAGCTGTATGGTGGGAGGCAGTCATTGGCAGGAGGGCGGCAAGGTGGGTGAGTTGCCCGGTGCTCGTCCTCGGTTCTTCTTTGCGCCGGGGCAAATTGAAAAACGCAATAAAGAATGGGGGCCAGGGGTCGCTATGGTTAAGGCCATGACCGCCAGTGCCGACGTGGCTGAGCGCGTGGTGGCTGATATTAATATTGAATGGGTTAATGGTGTTGAGAGTCTGGCCGAGCATTGGGCTCAGCTACTGGATAATCAAATTGCGCCAAGCCGCGGCCTGATGGTCGCTCTATGAAAAAACTATCCGCCATCGCAGTCCTATTAATTATTGTTGGTTTTGCGGGCTGGCAACAACGTGTTGAACTGCTGGTTTGGGTGGCACCCAAGTTGCTTGAGATAACTAACCCGGTTGCGGAAAATAGAGCCCTAAGCTGGTCTCAGGGCCCAGAGGTAGCGTCCCAAGATCCCGCCGACAGGCCGCCGAACATAGTGCTGATTGTTACCGACGATATGGGCTTTAATGATATTTCTCTCTACAACGGCGGTGCCGGCGATGGGACTCTGCAAACCCCTAGCATTGATGCATTGGCAGAGCAGGGCGTGAGTTTTACCAATGGCTATGCCGCCAATGCGGTCTGTGCGCCATCTCGCGCGTCGATTATGACCGGGCGCTACTCCACCAGATTTGGTTTTGAATTTACGCCATTTTATAAAACCGGTGTGACTATCTTCCGCTGGATGGAGGAGTTACAGCCCAGCGAGATTCCGCTATTTTTGGATGAGGCCAATGCGGCGACCATGAAGCCAATCGGCGAGCTGGGCCTGCCGCCTGCAGAGATTACTATTGCTGAATTACTCAAACAGCAGGGCTATTACACAGCACATGTGGGCAAATGGCATCTGGGTTCTGTGGATGGCATGGTGGCGACCAAACAGGGGTTTGACGACAGCCTGGAGTTAAAAGGGGTGCTGTATCTACCAGAAGATCATCCAGATGTAGTTAATGCCAAGGTGCAGGGGGATCGTATAGATCGCATGGTTTGGGCCACAGGTACCTATTCGGCCACCTTTAATGGCCTGGGTAACCCCGGGGAGCAGTTTAAGCCCAAAGGTTATCTAACAGACTATTACACGGATCAGGCGGTGGAGGTGATTGAGAATAATCGCCATCGTCCCTTCTTTTTATATCTGGCTCACTGGGGAGTTCACAACCCATTGCAGGCTTCTCGGGAAGACTACGATGCGCTGTCCCATATTGCGGATCATCGGCTGCGGGTCTATTCCGCCATGATTCGCGCAGTAGATCGCAGTGTGGCGCGAGTTACCCAGTCATTGGAAGACAATGGTCTGGCGGACAACACCCTGATTATTTTGACCAGTGATAATGGCGGGGCGGGCTATATAGGCTTACCCAACGTCAACAAGCCTTACCGCGGCTGGAAGCTCAATCATTTTGAAGGTGGCACCCATGTGCCCTTTATGGCGAAGTGGCCAGCGCAGATTAATGCTGGCACCAGCATGGACGCGCCGATCCATCACAATGATATTTACAGCACCATTGCTGCGGCAGCGGGCGTGCAGATACCTCAGGATCGCAAAATAGATGGGGTTGATTTGCTGCCCTATATTCGCAATGAGGTTGAGGGAGAGCCCCATCAAACATTATTTTGGCGTGAGGGACATCAGCAGGCAGTGCTGCATAAGGGTTGGAAGTTAATCAGTGCCGAGCAGTCTAACTTGCCACAACCGGCACCAAGGGCTAAATGGTTATTTAATCTGGCACTGGACCCCACAGAGCAGAATAATTTGGCCGCAGATAATCTGGAGAAAGTGGCAGAGTTAGAGACATTGTTAGCCGCCCATAATGCTGAGCAGGTAGAGCCACTTTGGCCCAGTGTATTTAATGCACCCCAGTTGATTGATAAGACCAGTAATGAGCCCTTCGAAGAAGGCGATGAGTTTATTTATTGGCCGAATTAAAGGGCATTTTTAAGCGAAAAAAAAGCACAGCCTGAGCTGTGCTTTTTTGTATCAGAGGCGGGCCTCTAAACCGTTAAGCCACCATCCACAACAATGCACTCGCCATTGGTGTAACTGCCCGCATTCGACACTAGATAAAGCACAGTACCCGCCATCTCATCCGGCTCCGCATGGCGATGCATAGGAATAGTAGCAATGGCCTGCTTATAGATTTTTTCATCGCTAAATAGCGCACCGGCAAACTGTGTCTTGGTCATACCTGGCAACAGAGCGTTTACTCTGATACCCAGCCCGCCACATTCTTTGGCAAAGGCTTTGGTCATATTAACCACAGCGGCTTTGGTGATGGAGTAAATGCCCTGCATTGGACCTGGTTGCAATGCATTGATAGACGCAGTGTTGACGATCGAGCCACCACCGTTTTCGCGCATTATCTTGCCCGCTTCGATGGACATAAAGAAATAGCCGCGAATATTCACATCAACTGTCTTGGTGTAGGCACCCAGATCCGTATCCAGAATATGCCCAAAGTAAGGGTTGGTTGCTGCATTGTTAATCAGAATATCTAGCTTGCCATGCATCTGCTTGATCTGGGCAAAACAGTTTTCAATATCACCCATATTGCCCACATGGCAGGCCAACGCCTCAGCGCTGCCGCCAGCCGCGGTAATAGCATCGGCCACAGTTTGGCAGCCATCAATCTTGCGGCTGGAGACTATGACATGGGCCCCTTGCTCGGCAAGAAGTTTAGCTATTGATTCGCCGATGCCACGGCTTGCACCAGTGACTAGGGCAATTTTGCCAGTTAGATCAAAAAGATTGGTCGCCATGGTTTTCTCCAAATAGGTTTATTGAGTAAGGTTTTTTAAGTGGGCTGTTATAGCAGGTCGTAAAAGATTACGGTTTATGCAGTAGGTGTTGCGATCTTTACTAGCCAAGGTTTTGGCCAGGTTAAGCGCTTCTTCCTGTAACTGGTCCTGTGGATAAATGGCGTCGACAATCTGCAGTTCGGCACATTCTATCCCTGTGTAAGCAATCCCGGTCAGCATCATATTTTTCACTGCCTGCTGGTTGGGTAATAGCTGGCCTATATCGCTGGATATCTGGGTAAAGGGAATTTTAATATCCACTTCCGGGAAGCAGAAACGGCCTCGGTCAGAACGCATTAATCGAAAGTCTGCTGCACTGGCTACAATGGCACCACCTGCATAGGCATTGCCATTAATGCAGGCCACCGTAGGCGCATTAAGCAGGGCGAGGCGGCACAGCAATGTTTCAAAGGCGGTGGTAAATTCATTGCGGTCTGCCTCATTTAGGGGGATTAACCAATCCAGATTAATACCTGTGGAGAAGGTTTTCTCATGGGTGCAGGTCAGCAGCAGAGCTGTGTTGCCCCTGTACTGTTCGACGGTATCCAGAGCAGTCAGATATTCCGCCACAACCTCTGTGGTAAGGCGATTGTCACCGCCATTTTCTGCATTGGTCAGGGTCAGAATATGAACGCCATCGATGAGTTTTAGGTTCATGGTTGCCATAGGAGATTTCTCTATTAGTATCCTGCTGTACCATTAATTAATGCTCATAAAATTCAGGGTCTAGCAGAACGTACTGTTTTGATTTGGGCTGGCGCACATAAATAGGCTGTTCCACCTGATCCAAGTGGTAGGCCTGCTTTTTCAGCGTACCTTTAAACAGCTTGAAGGTGCCGGTGGTGTCCTGCTCATCTTCAATGCGAACAAACACTGGGCGGGCAAAGGCCGGTAGTTCTCGATCGGTATACTCAGTAAAAGCCGCAACATCGAAAGTTTGGCCGGGCACTAGAGTGATGGCTGCCATGCCTGCTTTACCCTCGGCACCGGGAATATCCACGCCGTACACATTGCTGATTTCAACCTGGTCACAGGCATTGAGAATCTCGCCCACTTCGTTGGTTGAGACATTTTCTGCGCGCCAGCGGAAGGTGTCGCCCACGCGGTCGACAAACTGGTAATGGGGCAGGCCCATAGCAAAGCCCACATCAATCTTGCGAATCAGATCGCCGGTATTAAACCAGCGGTCACCGGGCTCGCGCAGATCAGTGAGTATTTTGTCATTGGTGGCATCGGCATTTTTATAGCCATCGAACTTGTAGCGATCATCAATTTGGCCGAGCATGAGGCCAGCCTCACCAAGTTCCACCTCAATTACCTTGCCGTTTTCGTCTAGCACAATTTCATCGTTCTCAATATCGTACTTCACCAGCATTACCACCACAGAGCCAGTGCCGATGGTGGATTCTTTATTGAGGATATTCAGGAAGGAGACATTGCCTTCACTGGAGCCATAGATTTCAGTAATGCGCTTAACGCCAAAGCGGTTGCGAAAGGTATCCCAGATATCTGGCCGTAAACCATTGCCCAGCATGGTTTTGAGCGGATTATTTTTCTCATCCGGGCATTCTGGAGCCATGGCCAGATAGCGGCACAGCTCACCCACATAGACAAACAATGTGGTCTGATATTTTTGTACCTCAGGCCAAAACTGAGTGGCAGAAAAGCGACGGCGCACAAACATAGAGGCACCAGAGTGCAGACAGCTGCCAATTCCTAGCAGAAAGCCCGTGGCATGGTAAAGCGGCAGACAGATATACATGCGGTCTGAAGGCTTAGCATGAAAGCCCACTGTAGAATAGGGCTTGGCCGCCGACATAATTTTGCGGTGATAGATAACAGCTGGCTTGGGTAGACCAGTGGTGCCCGAGGTAAAGATGTACAGGGCAATTTCTCCAGCGGCAATATCATCGGTCTCTGGGTGATTGTGGGTCGGCATATCGGCCAATGTGGCGCTAAAGTCGGTAGCCCAGTCAGGTGAGGTCTGGTCCAGCTGAGGGTCTTTTAGCCAGAGATAATCTTTGTCTGCAAGCTCAAGCTGGTCTTTTACGCCCTCAACTGAGGCCAGTAACTCTTGTCCGATCAGGCACTTCGTGGAGTTTACGGTAGTAATACAATGGGCCAGAGGGCGATCGGTAAGGCCGGTATTAATCAAGCCGGCTGTAGCACCAATTTTGGCCAGGGCAAAGATGCTGCACAGCAGCTCCGTGCGGTTCTCAATCAGCACCGCCACACAGTCGCCGCGGGTGACACCCTGCTGTTTAAAGCTGTGGGCAAATTGATTGGTCAGGGCATTAAACTCAGACCAGTTGAGTTCCTGGCCTTCGCAGACAATGGCAGATTTGTTTGGGTATTTGGCCGCGGTAGTTTGAAACATCAGTCCCAGGGAGGTTTTTTCATCATCTCCAGGGGGCTTAAAGAAAATTAGTGTGGGTGCGGCTTGGAAAAAATTCCACATCACACGAAAAAATTCAATAACTTTGCTCATTACAGGCCCCTAAGCTTTATTCTAATTATTTGGCTAATTCTTGCAATTATTATGGCATTTACTATGACAATATAATAGTTATCTGCGTGATACCAAGTATATCGGAGTTAATATGATTTCTGGAAAATTCAATTATAAAAAGTACGTCCAGTCAGTCATGGGCCAAACCAGGCCGAGGTGACTGGGGCAGGTCATGATTATATGCAGGAGGATTCCCCCGTTAAAATTGGTTGCGCTATTGCCCAATGGCGCAAGAATAATTAATGTAGCTGTAAACAATAAAACTTATAAAAGAGGCTAATGCAATGTCAGATATACCTGTTTACATGGTGGTTAACCTAAAAGTCACAGATGCGGATGAATACCGCAAATACGAGAAAGGTTTCTTCCCCATACTGAAAAAATACGGTGGTAGCTTTTTAACCTTTGATGACAGCCCGATTACTCTGGAAGGTCTAACACCAAGAGAGGGGCGCATGATTATCTTTAGTTTTCCCTCTGAAGAGGTGGCCAATGCCTGGTGGGCCGATCAGGAGTATCAAGAGCTCAGTGCATTCCGTCGCGCTGGTACCCAAATGGAATTTCTAACCATGGTGCATGGATTACCGCCGCGGGGCTAGATTAGAGCCCGGCGGTACAGTCGGAGATAGCCTCTGTTTAGCGCCCCAGCTCGGCACCCCTAAATGTGACTCAGCATCCGAGGTTAGTGGGGCAAAAGTTAACTCAAACAGGCATAGTGACACATCGCATTGGCCATGCTTGAAAACTAGTGGCATAATAGATGTCAAAATAAAAAGCAATCAATCAAAACATTAGCTACAGGGGGTCTCAGTGATAACAGCAACCAGCATCTGGGGAGCAGCTGCACTTATCTATGGCGTATTTTGGGCCTGGTATGTGGGTTTAAAGGGCAAACTATCTGCAACGGAAGTAGAGCAGTATCTGCTGCGCTTTGACGCCCTAGGCCTAGCCCCTGACAGGTTGGAAAACCTGCGCTATTTTATGGCTAACGATGATGGCCGTGAGTGGTTTATGGTCAATTTACTTGAACTTAAGTCGCCTAAGCGAGAGTCAGCCAAATTACTGCAAAGCTATAGCAAAATCTTTTTGGGCGGCCTGCTTAAACGGGCAGGGCATCCGTTTTTTGTTGCCAATGCCCAGGCTAGAAATATAGAGAACCTCCACTGTGAGCATGCAGATAACTGGACCTCAACCGGGATAATTCGCTATCGCAGCCGCCGCGACCTAGCCGAAGCGTTGCTAAATACCTTCGGCAGTGACCACCATGCAGATAAGCTGGCATCGCTGGAAAAGACATTGGCCTTTCCCGCTACCGCCAGCATGTTAATGGGCTCGCCGCGGGTACTAGTGGCCCTGGGCCTGGCCTTGGTTGCCGCCTTAACTCAAATTGCAATTTCATAATAAAAACACAGAGATCACTATGGGCGATAACCTCCTATTTAAGCCATTTCAACTGGGTAACCTGCAGTTAAAAAACCGCATTGTAATGGCCCCTATGACGAGAAATTTCTCTCCTAATAACAATATTCCCGGTGACAATGTGGTGGACTATTACCGCCGCCGTGCTGAAGGTGGTGTGGGTCTGGTAATTACCGAAGGCACCTGCATCGGCCATAAAGGGGCCAGCGGCTATCCAGGGGTGCCTTATTTTCATGGTGAGGAGCGTCTGGCGGGCTGGAAGAAAGTGGTAGATGCGGTACATGAGGCTGGTGGAAAAATTGCGCCTCAGCTTTGGCATGTGGGCGCAGTGCGCAAAACTGGGGCTCTACCAGAGGGCGATGTACCAGGCTATGGCCCCTCAGGGATGAATGTGCCGGGCAAGGTTAACCGCGAAGTGATGACCCAGCAGGATATAGATGACGTGGTTGCCGCCTTTGCTCAGGCTGCTGCCGACGCCAAAGCCATTGGCTGCGATGCGGTTGAATTGCACGGTGCCCATGGTTATCTAATTGATCAGTTTTTCTGGGAAGGCACCAATCAGCGGGTAGACCAATATGCCGGCTCTATCGAAAACCGCGGTCGCTTTGCCGTAGAGGTTATTAGCGCCGTGCGCGCTGCCGTTGGCCCGGACTATCCTATTATTTTGCGTTGGTCCCAGTGGAAACAGCAGGACTATACTGCCCGTTTGGCCGTTACCTCAGAAGAGTTAGAGCGTTTTCTAATGCCGTTGTCAGACGCGGGAGTGGATATCTTTCACTGTTCACAGCGACGCTTCTGGGAGCCGGAGTTTGCAGGCAGTGAATTAAATTTAGCGGGCTGGACCCAGAAGATCACTGGCAAGCCNGCTATCACCGTGGGTAGTGTTGGACTGGATGCAGACTTTACTCCCAAGCCCGGCGAAGCGCATTTTAAAGAAGCGGACCCCGCCAGCCTGGATACATTACTGCATCGCCTAGACCAGAATGAGTTTGAACTAGTGGCCGTGGGCCGCGCACTGATTTCCAATCCGGACTGGGTCAACCTGGTGCAAGCCAAGCGAATGGACGATCTAAAACCATTCCGCAAAGAACATCTGGGCGAATTGGTCTAAGGCAGACTGCGTCAATAAAAAGTACAGGCCAGAAACCGAATACGGAGAACAGAATGGAACTGCAAGACAAAATAGTCGTGATCACCGGTGCAGGCAGCGGCATAGGTCGAGCTCGCCCTGCGTTTTCAGGCTGAAGGCGCCAAACAAATAGTCTGTGCCGATATTAATCTGGCCAATGCCCAGGAGACCGCCGATATGATTGGCGGCGTGGCCATGCTGGCCGATGTAGCCAAAGAGGAAGACACCGCACGCATCATCGAAGACACAGAAGCCAATATAGGCCCCATCGATCTATTTTGCTGCAATGCCGGCGTTGGCTATGGAGAGAGTATTCATTCGCCCAACGAGCAGTGGCAGTCGATCTGGGATATCAATGTTATGTCCCATGTCTATGCTGCACGTCACCTAGTACCGCGCATGGTCGAGCGGGGCAGTGGCTACTTCCTCAATACCTCTTCAGCTGCAGGCCTGCTTAATCAAATTGGTGGTGCAGCCTATGGGGTAACCAAGCATGCTGCTGTGGGCTTTGGCGAATGGTTGGCCATACATCACAAACACGAAGGCATAGGCGTCTCAATGCTGTGCCCGCAGGCTGTGCGCACCGCTATGACAGCAGTGGATAATGACGCTGTTGCCGCAGCAGCAAATAACGGCATGATTGAGCCCGAAGAGCTGGCAGACACAGTAGTAGAAGGGTTGCGCGACGAGAGCTTTTTGATCTTGCCGCACCCAATTGTGAAAGAATTTATGCAGAATAAAACCAACAACTACGACCGTTGGATTGGTGGCATGAACAAGTTGATGCGCAAAATTACTGGCATTATTTAATAGCAAATTTAAGTATAAGGGGAGCAGGCAATGGGTTTTGAATTAACACCGAGAGCAGAGGATTTAAATGAACGCCTAAAGGTATTTATGGACGAGCATATCTACCCGCGGGAGCGCGATTACGAAGAGTTTACCGGCGACCACAATAATCTGTGGCAATACCCGGACTGGTATCAGGGCCTGAAAGATGAAGCTAAAAAGCAGGGCCTGTGGAACCTGTTTCTACCCGAAGAATACAAGCCCTGGAGCCCCGGCTTAACCAATCTGGAGATTGCGCCGCTATTTGAAACCATGTCCAGAGCTGCCTGGTCCCAACAGATATTTAACTGTAATGCCCCCGACCGCGGCAATATGGAAGTGCTTGCTAAATACGGCACTCCAGAGCAGCAAGAGCAATGGTTGTTACCCCTGTTAGCCGGTGATATCCGCTCTGCCTACGCCATGACTGAGCCGGACGTGGCCTCATCCGATGCTACCAATATGGAGCTCAAAATTGAGCGTGACGGCGATGAATATGTTTTAAATGGCCGCAAATGGTGGACCACCAACGTGATCGGCTCCGCCTGCAAAATTATGCTGGTGATGGGAAAATCCAACCCAGATGCACCGCGCCACCAACAGCACAGTACTATACTGGTACCCACAGATACCCCAGGGGTCAAAATGTCACGGCCGCTTAAAGTGTTTGGCGAATACCATTCTCCTGGTGGCGAGGGCGATATGATCTTTAGTGATGTACGTGTGCCCGTCACTAATCTAATTCTCGGCGAAGGCCGTGGTTTTGAAATCGCTCAGGGCCGACTAGGGCCGGGTCGTTTCCAGTACGCCATGATGTTTGTGGGTATGGCCCAGCGCAGTCTGGAGCTGATGTGTGAGCGTGCTCAGCAGCGGGTAGCCTTTGGTGAAACCCTGAGCAAAAAAACCAGCGTGCAACACGAGATTGCCCGCAGCCGCTGCGATATTGAACAGTGTCGATTATTGGTGCTGGCCGCCGCTGAAAAAATGGATAAATACGGCATAGACGGCGCTCGCGAAGATATCAGCATGCTCAAAATTGTTGCCCCAAAAATGTGTGAAGATGTGTCCAGCCGCGCCATGCAAATCTTTGGTGGCATGGGCGTTTGCCAAGACACGCCACTGGCCCATATCTGGACAACAAGTAGATTCTGTCGCATTGCCGACGGCCCAGACGAAGTGCATATGTCTCAGCTGGCCAAAATGACCATGCGCTCTCTCAACAGACAGTCGCTGTCTTAGACAAAAAAAGAGACAAATATAGAGGATTTACAATGAGTTTTTCATCCAATGTACTAAGCATCGAAAAACAGGGCCAGGTTGGTATTATCTACCTGGACCGTGAAAGCAAATACAATGCGCTTTCCACTGAACTCTGGTCCACCATACCCCTTGGGCTGGCCGCACTCTGCGAAGACCCAGAGATTGGTGCCATTGTGTTGGCGGGTCGCGGCAAGCACTTCTGTGCCGGTATTGATCTGGCTGAAGACGGCCTTAGCCAGCATAAAAAAGCCAAAGCTCGCTCCAAAGCCGAAGCCAATATTCAACAGCTGCACAACACCCAAAAATTCCAACAAGCTATTAGTTCATTGGCGGAATGTGAGTTGCCAGTTATTGCGGTAGTGCAGGGCTTCTGTCTGGGTGCCGGTGTTGATCTAATCACCGCCTGCGATATGCGTATTGCCAGTGCTTGCTCTGTGTTCAGTGTCCGAGAGACCCGCCTGGGCCTGGTGGCCGATGTGGGTACCTTGCAGCGCCTGCCGAAGATTCTAAATGCTGGTCACGTAGCCGAGCTGGCCTATACGGGCAAAGACATTAAAGCTGATCGCGCTGAAAAGATTGGGCTGGTCAATGATGTCTATGAGTCCGCGGAAGCCACTATGGAAGCCGGTATGGCTCTGGCTCAGGAGATTGCAGGTAACTCGCCTATGGCCGTGCGCGGCACCAAGTTTGTTCTGCGCCAATCGGAGAATCTAACCGACGAGCAGAGTTTAATGGTCAATGGTATGTACACCCTGATGACCAGTCTGCAGTCGAATGATTTGCAAGAGGGAATTATGGCATTTGCCGAGCGCAGACCAGCGAAGTTTACTGGCAGCTGAGTCTTTGGGTTCAGACAAAAAAAGGGGATAACTTAGTTATCCCCTTTTTTTTTCAGGCTGTTTAGACCGTTAGTAAGACATATCCCGAGTTGCATTTAGCAATCCAGGGAAGTGGGTTCCTAATTTTGCCATGCCGTAAGTGAACCAGTACTCGATCTTTTGCGCGAAAGTCATTTCGACCATCTCCGGTAGACGCTGTTGTTGTCTGTCCAGGTAGGCGTGAATGGCTTCGGCATCTTCCATGCTATTAGTTTCGTAGAAGCCTACCATGCCTTTGTGGGCTTTTGAGCCGCCCAGCACAATACCGGCAAAGTCGATATGAGTCTGTTCGCTCATATAGCGCAGGTCGGGCACCACGTAGTTGCTCTTGGCGCTGATGCCGTGGCAGGTTCCGCAGTTATGGCCGTACAGTTCTTCACCTTTTTTGATAATCTCTGGGTCGGTATTGGCTTCGTGGCCCAGGGCCAGAATGCTGGCTAGGCTTTCGTCGGGCAGGCTTCTAGTGTGGCCAAAGTCGCCCAGCTTAAACACCAGCAATTTGTTCTGGTTTACCTTGTTGCGCTTTAACTCATCACCAATCGTCAGCATCACTGTGCCGCCACTGCCCTGGGCGACAGCTATATATTGCTCGCCGTCTAGCTCGAAGGTCATGGGGCCTGCAAGTACGGCGCTGTCTGACTGATACTGCCACAGAGCGTCACCATTCTCGGCGTCGTAGGCGGCGAAGGTGCCGTTACCCATGCCCTGGAATACCAGGTCGCCTTCGGTGCTTAGGATGCCACCGTTGGCGGGCTTGCTATGGTGTACTTTCCAGGCGGCTTCTTGCTTCACCGGATCCCAGGCTAAGAGTTCGCCATAGACCAATGCGTCCGTTGATGCTTTGCCCGCCACCCAGCTCAATGGATCTCTGGATTCGTTGAGGTCAACACCGGTGTTCCAGCGGTTGAGCTGATACTTGGTGGTTTTTTGGGCGCTAAAGTAATGGGGAATGCTCTGAGCAGGGATGTACATCAGGCCAGTCTTGGGGCTGAAGGACATGGGCTGCCAGTTGTGGGCACCATAGGGCGATGGCCAGATATAGCTGCCACCATTACTCTGGTAGTCGGCGTATTCGGTTTCTACGGGACGGCCGGTTTCCATATCAATATGGCTGGCCCAGGTGACTTTGGCGAAGGGCTCTGCAGACAGCAGTTCCCCTGTGGCTCGATCTAGAACATAGAAGAAACCATTTTTTGGCGCCTGCATAATCACCTGACGCATTTCGCCTTTGATTTCGATGTCGGCCAAGGTCATTTGCTGTGTGGCTGTGTAATCCCAGTTGTCTTTTGGGGTGACCTGGTAATGCCAAACATAGTCACCAGTATCTGGTCGCAGGGCTACAATCGAGCTGACATAGAGATTATCGCCGCCACCAGGACTGCGCAGATCACGATTCCAGGGCGAGCCATTGCCTGTGCCTATGTAAAGTAGGTCCAGTTCTGGATCGTAGACAATGGAGTCCCAAACGGTACCGCCACCGCCACCGAGTTCGTGCCAAGACTTATCACCCCAGGTCTCAACTGCAACGTCCAGAGCAGGGTGCTCCTGTGGTTTGTTGGGATTGCCGGGCACGGTGTAGAAGCGCCATAGCTGGTCGCCGGTGGCTGTGTCGTAGGCGGTAATGTAGCCGCGCACTCCTAATTCGGCGCCGCCATTACCAATAATAATTTTTCCGTCCACCACGCGGGGTGCGCCGGTGACACTGTAGTTGCTATTGGCTGGGGTAGTTTGGATTGACCAGTTCTGTTCGCCGGTCTTGGCATCCAGGGCGATCAGGCGTCCATCCAAGGTGCCAAAGAAGACCTGCAAGCCTGTCTCTTCATCTCCCTGCCACATAGCGACACCGCGGTTTACAGCACCACAGCAGGCTTTGATTAGATGCTCTCTGGGAACCTCTGCATCAAAGTGCCAAAGTTCTTCCCCAGTGCGGGCATCTAGGGCGTGGACATGGGCCCAGCCGGTACTGACATAGAGCACGCCATCATGCATCAATGGGGTTGCTTCCATGCCGCGGGCGGTATCAAATTTGAAGGACCAAGCCAGATCAAGCTCGTCTACATTATCGCGATTGATTTTGTCCAGTGGGCTAAAGCGCTGTTCTTTGTAATTGCGGCCATAGCTTAGCCACTCTGTATCTGGGTCGGTAATCGACTGCTCATTCACCACTGTGGCTTGGGCTTGTATAAGAGCGCTACTAAATAGCAGGGCAGTTGCGAATTGGATCAGGCGAGATGCCATAGGATTCTCCATTGCTCTTTGTGAGTCTTGTTTTGTGATTATTGTAGGGCCATTTCGATAAATTGCATACGGTCTTGCCCGAAAAACATATCGCCATCAATAAACATGGTTGGCGCTCCAAAACAGCCTCTTTCGACGGCGGCTTCGGTATTACTAATTAATGCGGCTTTAACCTCTGGGTCCTGGGTGCCGGCAATTATGTGCTGTGCATCTAAACTGGCGTCGGTCAGTACTCTACTCACTACTTCCAGGTCGCCCATATTTTCACCATTGACCCAGATTGCGTCATAGACGGCGTCGACATAGTTATCAAAGTAGTCTTGGCCCAGAGCTGCTACTGCACCGCGCATCAGATTTAAGGTGTTGATCGGGAAATGGGGGTTAAAGCCCAGCTGCACCTGATAGAGTTTGGCAAAGCGGGGCAAGTCTTGGGTCATCATATACTTGCCTTTGGCAGGCACTGTGACCGGTGACATGTTACCCGAGGCTTTAAACAGCCCACCCAGCAGAACAGGTTTGTAGTCTATGGTGCAGCCGTATTGTGCATTTAATTGTTGCAGACGCTTGTGGGCCAGATAGGCCGTGGGGCTGCCGAAATCAAAATAAAAGTCTATGGTTTTAGACACTGCACTTTCCTCTGCTGGGCAAGGTGGTTGCACACCTATTTACGGGGTCAGAGTAGCGCTGAGGCTGTTCCAGTGTAAATCGAAAATGATGACCCATGAGTTCGGGTTTTAGAGCTATATTAAGCGGCAGTAACCAATATTTCTAGCAGGTCGATTAGCATCGCTGCAGTGTCTTCGGCACTGTTGGACTGATGGTCTCGCAGGCGATCCCAGTATTCAAATGACAGGGTGCCAATAATGGCTTCTTGACGTGGCTGCGGGAGTTGCTCAAGTTCCGGCAAGGCCTGTCGGATATCATTGCGGATTCTGCTTTGATACTTGGCATAGTTTTGTTTTAGGAAAGCAGATCGCCAGCGCCTAGTGGCTGTTGATTTTAAGATATTGGTGTTGCTCTCATAAAGCTGGGCTAAGGAGCTCACCACTTGGGCTATACGCTGCTTTAGCGGAAGTTTGATATCAATGTCGCTAGTATTGTCTACAAAGTCCTTGCGCCATAGTTCATCAGCGGTGGCAAAAATAGCTTCCATATCTTCAAAGTGCCGGAACACTGAACGGATACCTACTTTTGCATGGTCGGCAACTTGCTGTGCGGTGGGCACTAGGTTACCACCATCAATTAATTGCAGCATAGCTTCAACAATAACCTGACGGCTGCGGTCACTGCGCAAGCGGCGACCATCGACTTTTGTAGCTGGGCTTAAGCTGTCTGACATAGAGCTTGGCTTCTGTGGATTATCATAGCTGCAATTTTGACATATTTAGCCTCAAGTTGCACTGTACTTGCCACCGCAGCCCCTCGCTTATAGGTCATTACTGTTTACCACAATATCGGAGGAATTAGCGGGCAGTGAGATGCTAGTACCATCTTCTCCGAGGGTATAGTTGCTAAATCGCTGATCAACCCCATCTAGCCAGAGGGCCTCGCTGCCGGGCAAGACCAGTGGTGGCACTATATGGTAGAAAAGCAGATGGCCTACATTGGCATCTCGTGCAGTTTCGGCGGCCTCTATGGGAGACGCATGATAGTCGATCACATCGTCAAAAATCTTCGCGGTGTTTGGCAGGCCGACGGCAGTGGCAGCTTGATTCATGGCGTTGAGCATTGCAGGGTTGAGTGCCTCATGGACCAGCAGGTCAATGCCCTGAGCAAACTCCTCTATATTGGCAGATTTGTTGGTGTCGCCAGAAATCAGAGCGCTGCGTCCCCTGTAGCTAAAGCGGTAGGCTACTGCCGGGGTTATGGGGAAATGATCCACTGCCAACATCTCCACCTTTAAACCATCCTGCTCGTAGACTGTAATCAGTTCGCCCTCTGCCGGCAGTGGGGCACTGACAGCGGCCATGCCTGCACCGGTTAATGGTGCCACGGTATTGCCATGATGATCATTGCGATAGATTTTGTCTTGGCCATAGGCCAGATTAAAGCCGGCAACCACATTGGCTACGCCATCTGGTCCATAGATATTGAGGGGTGTACTGTTGTTGCCCGCCGCCCAGCGAATGGTGGCGACCTCACCAAGTCCATCAATATGGTCTGAGTGGAAGTGGGTCAAAAATACGCCACTGATATTACCAGCCTGATAGCCCATACGACCCAAATTGCGCAATCCATTGGCGCCTGCATCCACCAGAAACAGCTTGCCTGCGGCTACAACCGCAACACAGGGGCCGGAGCGATTGGGGGCTGGCATGGGGCCACCGGCGCCACAGAGAGCAATATGCAGTCCATCGCCCAATGTATCGATCTTGTTACTGGCCAACAGAGCCTCTGCGCCTTTGGGAAGAATTCGCAGTGCTATATCACCGCGCTGGCTATAAATACCTGCGCCCAGAACAACAATGCTAAGAACAATAATCGAAAACTTTTTCATGGCCACCTCAGTTTGATGCCAGATTTAAAGAGTGACATGTTGGCATATATCATGTCAATATAATTGGCATTCGAATCTACTTATAGTTTATCGCTAAACAGCAGGCTAAAAAAATACAGGAGCCCCCATGTCTCAGCACAGTCCCATTACCTTAATTGGTTCACCGCCATCCCCTTACACCAGAAAAATGATCGCGCTCATGCGATACCGCCATATTGCTTACCGAATTATCTGGGACAATCCGGCCGCGATACTGGCAGAGATTGGGGTTGCCAAGCCTAAGGTGGCCCTGCTGCCGACCTATCTGTTGCCCGATGAGACAGGAGAACTCCAAGCGGTGTGCGATTCGACACCGATTATTCGCCGCTTGGAAGCGGAGTATGAGGGGCGCTCTGTTATCCCAGATGATCCGGCTATGGCGTTTATCGATTATCTACTGGAAGATTTTGCCGATGAATGGGCCACTAAATATATGTTCCATTACCGCTGGCATTTTGATGCAGATGCAGACAATGCAGGCTCGTTGTTGCCACTGTTTCAGAAGGTTAACTTGCCCGCTGATGCCTTTAACCATTTTAAGTCTTATATCACCGAGCGTCAGGTGGGCCGACTGCATGTGGTGGGGTCTAACGAGATAACAGCGCCGGTGATCGATGCCAGCTATAAACGTTTGCTCGTAGCCATGGAGGCCCATTTCGCTCAGCAACCCTACTTGATGGGCGACCGCCCCGGGGCTTCGGACTTTGCACTCTATGGTCAGCTAACTCAGCTGGTGGGCATTGAACCCACGTCAAGGGCCATTGCCCATAATCTATCCTCCCGCACCGTGGCCTATACCGGCCTGATGGAAGATCAAACTGGTCTTGAGCCGCAAACCAGTGATTGGAGCAGGGCAGAGACTGTGCCCGAGACGCTGAAGAGTATTCTTAATGAGGTGGGTCATGTCTATGCCCCGGCTCTGCTTGCTAATGCACAGGCTTTGCAAGCCGGAGAGAAAACCTGGGAGACAGAGATTGATGGCAGCCGCTGGACTCAGCAGACCTTTACCTATCAGGGCAAGTGCTTACAGTGGATTAATCAGGAGTATCAGGCCCTGAGCGAAGCGGACCGGGCTAGGGTAGATGAGTTGCTGGCAGGCACCGGCTGCGAAAAGATTATTCTTTAGGCCGATCCCTAAGGCTTTAGGCTGAGCTTAGGCCCAAAAAAACCATCGCACTGCGGTGGTTTTTTTATTCACTACCACCTATGCCTGAGAGATAGCACCAGCATAATGCTGGCTATAGCCAGCGTTATCAGCTGAGCTGATTCCCAGAGCGAGGCAAACAGATAGATCACATTATTGGGATCGGGCGCGCCCTCCGCAAAGGGGAAGATAATAATTGAAGCTATGCTGTTAATGCCGCTATCTGCAGCCAGGAAATGCATAAAGCTGCGAAAGGTATAAATAGCCATCTGCAGATAGAATCTGTACTGGGCAATTACACTACTCTGATAGTTATTGTTGGCCTACTGGGGAAATAGCTTTTCGATTGATGTGATTGGCACTGCCTTTTTATGGGTTGCTATAGTCAATATAGCTAACTTAAATAATTAACACTATGTATGCCAGTTTATTTTCTAGCCATAAGCTGATAACTTAGGCGCTGTTTTTATTACAACAATAATTAATACAGGGGCTGGGGATGACAGAGCAGTTTAAGGAACAGGGTGGTGCAGCCACTATGGACCCAAGTGCCGCATTTCGCTGGTTATCGTCCCAGATCATGAGCAGCGTGATCAGCCCCCAGCGGCAAATCAAGCAACGCCAAAAGGCTGAAAAGCACCGTCACGCAAATGGCGGTCGGCATGTTGTTGAGTACTTTCACCAGGTGGAAGATGGTTACAGCCACCTGGCGGCTCAGGCGCTCGGGGCATTTGCTGAGCGCTATGATATTGAGCTGCGCTGTCACCTGGTTGCCGGGCCCTCCGGTAATAATGCAGTTGAACCTGAGTTATTAGTTAAACTTTCCCAGTACGATGCGTCGTTTATTGCGCCCCATTATGGCCTTGAGGCTCCTGGTGCCCATGCACTTCCCGATCGGGAGGCCATCGAGTTTGCTGAATCGATTTTAGCCGCGCCTAGTTTGCAGGCGCAGGCAGGTGCAGATTTTGCTGCGCTGGCAATAGCCGTCGGCGCCGCACTCTGGGGTGGGGATAGGGCGATTCTGGATAGATTGGCAGAACAGCATGGCCGAGCCTCTGGGCAGCAAACATTGGACTGCCTTGCCCTTGGCAATGCTCGGCGGGCTGAGCTAAAGCACTATTCCGGCGCCATGTTTTACTATGCTGGCGAGTGGTACTGGGGCGTGGATCGCCTGCATTATCTGGAGAAGCGCCTGGCAGATTTGGGTGCAGACCTCTGTCCTGAAGCACCATTATTGATGCCCCGTTTTGAGGTTGAAGCGGGTAAACACCGGGACAATGGCAGCCTTACCCTGGAGATTTATCCCTCCTTGCGGAGTCCCTACACAGCTGTGGTTTTTGACCAGACCCTGAAGCTGGCGGAGACCACAGGGGTTAATTTGCTGGTGCGCCCGGTGCTGCCCATGGTGATGCGCGGTGTGCCCGCCACCAGAGAAAAAGGCATGTATATTTTTACCGACGCGGCACGCGAGGCGCGCAGTGCTGGGGTACCTTTTGGCAATTTTTATGATCCCATTGGTCAGCCAGCGCGAAACTGTTATTCCCTGTATCCCTGGGCCTGTGAGCAGGATCGGGGCAATCAATTGATCTCCAGCTTTTTAAATGCGGCATTTGTTCAGGGTATTAATACTAATAATTCCCGAGGGCTAAAGAGTGTGGTTGAAAATGCCGGACTGGACTGGTCAGTGGCTAAAACCCTAGTGGGTCAGCCTGACTGGCAGGACATGCTGGAGAGCAATCGCCTGGCAATGTATCAGGCTGGCCTCTGGGGTGTGCCTAGCTTTCGTCTGTTAAACAAGGCGGGCGAGTCGGTGCTGGCGCTCTGGGGGCAGGACAGACTATGGTTGGTAGCCCGGGAAATTGAGCGGCAGTTAGCTCTAAACTCGGATTCTTAGCAGGCACTTTTTATGGTATCAAAACAGTCAGATCACAGCAGTATTGGCGGCTTTTTACAGCGGGTCGAGGAGTCTTTGGATTCCAATCGTGCCGCTGATGTAGAGAAAAGGCATGAAAGTGGTTATCGCACCGCCCGGGAGAATCTCGATCAGCTGGTGGATGATGGTAGCTTTTTAGAGTATGGCCAGTTTGCCGTGGCCGCCCAGCGCAGCCGCCGCAGCGCCGAGGAGCTAAAGTCTAAAACCGCCGCTGATGGTGTGATTACCGGGCTGGCCACCATTAATTCAGATTTGTTTGGCGGGCTACGCAGTCAGGCCGCAGTAATTATTAATGATTACATGAGCCTGGCGGGCACCCAGGGGTTTTTTCATCACCAAAAGATTGATCGCATGCTGGAGGTGGCAACACAAAAAGCACTGCCGGTGATTATGTATACCGAGGGGGGCGGTGGTCGCCCCGGCGACACTGATGTGGCCACTCAGATTGCGGGCCTAAATATCACCACCTGGCTGGTGTGGAGTCAGTTGGCGGGAGTGGTGCCTCGAATTGCGGTCAATAATGGCTATTGCTTTGCCGGTAATGCGGCCCTGTATGGGGGTGCAGATATCTGTATTGCCACCCAGTCATCCTGGATTGGTATGGCGGGCCCGGCAATGATTGAGGGAGGCGGTTTGGGTACCTTTGCACCAACCGAGATTGGCCCGGCTGAGGTGCATAATAAAAACGGTGTGATCGATATTTTGGCGGCTGATGAAGTGGAAGCCACGACACTGGCCAAGCAGGTTCTGGGTTACTTTCAGGGGCCTCTGGGCAATTGGAGTGCCGCGGATCAGTCGTTGCTGCAGAGCATCATGCCCGACGATAGACGCTACACCTACGATATTAGAAAGCTGATTGATGTGTTGGCGGACCGGGGAAGTTTTCTGGAGCTTCAAAAAGACCACGGCAAAACTATTGTCACTGGCTTTCTGCGCATTGAGGGCCACCCGGTTGGGTTGATTGCCAATGACAACCGCGTATTGGGTGGTGCGGTGGATGGAATTTCTTCTTCTAAAGCAGCGCGGTTTTTAACCCTGTGCAGTAACTTTTCTCTGCCTGTGGTGAGCCTCTGTGATACCCCGGGCTTTATGGTGGGGCCAGATAGTGAAGAAGAGGGTGCCGCGCGGAAGATGGCGGAGCTATTTACTGCCGGCGCTAATCTCAAGTCGCCGCTGGTGTGTATTTTTGTGCGCAAGGCCTATGGCTTGGGCGCCATGGCCATGGCCGGCAGCTCTTTTGTTAAGCCTGTGTACAGCGCCGCTTGGCCCATGGGTGAATTTGGTGGCATGGGTCTCGAAGGAGCGGTGAAGCTGGGTTTTAAAAAGGAGTTGGAAGAGCTTGAAGGCGAGGCTCGAGAGGAGTTGTTTAATAAGCTGGTGGCCAAGATGTATGAGGGTGGCAGAGCGGCGGAAGCAGCGGCATTTTTGGAGATCGATGGGGTGATTAATCCTATGGATACCAGAGCCGTTATTATCAATAGTATTGGATTAAATTAATAACCATAGGAGGCCATTATGGCACTGGGAGTACTGGCAACAATTAGCATTCAAGAAGGTAAAAACCAAGAATTTGAAACCCTGTTTACGGCTCTGACAGAAAAAGTTTTGGCCAATGAGGAAGGGGTGCTGCTGTACGCATTGCACCGCAGTAAGTCGAATCCTCAGGAATATGTGGTAATGGAGCAGTATCGCAGTGCCGCTGATATCGATGCCCATGGCAAGATGGATTATTTTCTTGAGGCCCAACAGGCTATGGGTGGACTGGTAGCTGCTGCGCCGGTTATTCAGGTGCTGGATCTGGTTTAAAAACTAAAATAAAAATAGGGAAAATTACAATGAATAAAATCCTGAAAATCGTAGTTGCCTTGTTGGCGCTGGTATTTGCCTCCATTGGTTTTCGCTGGCTGGTGGCACCTGAGGGAGTGGCCGCAGAATTTGGCATGACATTGATGCAAGGGTTGGGGCTGAGCTCACAGATCGGTGATCTGGGGGCGTTTTTTTTATCTCTGGCTATCTTTATTTTGCTGGCGCTGACCACTGGTCGCCGCACCTGGTATTACCCGCCGATTATACTGCTCGGCCTGACGGCCATTATGCGCACCATGGCATGGATGTTTCACGACGCCAGTCTGGCGGTGGATATGATTGCAGTGGAAATTATCGCCTGCGTTGTGCTCTACCTAGGCTCGCTTCGGTTAGCTGACGAGGACTAACTGTGCATTTAAGGAAGTCATGGGCTCTGGCTTTGCTATTGGCAAGTGCTCAGCCGTCGCTATCAAGTGCTCAGCCGTCGTTACCAAGTGCCCAGCAGGCTCCAAATATTGTGCTGATTCTGGCGGACGATCTGGGCTTTAGTGATCTGGCTTCCTATGGGAGTGAAATCCATACGCCCAGTATTTCGGCGCTAGCGGAGCAGGGTGTTAGCTTTACCAACTACCATACTGGCGCTAACTGTGCTCCATCTCGGGCCATGCTGTTAACGGGAGTGGATAGCCATAGAACCGGCGTGCCCAATATCCCGGAAATGATTCCACCAGAGCAGGCAACGGAAAGCCATTACTCAGGCACCCTGGGCCACAATGTGGTAACTGTGGCTACACTTTTACAGGACGCTGGTTATCACACCTATATGGCGGGCAAGTGGCATCTGGGCCAAACTCCGGATCAGCTGCCCAGTGTGCGGGGCTTTGAGCGCACGGTGGCGCTAGCGGATTCTGGCGCCGATAACTGGGAGCAGAAACCCTATCTGCCCATCTATAAAAAAGCTAATTGGTACGCAGATGGAGAGGAGTACCAGCTTCCCGAGGACTTCTATTCCTCAGGCTTTCTAGTGGATAAAACCATTGAGTTTATCGATAGTAATCAGGGCGATGGTCAGCCTTTCTTTGCCTATGTTCCATTTCAGGCTGTGCATATGCCAGTGCAGGCCCCACAGGAATATATTGATCGCTATATGGGGGTCTATGACCAGGGCTGGACAGCTTTGCGTACAGAGCGGCTAACGCGTGCCATTGATCTTGGAATAGTGCCGGCGGATAGCGCTATGGTGACTATGGCCAGCACCGGAGATTGGGACGCTCTGACGCCCAAAGAGAAAGCCTATGAGGCCAAGCGCATGGCGGTTTACGGCGCCATGGTTGAGGCCATGGATCATCATATTGGGCGCCTGATTGAGCATTTAAAAGCTATAGGCGAATACGATAATACGATCTTTATATTCTCCTCGGACAATGGTGCTGAAGCCATGGGCCAGCCGGTGCAAAACTCCTGGCGTAATAGCCGCAGTCTGGCCTCTCAGGGATACAGTGTCGACTACGAAACTCTGGGTTTAAAAGGTAGTTTTAATGCTATCAATCCTGGCTTTTCCAGCGCCGCTGCATCACCTCTGGCGTACTACAAATTTTATCTAGGCGAGGGCGGCATGCGGGTGCCCATGATTATTGCTGGTGCCGGTATAGAGGTGAAAAATCAACTGACCAATGCATTTGCTTTTGTTACCGATATCACTCCAACGATTTTAGCCCTGACTGGTGTTGAGCCTGCGCCTGCTCGCTTTGGCGGCCGTTCTGTGGAGCCTATTATTGGGCGCAGCCTGATGCCTCTGGTGGCAGGCAGAGCCGAGGCGGTTTACGGTGATCAGGATGCTATTGGATATGAGCTGATGGGTCATGGGGCACTGTTTATGGGTGAGTATAAAATTGTCTTTAACCGGGATATCTGGGGAGACAACCAGTGGCGTCTGTTTAATATTGTTGCGGACCCGGGCGAGACAATGGATCTGAGTGCTCAGCACCCTGCGCAGTTGCAACTTATGCTGGGTCGGTATCAGCAATATCTAGCGGAGAATAATGTTCTGCCTATGCCAGCGGGCTACAGTTTTTTGACGCAGGTTATTTATAACGCGCTGAATAACGCCTTTCGCGACAATATCCTGATTGGTATTTTAATGTTTTTCCTCTTGCTGCCTTTTGTGCTGGTTTATCGCAGCAAATCACAAGGCTAATAACGCTTATTCGACGAGTACAACTCTATGACCCATGCCCTCTATGCCTTACCCCATTCATTATATTCTGGCCGAGCCCGCTCCTACCTGATTAAAAACAATATTCCCTTCCAGGAGTTTTCCTGTGGCCATGAAAGTTATAAAGCGGAGATTGTGGCCGAAGCCAAGCTGGCTACCATTCCGGTACTGCGCACCGAAGAGGGACAGGTGATTCGCGATGGCGCTGCTATTATTGAGTATTTCGAAGCGGCTAACGGTCGCCCCTGCCTGCCGGCAACGCCAAAGCAGCAAATTGTCAGTGGGCTTTTTGATCTGATTGGTACCGAGGGCCTGCTGCGTCCCGCCATGCATTACCGCTGGAATTTTCCCGAGGAGAATCTGTCTTTTCTGCACTACCACTTTTTTCATTCGCAGCGGGACCACCCAGAGCGCGAGGCTAAAACCCAATATATGATGGATAAGATGCGCTATGCAGCCACTGTATTTGGGGTTACTGATGATAGCCGCGAGCTGGTAGAGACTCTGTACATGGAGTTTTTACTGGCCCTGGATAAGCATTTTGAGCAGTACCCCTATCTGTTGGGTTGGAAACCCTGCATAGGTGACTTTGGTTTATTGGCGCCGCTTTTTGCTCATCTGGGTCGCGACCCAAAGCCATTACAGATAATGCAGCAGCAGGCTGTACATGTGTATCGCTGGGTGGAACGTATGAATCGTTCAAATCAGGATGCGCCGGAGTGCTATAACGCGGGCTCTGGCTTTCTGGCAGATGATCAGATTCCGGATACCTTGCTGACAGTGCTGCGCGCTGCGGCGCAAGATTTTCTGCCCGAGACCAGAGCTGCTGCACAGTCTATTAATGGCTGGCTAGCGGACAACCCTGCGGTCAGTGGCGATAGGGCCTCGCGTTACTTGGGGCAGAATGACGGCAAATCCCACTTTGTAGTGCGCGGGCAGAGCTTTGAGACCGGCGCCCAACCTTACAGATTTTTCCAGCTGCAGATAGTTCAGGATGCCTATAAATCTTGCGATGACGCTGAGCGTGCCGGCATAGAGACTATGCTGGATTCTTGTGGGCTGCAGGAGTTGCTGACAATTGAGCTCGACCGGCGTCTGGAGCAGCGGGATAATTTGGAGGTCTGGGTTTAGCCATGGCCTCTAAGCCCCTTTATTTCGCAACCCCATAGTCATTATTGGTTAAGGCATATCCAAGATTGCTGGGTTACTATAATTCAGATTTGAACGACTTTTGATTAAAGGTTGATTCTAGTATTTTATTTGGCATATTAGTGCCAATATATTCCCGTTAAGAAAACCGATTAAAAGGATAAAAGTATGGTCGCGCTAACATCTATGGTTGATTACAACGTCGAAGAGGGCGTTGCTGTATTAACGCTCAATAACCCGCCGGTTAATGCTCTGAGTCAGGGCGTTCGTCAGGGTTTAAAAGACGGGGTTGAGAAGGCGTTGGCCGATGACTCTGCCGAGGCAATACTGGTCTTCTGTGAGGGACGTACTTTTATCGCAGGTGCTGATATTTCTGAGTTCTCATCTGGTCCCATGGAGCCGAACTTCCATGCGGTGCTGTCAACTATGGACGCTTCGCCAAAACCTATTGTGGCTGCCATTCATGGCACTGCTCTGGGCGGCGGTCTGGAAACTGCGCTGTGCTGTAATTATCGCGTGGCTGTGGGCAGCGCCAAGTTTGGTCTGCCGGAAGTGAATCTGGGCCTGTTGCCTGGCGCCGGTGGCACCCAGCGTCTGCCCCGTGTTGTTGGTGTAGAAAAAACCCTGGCCATGGTGACCTCTGGTGTCCCTATAGGTGCTGCTGAAGCCCATCAGCTGGGGCTGGTTGACCAGCTAGTTGAGGGTGACTTGCGCGCTGAAGCATTGGCCTTTGCCAAAGATAAGGCGGCTCAGGGTGGCTCTCATCCGCGGGTGCGCGACAATGATGACAAACTGCAGAGCGCTAAAGATAACCCAGAAATTTTTGCCGCTACACGCAAGATGCTGGCCCGCAAGACTCGCGGCTTTTTGGCCCCGGAATACAATATCCGCTGTATTGAAGCAGCGGTTAATCAACCCTTTGATGAGGGCTTAAAAACCGAGGGTAAATTATTTGCCGAGCTAATGAGCGGTCCTCAGTCTCAGGCCCAGCAGTACTTCTTTTTCTCTGAGCGTCAGGCGGGCAAGGTGCCTGGACTGGCAGAGGATGCCAAAGAACTGCCGATTGCCAAAGTGGGTGTGATTGGTGGTGGCCTGATGGGCGGTGGTATCTCCATGAACTTTGCCAATGTGGGTGTACCTGTAACCATTGTGGAAACCAGTCAAGAGGCTCTGGACCGTGGTCTGGGCACTATCCGCAAAAACTATGAAAATACTGCGCGCAAAGGTCGTCTGACTGAAGAGGCCGTTGAACAGCGCTGCGGTTTGATTCAGGGTACTTTGGATATGGCTGATCTGGCCGACTGCGATCTGATTATTGAAGCTGTGTTTGAAAATATGGCGGTAAAGAAAGATATCTTTACTCGCCTAGATGCTATTGCCAAACAGGGCGCTATTCTGGCCTCTAATACCTCGGCACTTGATCTCAATGAAATCGCCTCTGTGACCAGCAGACCTGAGTCAGTGATTGGCCTGCATTTTTTCTCCCCAGCCAATGTTATGAAACTTCTTGAAGTGGTGCGCGGTGAAAAAACCTCTGACGATGTGATTAAAACCAGTATGGCGCTGGCCAAGCGCATTCGCAAAGTGGCGGTGCTGGTAGGTGTTTGCCCGGGCTTTGTCGGCAACCGTATTCTATTTCCACGCCAGATTGAAGCCAGCAAGCTGGCTCTTGAAGGTGCGCCGATCGAGCAGGTAGACAAGGTGCTATTTGATTTTGGCTTCCCTATGGGTGCATTCCAGATGGGTGATCTGGCTGGCCTGGATCTGGGTTGGGATAAAGATAACTCCAACCCAATGGATGTCAAAGACCGCCTCTGTGAGCTGGGTCGCCGCGGCCAAAAGACTGCTGCCGGTTACTATGATTACGATGAAAAACGCATGCCAACTCCAGCGCCTGTGACTGCAGAGTTATTTGCCGAGGTTGCAGCGGCTCAGGGTGTGACTCAGGGTGATATTTCCGATGAAGAAATTCTTGATCGCTGTCTGCTGCCTATGATCAATGAAGGCGCAAAGATTCTCGAAGAGGGTATTGCAGTTCGCGCCAGTGATATTGATGTGACCTATGTCTACGGCTATGGCTGGCCCGTCTATCGCGGCGGTCCTATGCACTATGCCAACAGCATGGGGCTGGATAAGGTGCTGGCTAAAATTCGTCATTACCACGAATCTACTGGTGATGATTTCTGGGCGCCGAGCCCACTGTTGGTATCACTGGCGGAGCAGGGTAAACGCTTTAAATAAGTAACAAAATGACTAAAAAGGAGAGGGAAAATGAAGACGCGCATCACAGAGCTATTGGGTATTGAGCATCCAATTATTCAAGGTGGCATGCACCATGTAGGTCTGGCCGAGATGGCCGCCGCAGTTTCCAATGCCGGCGGTTTGGGTATTATCACTGGGCTGACCCAGGGCACGCCAGAAAAGTTAGCAGCGGAAATTGCCCGTTGCAAAACTATGACCGATAAGCCCTTTGGCGTAAATATCACTTTTCTCCCCTCTATGACGCCTCCGGATTACCCTGGTTTAATTCAGGCGGTGATTGATGGCGGTGTTAAAATTGTTGAAACTGCGGGTAATAACCCTGCTCCCTATATGCCTGCCCTTAAAGAGGCTGGTATTAAAGTGATCCACAAATGCACCGCGGTTCGCCATGCCCTGAAAGCTGAGAAGGTTGGTTGTGACGCTGTCTCAGTGGATGGTTTTGAATGCGGTGGCCACCCGGGTGAAGACGATATTCCCAACTTTATTCTGCTGCCCAGAGCAGCCGATGAGCTGACAATTCCCTTTGTGTCCTCCGGCGGTATGGCCGATGCCCGCAGCCTGGTAGCCTCATTGGCCATGGGTGCTGAGGGTATGAATATGGGTACTCGTTTTATCGCCACCCGTGAAGCGCCTGTGCATGACAATGTAAAGGCGGCGATTCTGGCGGCGACGGAGCTTGATACTCGTTTGGTGATGCGTCCATTGCGCAATACCGAGCGCGTGCTCAATAACTCTGCTGTTGAAAGATTGCTGGAAAAAGAAAAGGCCCTGGGTGCGGATATAAAAATTGAAGATATTCTTCCGGAAGTGGCCGGTGTTTACCCCAAGATTATGAAAGAGGGTGATATGGATGCCGGTGCCTGGTCCTGTGGTATGGTTGCTGGCCTTATTAATGATGTGCCAACTGTGCAGGAATTAATGGACCGAATTATGTCCGAGGCAGATAGCCTGATTAAGCAGCGCTTGGCAGGTCTGTAGTTTTTAATCGCAACTAATAACAATAAAGTAAAAAATAAGAAGGATTTATGTCTGCAGTAGATACCTTAGATGAAGCTCTTCTGGCCAGCTACCTAGAGGCCAATATCGAAGAGTTTAAAGGCCCATTGACTGCCAGCAAATTTGCTGGCGGTCAATCGAACCCCACCTTTAAAATTGATGCCGCCTCTGGCTCCTATGTGCTGCGTCGTCAGCCCCCGGGCAAGTTGCTCAAGTCTGCCCATGCGGTGGACCGCGAGTACCGTGTTTTGGCGGCACTGGCGGATACCGATGTGCCGGTTGCCAAGGTCTATCATCTCTGTGAAGACTCGGACGTGATTGGTTCCATGTTTTATATTATGGAGTTCTGCGAGGGCAATGTGCACTGGGAATCATCGCTGGAGGATATTTCCAGCAATCAGCTGCGCGCTAAAATGTATGATGAGATGAGTAGGGTAATGGCGGCGATTCACTCGGTCGATCTGGATAAGGTAGGTCTCAGTGATTACGGTCGACCCGGTAACTATTTTCAGCGCCAGTACGATCGCTGGTCCTCTCAGTACAAGGCCTCGGAATTAAAGCCGATCCCGGAGATGGATCAGGTGATCGAATGGCTGGGTAAAAATATCCCTGAAGATGATGGCAGAGTATCTCTGGTTCATGGCGACTATCGCTTGGATAATCTGATGTTTAGTTCAGATAACGAGCGAGTGATTGCGGTGCTGGATTGGGAGCTCTCTACTCTGGGTCACCCCTATGCAGACTTGGCTTATCAGTGCATGGGCATGCGCCTGCCATCGGGCAATGGCCCGGGCGCCTCCTCGGGATTGCTGGGCATAGATTCTGATGCGCTGGGCATCCCCAGTGAGAAAGACTATATCGCCAGTTACTGTCAACGCATGGGCATAGATAAACTGGACAATTGGAATTTCTATCTGGCCTTTAGCTTTTTCCGGCTGGCGGCAATTGCCCAGGGCGTGGCCAAGCGTGCAGCGGATGGCAATGCCTCCAGTAAAGCTGCAGGCGGTATTGCCACCATGGTGCAGCCTATTGCGGCCAATGCTCTGGCCATTATTAACGAACAGTGAACAGTGAACAGTGAACAGTGAACAGTGAACAGTGAGGAGTGCTGGTGGGGTTCTGTAGCTAGCCGAAGGCTCCTGCATCTCTGGCGGCTTTGATGGCGGCCTGATCCAT
>JGI20154J14316_10000672_pt1 | contig 30978 bp, 32 predicted proteins | sample COG_04_FD_14316 | JGI IMG/M metagenome (IMG submission 14316)
CTTCACACCCACATCCGGAACCGCCGCACCCAGAGCCGCCGCACCCGGAACCGCCGCCATCTTCACACCCGCCGGAACCACCGCACCCAGAGCCGCCGCACCCGGAACCGCCGCCGGACCCGCCGCCATCTTACGGAAGTTCCGTGTCGATGTCATTTCCTCTGGCAAGAGCTGAGCCGCCCCTGGACTCGCCCATATGGGAAATTCGTCTCCAGAGTCGTTTTCATCGCCTCCAGAGTCGCTTTCAAAGTCGCCTTCATTTTTTTTTCGAATGGCTCCCTTGACAAAAGCCGTTGCCCAGGGCGCCATTTGATCACCCTCCCCTCCCGCTGCTCCCGCAACAGGGACCGCCTTATTACCGAAGTTCTGTGTCGTTTTCATTTCCTCCGCGACACGGGCCTTCTCAACACGGGCCGCCTCAGTACGGCGCGCCTCTTCCTTCGTCAGACTCTTGAAAAAGTTTTTTGAAGTCGGATCATTACTCGTAGGGTTCTTAAATTTAGATATTAATAAACGAATCATGCCGTCATCTTTGATCGCTTTAAGATTATCGAATGTACCTGCTATTTTCTTTCTCTCAGTGTTGACGGCTTCCATGGCATTAAGTATGCCGGCATTGTCTCCTCGTATGACGGCGACATCATAATTCAGTAGGGCTTTGTTCAGCATTTCTAACTCCCCCACTACTCCCCCCGCTCCACCGAGTTGATCATAATTATTTTCATTATTATATGTAATAATATACTTCATATATAATTATATATATATTTTTAATTTCCTATATTTATTTTACTATATTTAATTTCTATATGTAATATTTTTAGAATTTTTCATAGTTGATATATGAATTATTTGTAAAAAAGAATTATATAATAATGTATATTTATTGGTTGGTGTAATTGTATAACTGATTATAATGAGAATGATCGAAGGAAATACGTAGACGAAGTCATAATATTTGAATTGATAACAGAAGATAAATAAATATATAATCCTGTAATTTTAAGTGCGAATTACTTTCGGTGGATGATTAATTATACAGACCAATTATTCAATATAAATTTGGTAGTAAATTGTATAAAAACTCGTAAATAACTGCATATATGCTGTTAAAACTATAAGGGATAAAAACAAAAAATGTAATTAAGATTTAGCAGATATGAAAAAAAATATAATATGTAATATATATATGAAATATAATATTACATATTATTTAAAAAAGAAAAAATTAGCATTTTGTTTTTTAATATATGATAAAATAAATCATGAAGATTTATGGAATGATTTTTTAAAATATGTAGATAATTCAAAATATAGTATTTTTATTCATTATAAGATAAATACACCATTAAAACACTTTGAAAAATATAAATTAAATAATTGTATTGAAACTTCCTGGGGCGATTACCGAATTTCTCTTGCTCAAAACTTAATGATAAAAGAGGGAATTAATGAAAATACACATTTTATTTTTTTATCAGGAGCATGTATTCCTTTAAAAAGCTTTGATTATATCTATGATAATTTAGATAAAAATTATTCTTATTTTAATAAAACTCCAGATGTTCAATCATTTCCTAGATGTAATAAAGTGTTAGAGTTTATTGATAAAAGATATATTAAAAAAGCAAATACAAATTCAATAATTAATAATAATCATGCGAGAATAATATTAGATAATGAATATTTAATTAAAAAGTGGTTTTCGGAAATAAATAATGCGGATGAACATTGCCATTTAACATTATTATATTATTTTAATAAAGAGAAAGAATTAAAATTAACACCAAATACAAGTTATTCTGGTGCGACAACATTTGCACCATGGGATGATATGGATGATTATATGACATTTCCAAAATCTATAAAATCAAATTCATACACTTATGATATGATAGGAAAGGACGAATTAGAATATTTAATAAATAGTGCATGTCTATTTGGAAGGAAATTTAATGATAACTGTACAGTTGAAGGAGAGTCCTTAAAAGAGAATGTTTTAAAGAGAATTAATCCAATATTTGGTGGGTTTATTCCTAAAAAGAAATATTTATTATTTTCAAGTGTTTCCAAAAGAAGTAATGAAAAACAAGCAGTAGAATATTGGAATGATGGTGATAGAAAATATGATATTGTATTAGCATATTATAAGGATGATGTCCCAGATAACTGCAATGATTTCTGTTTCAAACGAGAAGGATTTAAATTACCAAATTTTTATTATTTTGCTAGTAATTATGATATTTCAAGTTATGATGCGATTTTTATAGTAGACGATGATATAATAATGACAAGTCAAGATATAAATAAAATGTTTGATATATTTATTGAAAATAAGTTACTAGTTGCTGCTCCATCAATGGATGATAATTCTGATATACATTATTCATTTCAAAAACGTAATAAATTAAAAGATATAACATATACAAATTTTATAGAAGTTGGTACATTGCTTTTAGATAAAAGTTGTATACCAAAATTACTAAATTTATTTAAAGAATCAGGTTCTGGATGGGGTGCTGATATTATAATTCCATATATCATAAAACCAAATAAAAGACAAATGGGGATTATAAATAAAGTATCTTCACATCATCCAAAAATAACAGATATAAATAATTTTACTAAATCGTCTAGTAAATGTTTGAATAAAATCTGTTCAAATAATAAAGTAATTAAAGAAGGGCAAAAGCTATTAAATAAATATAATATATCCGATATACAAATTGAAGTTTATTAGAATTTGTATAAAATTGAATTAAGGATATTCTATTTTATAAATTAGTAAATTAGTAAACCTATAATGAATATTACAAGTATATTTTATAAACATAACGATGATGAATTAAATAGTAATTTAGAAAATAATAAGATCTATGATATTATGATGGAATTGTTCGAATCATATTGTCTACAATATAAGTCATATATTAATAATATAGACTATTTAGATGTAAATAAAATGATATTAGAACTATATTGTTCAGATACAATTAAATTATTTAAGTTATTAAATGCAAAATTAGAATATGAAATAGAAGAATCAAAAAATGCAGATATATTCGATTCGGACGATCAGGAAGATTTAGATGAATTAAAAATAATAATATTAAATATTAATATTATTATTGATTTGATTCCGAGTAATGATTATATTCAAGAGCATTGTGAGAGTGAAATAATTAAAAAATTAAAAGAAAAGAACGATGATTTAAATAATGCAAATAAAATAATAATAACTTTTTTTACTAAATTAAGCAATAATGCGATTGAGTTAAAAAAAAGTATTATTGATATGTGTGATTCGTTAGAAAAATCAACTATTAAATTTAATATAATATTAAGAATAAATACTATAGCAAATGAATTAAAAGAAATAATAAATACAACAACAGATGCAATAGGAAAACAAGATCTGCATAAATTAAAAATTAATATTATTTGGCTGATGGATAATATTAAATATTTGGATGATATAATAATATCAAATAAATATGATATAAATAAAAATAATACTATTTTAGAAAATAAAATTTATAATGGTGAAGAGTTAACAGATAAAGAAAAACTAGAATTAGATGAAATGAATGTTATAAAAATATATAAAAATCTAATTTATGTTATAAATAAAATAGATAGTGTGTTAAAGGTGTAAATAAATTTGATATATTAAAAACAAGATAATACATATCATAAATAGATAATATAAAATATTATTAGATGGTTTATCGGTTGTTTTAATAGTTTCTACATCATATTTTTGCATATAAAATTGGAATACGTCTTCATATGATTTTGTATTACCTGGAATAACTAAATTATGAATATCAATGATCCACATAAATAAATTGTCACGACTAGACAATACTTTTTCTGTTAAAGGATGTTTTTTTAGATGTTTTATATAATTTTTTCTACATTTTTCACATGGAATCATTAAGTGTAAAGATTGGAAAAAAGTCTCTGCAGCTTTTTTTTCTTCATATGTCGGTTCAGTTGAATACCCCATAGCGATCGATTCTAGGAAGAACCATGCATATGGTCCCCATATTTTTGGTTCAAAGTTTTGTCTCATTAATCTAGTAATATATTTTTTTATATAATAAAAAAATCTAATAAATATCTTTAACAACCATATAATTCGATACTGGATTTTTAAATATATTTATATTTAAAATTTTATCTTCTATTAGAAGATAATTAGTTTCTTGTTTATTTGTAAATTTCATTTGAAATATCTCAGATAAATAGGTATTTTCTTCTATAGATTTGAATCTTTTTATATAATCCCATAAAGATGAATTAATTTTCATATATAATCTATTATTTGACCATATCGATTCCAAATAATTAATATTTATAGAAGTAGATAAACTTGAATTATAATCTCTATTTCCCATAACCACTGTAATATTTTTATATATTTTATTTTTTTCTCTATACACTTTGAATGTTGTAATATCATTAATTGTTTTAGTCAAATTAATATAACTACTAATATCAATACTTATTCCGATTAAATGACAATAGATATTTCCTGTTATATCAATAGGAATATTATCAATTTCTAAAATTTTATCTTCAGGTAATAATTTTGTATAATTGTATTTTTTATTACTTCCAATATAAATATTATGATCAATTTCTTCTTTTTTAGTAATATATGTTGATGCTTTATTATTAATTATATAATGTTGATAAAATCCACAAAGTCCGCAAAATATTCCATATTGATCCAATTCCATTAAAATTCTTTTAATAAAAAAGAAAGGTGTACTTGATATATAATTTAATTCATCAGAATAACCATTCATCATTGCGATAATATTATTGTCTTTGTCAAAAATTGGACTTCCACTATATCCTGCCAAATTTAGTTCTGGTCTAGTACCATAATATTTTAATAATTGTGGATATAACATATTAAATTTGCAAAGTCTCATATACTCTATGTTCGTTATTTGTATTTGATTCAATGGATCAATTACAAACAATTGTGTTTCATTATTAATGTTATCAACGTTATAATTTATATTTGCAATATCAATTTTATATTTATCATTAAAATATAAAATATCTGTTACGTCTATAATCATAATATCAATTTCAGGTATACATAATATTGCAGAGTTATTAATTTTAATTCTTTCTTGTTTTAGTAAAATATAATTATTTGTATTTTTATAAATATTATGACAAACAGATATAATATAATTCTTAGTATTATATTGACATAAAACACTATTTCTAACAGTGTCTAAATTTTCTCTAATATTTCCAGAATTAATATCTGTGTCTGATATGATTTTATAGCACGCATCTGGGATCTTCATTTAAATATAATATAAAAATGAATATAATATAATATTATCAATTTTTTTTAATAATTATTTGAATTCCCTTATATCTTAATCTAGCAACAAGAGTGTTAATTCCTGGATAGTTATTTAATACAACATTCATCAAAATTACATGTGGTTCCATAATCTTGCATAAATAAAATCCTACAAGATTATCAATATTATATGCAACATATCCATAATGAAATTCATCTAAATTTAAATTAAATTTTTTAGCAAGTTCTTTTAAATTATCCATTTTTTTAATTGTATCAATATGTATTTTGATCATACTTATAGGTCTTCGAATTAAATAAAGGCCTCCATTTTGTGTATTATCTAATCTTTTCGTATTATTCATAATACGTTTCATTAATATATTAGAGATATTTTTATCTTGGATATTCATATTATCAATTGTAAATTGTTGATCTTTTGAAGTATTTGAATAACTAAAATGATTGATTTTTTTTAATATAAATTCAATATTATTTTGAATATCTTTGTAACTTAAATATTTTTTTCCTTGATTTTTAATATATAATATAATTTGTGGTGCTATATTCAAAATATCACTTTTGGTTAAATTTGAAAATATTAATTTTAAATTTTTTAAATTATCTGAGAGTAAATAAAAGCCAAGTGTCGATAAATTTTTTAAACTACCATATTGTGGTTTAAACTCTTGCGAGTTGTATAAAGAATAAAATTTGTTATCATTAATATAATATATATTTGATATATGACTATAAAAAAATATTAATTTAACTTTTTCAGTTATATTGTCTGGTATAGATAAATTAAGTATTTTTTTTAAATTTTCGATTGAATCTTTCATTTCATCAATATTTAATTTAATTTTCATATATTCAGATATTGATTGTGTAAAAGTAGTTACTATGTTGTTATAATCTAAATCATTTATATTACAAAACTGTATCAATGTTTTATCTAATAATAATTCTTCCTTAATTAATGGTTTAGATAATATATTGTTACTCTCTTTATTAATATTATTAAGTGTTATATTTCCTTTTAAAATAAGTTTAAATAATAGTTCACATGTTTTATAATCATAAAATTTATCTTTTGAAAACTTTACCAAATTTTTATAATTTATTTTATTATTTAATATAAAATGATGTATTTTTTCATATATAAATTCATTTTTATAATTTATTTTATTATTTATTAAATCAAATTTTATAAATTTTATAATATAATCAAAAATATATGAGTAGGAATCAAGGTCAGAACCAATACTTTTATTTGGTGATACGATGGATGTTTCATCCATTAATAATAATCTATATATAAATATAACTTTATTCATAATATGATAATCTTTAGAATCATCCATAATTAAACTTAATGCGACTAATTTAAGATATACATTGTCGTAACCAATATTAATAATTGAATTGATTTGATTAAATTCTAATACTGAATTATTTTTATATAAATTATTAGTACCGGCGTCAATAATTTCTAAATTAATTTTAGCAGATTGAAAAACTTTATTGATATCTTTTTGTTTTAAATAAATAATGTTATTATTTTGATCTATAAATTGTGATGTATTAATATCTCTTTTAAGAATTCCTTCTAATGGATTTATAATATAAAAATGACCAGATATATCTAATAAATTCGAAGAACTAAATCCTGAATAATATGAAGGAAATAAATAATTAAAATATTCTGGTTTTAATTGAGTGTTTGAAGTATTAATAAAAATAATTTGATTATCTGGTTTAAAGTATTCGCGACCTATCTTATACTGATCATAAATAATTTTTCTATTAGGAGAAATGTTATTAATTTCATCTTTAGTAAGTTTCTGCATTGACATTAATTTATATAATATATCAGCATCAAATATTTCATTTTTTTTATTATCATCGTTCGTTAATAAATCCCTAAAACTATCACTAAAGTTTGTTATACTAATATTATATTCCGCTTTTATTTCTTCTCTTGAATTTTGTGGGTACATATGATATATAGTTCCACTTGAAACTCTTCCAACACGCCCCTTTCTTTGTATTCTACTTGCTTCTGTTATTTTTTGTGTTTGGGGTTCAGATTGTAATGTATCATAATTGTATTTTACAATTAATGCATAACCAATATCAATAATATATTTTAATGAAGATATAGTCAATGAAGCTTCTGCCGCATTTGTAGCAATTATACAAACACGTGTATAAGTACCAGGATTTACCTTTGTCGCATCTGCTTTGTCCAAAATTCCAGTAAATATATTTATAACATCGCCTCGATCAAATGTTATTTGTTTAATTTTTTCATTTGCATGTTTACTAAAGTCCTTATATATTTGATTTAGTTTACCATGATATGGTAATGCAATACAATTATTTGGAATTTGTTTGTTTAGTAACTCTACTAAATCTATTATTTTATTTTCTGTGGTTGAAAATAATAATATATCTCCAGATGATGTAGATTCAAAAATAGTTTGAACTCTTTCTATAGCTAATTTTTCATTATCATCATATGTATCTGGCGACGTATCTTCATAAAGTTCGTGAACTTCATGTTGTGTAGTCATCCCGGGCGGAGAAATATGATAACGCCTATCAATAAAATTTCTATCAGTTCCATTATTTAAATTAAACATATTAATTGGATAGGTTAAATTATCATCAATATATCTATAAAATTTACGGAAGATTGGTTCATCGTCTTCCATTGTTGCAGAAATAATCGATAATTTAATATCATTATTATAAAATAATGAATATCTAATAATAGTTAAAATAATATCCATATTTGCATTATGTTCATGAGCTTCGTCAATCATAATAATATCACATATATTTCTATTATTCATTTTATTTGTAGGATTTAATTTATTTTCTTTATTTGTTATTTGTTGTTCTTTTAACATTTGATTTCCATATAATAATTGCAACAATTTTCCATCTGTCATTATACGTAAGAAATAATTAGAATTAATATTAACATGATTATTAGATGAATATGCATATTGTACAGTGCCATTAAATGTTGGAATAGGATTTTTATAATGTTCTTCATAATTTTCAATTGGTATACCCATTGATTTGGATATACCTTTTGCATTTTCTACTACTGGATCGATTCTAGGTGCAGTACAAAATATTTTTCCATTATTTTTATATAATAAACTTTTAAGTCCGTATAAGTATAATTTAGGAACTTGTGTAGATTTGCCTTGTCCGGTAGAGCCAGTAATATACATAACTCTTTGATTAACAAATTTTAAATAAAAATCAATTTGTGATACCCAATCAACTGCATAAAATGTGAACCATTTATCTCCAGTAATTTCCATTTCGCTTAAATAATCAATATAATTATAATTTTTTTGTTTATTTTTATATTCAATTTGAATATCATCCATGTCTTTGTATTTTTTATTATTTGCATAATAATAAGCTTGTTTATATTCTTTTTTTTTATCAGGAGTTAATACATATTTTTTCATATTTTCAGCAAGTCTTTTATTTTTAATTTTATAATCGTTTGTTAATATAGCAGAATCACTAACTTGAGGATTGTATTCGAATTTACATATACATCCTTTTCTAATTAAATTTATAAATGTTAAATCAATTAGTTTACTTTTGATTTTATTATAAATAATTTCAGTATATTTTTTAATTTTGGAAGTGTCGTATTTTATTTTTTTCAATATATTTGATATATTGAACCAGTTTTGTGTATCACCTAATTGATTAAATCTTATTGTAGTTATATATTTATCTTCTACTGATAAACTATCCCATAGATTTGCATATAATAAATTTTCTTCATCATAATAACGACTATTATTTCTATAAGATTTAAATAATAAACTTTTTGCATAATTATAATAATTTTTTGGTGTTAAAATATAATTTTCAGTATCATTTAAATTTATTTTATCATAGCTAAATACCTTTAGTTGAATATTATAATCCGACGAATTAATTACTGCACTATCTTTAAATAACATATAATTATATGGTGTATTCTTTATTGAATTAATTTCTTCATATAAAAATTCATATATAAATTCTGCAGGTACATCTTTAATCGAATTAATATAATCTTCAATTGTTAGAATAACAATGCTATTACTATTTTTAAATATAATTTGACCATTGACAAATTCCAACAATTCTTCGTCTTCGTCGTCTTGAATATTATTTTGTAAATATTTATATAACTTGTCTTTCTTTAATTTGATAATACCTTTATAATGAAGTTCAAAATATGAAACGAATGATATGAATACTCCTTCTAAAATTGTATAATCATAACTTGATATTGAATTTTTATTGGAAACAGCATTTAAAAATAGAGCCCATTTAGTACTAAATGTACTTTGTAAACTATCATCTAATAAATACCATATTTTTTCATTGATGATAGAATCAATGTCGAATAAGTTATGCAATATTTGTATTATTAATTGAATCTTATTATCAATAGAAAATTCAAATAATAACCACTTATTTCTTTTAATACTGAGATAATAATCATTAATAATAGTATTATATACATCTTCTAAATTAATACCATTATATAATATACAACTTGACATAGAATTATTAATAAGTGTATTTATATTTAAAACACTTTCCCCTGTTACTTCATATATTTTAGGCCTATCGATTATATAATCCTTATTATTTAGATCAAGATATAGAGGGAAATTTAATAATATTTCATTATTTTCGGAATCAGTAAACATTATTTTCTGTATTTCTTCATTATATTTCCAACTTGATTTATAAAGTGTTGTATTTTTATATGTTTCGAGTGTAATAGGAAATGTATTTATCCAATTAATATAAAATTTATATCTAATTCTATTAAATATGTCTAAAATAAAATATGCCATGACTTTATAATATTCATATTCAATATTGGTATTTTCAGAGGGTGGAATTGTATTGTTTACACCAATATCTAATGTTTTAATATTATCTTCTTTAATATTTTTAATAGCAGTTATGTGATTATGGTCATATATATAATTGGAAAAATCAGTTTTTTTATTATTGGTAGATTCAATTGTATTTATAAAATTCTTCATATTATTTTGATTATAATTATTATTTTTATCATCAATATATGGTAAAAATAGATTAACTAATGCTATAAAATTTCTATCATTGTTCATGCTAATTTGTTTTAAAAATATATTTAAGTAATCAGTTGTATTTCCAATATGTAGATTTTTAGCCATAATATATAATATATAAACTAACATATCTATTAATAAGGTTGCTTCATCTTTATTATATTTTGGTAAATACTGGTTAAATTTAGTTTTACAATAATTAAATAATATACTTTTTTTAGTTTCTGGTATATCAATCATTAATAAATTAATATGTCTTGAATTTACAAAACTATATAACATTTATATTAATAAGATATATTAATTTATTACATATATTTTTATATCTTATTTAATATAAATGATAACATTGAAAGAATCACACTTTATATTAATATTATTATTAACTTCTTTAATCACATATATAATATTTTCAATTTTCCAAAGCTGTGATGTAAATTGTAAAGTTAATTTTTATAAATATGAAAATTATCATACTACGCAAAAAGAGAAGCAAATACTAAAAAAAAAAATACCGGATATAAATACTGTATTATTTAATACTGTAGAAACAGATAATACTACTTATGCCGGCGATAAGACATCTGCACATAGTGGAAGCATACAAGGTAGTGATATACATCAGTCAGATGAGGATATGTATATAAAAAAATTATTTAATATTAACACATAACAATATGTGTTTTTCCTGTAATAATTGCCTCTCCTGGTTTACTACCAAATGAAACATTCTTGCATGTAGTCCATGTAACATTTACTGTTTGTTTTGTATATTTACTATTTTCCTTACATAATACGGCAGCATATCTTATACAATCCTTCCAATTATTATGTGATTTTTTTAATTTACTTAACGATAATGATAATATAACATAAGGAGATGATAATTTATCTAAATGAAACCAAATCCAACTTTGCTTTGAAGATTTTAAAACATCCCAGTTATCATTCGCATTTTCACCAATAATATATTCAATACCTTCATTTTCTATATATTTCATTTAATATATTAAATAAACGATGCTTAAAATCATATTAATTTCATTCTAAACATGTTAAATATAAAATAATAGACCATTATATATGTTAAAACAAATAGGACAAGATAAAACAATTAGATTTTTAATATTCTTTTTCGTATTTTTATTTATTGCAATGATACTATTAAGTTTGAATGGTGATATATCTCATAATGAAAAGAAAAGATATAGAGAACCTCGATTTTAAATATCTATTTAGATATTTATAAATATATATTTATAATGAGTATAAATATATATTTTACAAATTTTACAGAAGAAGATTTTCTTTCAAAAACTGCAAAAATAAGAATGAAAAAATTAATTAAGGATTCAATTACATTAGACGATCAGTCAAAATTCGAAGAAATTAAAACAGATCTAATTATACGCTGTTTAAAAACTAATCCAGGTCAAGATATATCATTAAGTTATTCATTAGACGAAAATGATTTTAAATTAGTTCTATTAAGAGACGTTAAAAACATAGATGAACGAATTACGACAGATATGATACATGCATATGATAAAGCCAAAATTACATTTGGTATGAAAATTCCAAATCCAAATGAAATTATAAATGATATAGATAAATATGTAAATCAAATATTTCAATATATTTTAAATTTAAGTAAAAAATGTTCTACTAAAGAGAAGTTATTTGGACTTTTAGATAATGACTATATCAATTATGTTCAATTAGTTTGTGGTTTTCATTATAAAGAATATATCGATCAGTTTTTTCAAAAAATCAATGTTATGACGGATAATACATCTGATATACCCGAATTAATTAAATCAACACCACCGATAATAGTTCAAGAAAAAGATTTAAATCAAAAAACAGTAGAAGCTTTAAATGATTCAGAAGATGAAAATAGTACAATTCATTCAGATGATAATATAATTAATTCAGATGATTAGTATAAATGTAGATGATATATTTAAGTAATAATAATTAAAATACTTAAATATATATAATATAATAATATATAATGGTAAATTACCAATGCTATAGACGTGGTTACACCATATTAAATAAAACCAAAATAATAAAAAATGTACTACGTATTACGCCATGTACATGTAAAGAATATCAAAATATAATACGAACGAATATAATAGCAGAGATTACCGCAAAAAACAGTATTACGATACCATCAAATTATAATATTTTTAAAGGTCCATAAATACATATTGTTTTTTTGTAGATGATATATATTTAAGTAATAGTTACTAATATATTATTAATAATAATATATGAGTAAAATCATTTATGACCCTATTCATAAATATATGAAATTAGATTCCATATTATTAAAAATAATAGATACGATTGAATTTCAAAAATTAAAAAATATAAAACAACTTGGTTTATGTTATTATGTATTTCCTGGTGCATCTCATAATAGATTTGAACATAGTATAGGTGTTGCATATTTATCAGGATTATTAATTGAAACTCTACAAATAAATCAACCAGAATTAAATATAACTAATAGAACTATATTACTTGTTAAAATTGCAGGACTTGTACACGACATTGGTCATGCATGTTTTAGTCATTTTTATGATCATTTATTTTTAAAAGATAAAATACCAGATTCAAAATATAAGGAACATGAATATAGATCATGTCAATTATTTGAGTATATCGTTAATAAATATAAAATCGGATTAACATCGTCTGAGATTAATTTTGTCAAGCGTTTAATAGATCCATTGGAAGATGATACTACATATATATATCAAATAGTAGCGAATAAGTTAAATGGTTTGGATTGTGATAAATTTGATTATATAGCGAGAGATACATATAATATTGGTTTAAGTTATTCTTTTGATTCATCAAGATTGATAAAAGAGGCTCGTGTTATAGATAATATAATTTGTTTTCCGAAAAAATGTTATTTTGATATATCTGATTTATATTATACGAGGTATAAATTGCATAAACAGATATATACACATAATGCTGTTAGAAGTATTGAATATATGGTTTTCGATATAATTAAAGAATTAGATAAAGATATAAATTTCATTGAAAAGACCATAAATATGGATCAATTTCATTATTTAACTGATAATATATTAGATTTATCATATTTTTTTAATAATGAAAAAGCAATGGAGATATATAATAATATTAAATTAAGAAAATTGTATAAATTTGTTAATGAGGTACAGGAAGATAAATTTGATTTAGATGGTTTTCGTAAAAAAATAGATGATTTGGAATTAAATAATATAGTAATTATAGATAAAATTCGATTAAATTATAGCATGGATGAAAAGAATCCTCTAAAGTTTGTAGAATTATATGAAGATGTTGAAATTATAAATAAAGATAACTTGTCATTTTTATTTCCTCAAACATTCGAAGAAAAAATAATTAAATTTTATATAAAAGATAGAGTTATATACAATGATATATATAACTTAATAGAATTATTTATAAAATAATATATATTATATATTAATGCAAACATTAGTATTTGAAAGTATTTTAATTGGAACTATTACATCAATATTAGGTAATTTAATGATTAAGATGTTACTCAAATTTAATTCTGTTGAAAAAAATGATAGTTTAAAACTAGTAATAAATAGTTATAAAGATACATATATAATTCCAATTGCTTTATTTTTTACAGGTATATTGATACATGTTTTATTAGAGTATATTGGGTTGAATAAATGGTATTGTGAAAAAAAATGTATTAAAGATAAATGTAAACTTGTTTGTGAAAAAGTATTATATTAATTTATATTCATGTATAAATTACCATCGGTTGTTTGAAATACTTTTCGTTTGTCTAGTGCATTTGTAATAATATTATAATTTCCATAACCATCTTGACTATTTGCAATAGTATATTTTTTTAAATATTCATTACTAACATTTTTTGAATCAATCGCTTGGTTAAAAAGATGTTCATTTAAAAATAACACGTTTTTATCTGATCTTATTGTTTCAACTGGGTCATTACGTCTATTATATCTTATAATAAATGATATTATATAATAAAATAATACAATAATTAATAAAATAATAATGACTCCGATAGTATTTTTGAGTAATACATCTGGTGGCATTCTTTTAATTTCATCTTCAGGATCTGATATCTCTTTCATATATATATAATGTAAAAAATAATTAGTGATAAATGGTATATATAATTGGATATATGAAATATCTAATTATAAGATATAATAAAATAATATTTATACTAGTAGTAATAAATCCAAATGTATATTTCTTTAGGTTTTTTTGATTTAGTTCTCGCTGTGTTGGTTCTAAATCTATAACTTCTGCCATATATAATTAAAATAAAATTATTATTTTAATTATTATTTTGATACTATATTCGAATGATTATTTGGTGTAATAGTTGGAATAGTTGGAATAGTTGGAATAGTTGGTATAATACATGTATTGGAATGTACTTTATTTGAAATATTTAGTTTATTTATATAATCTAATTTATTATTTTTAATTAAATCATTACATGGTTTAGATTTATATTTATTATATCTAAAATTATTGAATATTGAAAATATATAATTCATTGTATATTTGATAATATTTTAAATATTTATATGTCGCATTTAATATGCTCATTTTTTTTATGAACATTACCAAAATAATTTAATTTACAGTCAATTGCCGATTCCTTGAGTGCTAATTCAAATTTTGATATAATTTTACTTTTATTATATGCCATATTGAGAATATATTTATCTATTGTCATTTCATCATCTGGATGATCAGATATGTATAAATATATATCGACATAATTATATTTTTTAGGTAAATCTTTATGTGAACAAAAACGAACAGCTCGCCCAATTACTTGATTTAAACGAGACCAATTCCAATATGGTTCTAATATATGTACTTCAGATACTCTCAATAATGATATACCTTCTTTGATAGCCGGTGATCCTAAAATAATATGAAGTTTACTACCATCTGCATTATCCATTTGGTTATATACATTTTTAATTTCTTCCTTCATTTCATGTTTTTCATCTCCAGTTAATAAAGCAAATCTTTTTACTCCTTCGCCGAAATCTTTATAATTTTTAAATTTATGATATTCCAGTACTTTAATAAAGGACTTTAGTCCTCCATATTCTTTAAAATTTGAATATATAAAAACAGGTCCTTCGGATTTTTTAATTTGTTTTAATATTTTATAAAATTTAATTGAATATTTTTTTAAATTTGACATTAATAACTTATCATTATCTAATAAATTATAACCATCTTTATTTATTCCTTTTTTTGGAAATGCAATATTTGAAATAATTCTAGAACCTATAAAGAAATTATTAGGTAAAGTTAGGATATCACCTGTTCGGAAAGGGCCTTCATCTGTTGCAACTGTTTTATATGATTTGTATTGATAATCACTCATAGTACATTTAATAATATTTATATTTGCTTTTGGAAATGCAACGGGTGGTGCTCCTCTATAATATGATACATATCCTTTTGCTAAATCTTTAAATTTATCTAAATTAATTGGTTTATATTTAATTTCTCCTGATTTTAACTTTTTAGTTTCCAAAAACATATCATTAAATTTTACACCAATTGGAAATTCTTTTGATAGTTTAAGTAAATTTAAAGTTAGACCTATTTCCAATGGTTTATCAAAAATAGGCGTACCACTGAGTAATACAATTCTTAAATCATTAGGTGCTTTGCGAATTGCTTCATATATCGTTTTATAAAAGGTACCATGTTCTGATACAACATTTTGGACTTCGTCTATTATTAATATTGTATTATCTAACTTTATACGTTTTTTTTGTAGTTTTTCAACAAATTTATTATAACTTAATATAGTATAATATTTATCTATTTTTTTATTAACTTTTTTTATCATTTCAGAATATTTAACCGATATAGGACTTAATTCATTTAAAACATTTCTATCATCTGGTTTTAAGTATTCTTCGCCAGCACATTCACTATGCAATTCTTTATAAAAATTACCCATCAATGATGCAGGAGTTACAACTAATACATTTTTAGTTTTTTTAAAATTTTCTGCTATTGAAATAGCAGCACATGTTTTTCCTGCACCAATCTGATGAAAAAGTAATAGTCCTTTATATGGCGTATCTGTATTCATAAATTCTTTAACAAATTGTTGCGGTATTTGTAATTTAAACTTTGGTGGATAACAAATATCATCCAAGGTTAAATCTTTATCTTTAATTTCATAAGGTTTAAACATTTTTCTAATTTTTTTATAAAAATCATCACTATTAATCTTAGGATATTTAGTCATCTTATAACTATTTAGATAATTAATATACATATAAAGATTTATTTAATTATATATTAATTTTTAATCCATAATGATCTGACATTATAAATTCCTTCTCTAAATCAAAACTTTTTACTTCTATATTTTTAGTATAAGTTCTGTCAATTCTACTCCTAATTTTATTATTTAAAAAAGGATTTTCTACTCCATCATATGTATACTTATTCTCTTTTGTATTATCTAATTTCAAATAGGCATCTTCAAAATCTCGTAAATTTAATTGAAGATCATTTTTTGGTGTTAAATTCGTATCTCCAATTAAAAATACTTTATCATTAATTGATAATAATTCGATAGAATCGTTAAATTGATCTACCTTTGTATTTTGTAATTTGCCAAATTCAGATTCTAGATGTGTTGTAACAAAAGTGATATCATTTACATCTGCTTTGAGTAATCCACGTCGCATTCGTGTATTTTTAAATTTGAGAATCTCTCTATTTTTTAATTCATATTTTGATATTATACATGTACCGTAAAAATCATCTTCTAAATCGGTATGTATATGTGGATATTTTTCTTGTAGTGTTTGATATATGTAAGCTAATACACATGGTATTACTTCTTGTAAAAATATAATATCATAATCATTTTCTAATAAATATTTTGTTAATATTTGAGTTCTTTCATGTCTTAAATAATCACTAAACCATACATTCAAAGAAAATAGCTTCATTCTATTGTATATTATAATAGACTTGTATACAATAAAATGGATATTCAATTTTGCAATATTCGTAAAAAAATGAAAAATCAATATTCTACTCCATGATATATATTTTTAATTAAGTAATATGATCGAACTACTCTCGTTTATAAGCATAATAGTGCATATATCTACTATATATTGTATTTATATTTTATATAATACATATATTGAGTTAATAGCAGTATTTACGTCGGAAAAGAAAGGTTTTATTAAACTTGTAAATAAAACAAATATGAAACTAAAAGAAGACTTTGAAACATTAAATCAAAAGTTAAAAGCATTGCAAATGAACTTAGATAAATCAGTGAATGATACAAATGATAGAACCAAAGAGATATCTAATAAATTAATAACATTTTCAAAAAAAAATAAAGAACTCGAAACATCAATAGATGTTTTGAAAGTTTCTAATTTTGATTTGAATATTAATATTGATTATTTAAAAGAAAATAATATAGTCGAACTAATAGATTTATTAAAAGAAAATAAATTACCTGAAATGATAAACAGATTATCTAATAATATATTACAGAATCTTATGTCTTTAAAAGATACAAGATTTGATGAAATATCAGATAAAATCAATTATAATTTTGTAACATATAAAACATTAACAGATGCAAGATTTGTTGAAATATCAGATAAAATAAAAGAAAATTTTGTAACAACTAAAACATTAACAGATGAAAGGTGCGATGAATTATCAGGTAAATTCAACGAAATGTTTGTAACAACGAAAACATTATCAGATAAAATGTTATGTAATATTAATTTTATAAATTCAAGTATTATAGAAAATAATAAGTTAATTTTTGCTAATATGCAAACCGAAAGTAAGAAAACAAATAGTAAAATTGCTAACATAAAATATAGATTAAACTATTTACATAAAGATGTAGAAACTTATTTGGATAAAACGCATATGCTAGTAGGGTTTCAACCTGGAAGTGGAATGCCAATATTTGTTTTAAGAAAAAATGAATACGGTCAAGTACCAATGCGCCAAGAAGTAAGCGATTATTGGAATTCTCACACACGTGCAAATCAAATGATTATATACCAATATCCGATTGAACAAGTATCTCCGGATCTAATTGAACAAGTATCTCCGGATCTAATTGAACAAGTATTGGTTAATTAATGCTTTGCATGAATAAATATATTAATAAATTTTTCTTAATATATTTAAAGTTTATTTAATAAATTTTTAACTATTAACTCGTCTTCTGGATTAGTTAATCCTATTATTTTATTTTGAATTTCAAAAAATTTCATATCCATTTTCTTTTCTTCTATTAATTGATTTAAATTATCTGGTAATAAACATTCTGTTTTTGGATCTTCACTATTATCTTTTTTAAATTGTAACAATATTTCATTCAATAATAATAATACATCATATTGTAATCCAATAAAATTTACATTTGCTAAATCATTCATTAATTCTGGATTATTTAATTTAGATATTTTTAACATCTCTTTCATACCACATACTTTATCATCATCCACCATTATAATTCCTCTATTAACATCCCCTTCTTCTGGCATAGTATTAATAACTGGTAACCCACCAATTATATTTATATTTAATTCTTTCATCATATTATAACCAGTTTCAAATGTTGTTTCACCATATATATCATCACCGTTTAATAGTATAAATGAATCATCTATTTTACCTATTAAACTACAAATTGCATCTGTTGTGCCCCATGGTCTAGTTCTAAATGTTCTATCATATGTTTGTTCTACGTATAATACATCTCTGTCTTTATATTTGTCTTTAAAAATATCTCGAAATAAAGATTCTGTTTTAGAATTAGTAATGAAGATTAATTTACTAAAGTTTTGTTTAAGAGCTTGATTTACTGAATATTCTATTAATGTTTCATTATTTGGCCCTACTTTTGCCAATTGTTTTGGTCTTCCACCGAAACGAGAGGACATACCTGCAACCATATAAACTATTGCTACCATATATATTAAAAGATATATTAATATATTAGTTATTTATTATTATTTTTAGATCCTTTATTGAACTCATATAATTTAATAAAATGTTGTAAATGTTTTTTTTCTAAACATAAATCATCAATACAAAAATCTTGTATTGAATCTGGTAAAGTTCCAGATGGACCATTAATACCAGCAGGGCCATCTGGACCTGCTAATCCAGGAGGCCCACTAGGGCCTGGTGGACCCTCTATTCCGGAAGGTCCCTGTATACCCGGAATACAATCTTCAGAACTAGAATCAATATCGAGTCCTTCTATTAAAGGTTTTTTATTTTTTACATAATTTCCATCAATTGTATAAAAACTCATATATATAATATATAATATATATAATTATTTTGTATATTTTTAATTTATTAAGTCTCTCTAAATTATTGTATCTGGTACAATAATTTGTATATTACTATTATCTGGTACAGCAGTATCTGGTACAGCAGTATCTGGTACAATAGAATTTTTTGTTGTATAATTTTTACTAAAATCATACATATTTATGAAATATTTTAATTGGTCATCATTTAAACATACTCCATCAATACATAGTTGACTTGCAGCAGTTCCAGGAGGTCCTTCGGGACCGAAAGGTCCCTGCAATCCTTGAGGACCCGTATAACCCATATTTCCTTGAGGGCCTGAAGGACCTGATGGACCTTGTGGACCTTGGGGACAACTTGGATCGAATCCTTCTAAAGAATTTTTATTTGATAAATTATAAATATCTATAAAATATTGTATATGATCTCTATCTAAACATATATTATTACTACCTGTCATACAATATCGACTACCTTGAGGGCCCTCTGGGCCTCTTATACCTTGTATACCTTCAGGTCCTGGATTTCCCATAGGACCTTCGGGACCTGGGGGTCCTTGAGACCCCTGTATACCAGGTGGGCCAAAGCGTACCATAAAATAATCATGTATAGATGATGGATTTTTACCATTATCTTTAAGATTATGATATAAGTGTTTTAATACTTCAATAACTAATTGTTTTTTATTATCATTATTATTTACATAGTTTCCTATTTTAGTATATAAATTAGGATAATTAATTTTATTATCTGGTACTGTATCATGTATTGTTGGGTTTAGAGCCTTAATTCGATCTTCTTCTATAGCAGCATCAGTTAGACCTATCATGATGCGATTATCAACATTATTCGTGTAGACTCCATCGTTGGGATCTTCAACTCTATCTTTAATTATTTTAATAGCTTCTATTGCATCTTCACGTATAATACCAAAATTATTTACTAACCTATCTGCTGCTAAAAGTATTATTTCTTGTTCTATTGCAGACCCGGATACTGCGGGATAAAGAGATTTACCATAACTAATTATTTCTGTACTATTGTTTATATAATTATTGGTATTGGTATAATCACATTCTTCACGTCGTCCGGACATTGTTTTACTACATTGTTTATAATCTTTAATTTGAGATATTTTAATTTCTTTTGATGTATCTAAATCTAGTGTAATATTATCACGTGATGTAAATATAAAAGCATCCTCCGTTTCACTAAAGTCAAATTCATACCAAACTGTATTACTCAATTTTTGTATTTCATCATCAACTTTTAATATTAATCGTAATTTTCTATCTCTACTACTATTTTTAATATTATCTAAAGTATCTTCTAATGGTAAATTTATAAATTTAATTTCTGTTTTAGAATTATTTATAGTAATGTTTACATTAGATGCATTATTACTTATAATAACGGGCGTATAGCTAAACCCTTTTTTATAATTTCTTCCACTACCAGTATCAAATCCTTCTATTAAGGATTTTTTAATAAATCTTCCGTCAATTGTATAACTCATATATATTAAATTATATATTTATTTTAGTAATAAAGATAAAGCAATTGCATGGATAAAGATAAAGCAATTGCATGGATAAATATAATGGTTTATTAAATATAAACCATTATATTTATCCATATAAACGTAAAAATCTATAAATTTTGTAATCACTTAATTTAAGATCATATATAAAAAATGGATAATCTGTATCATTAATATTTAAATTGAATTTGAATACTTTTTCAATTCCTATTACATCTCCAAATGTATGTGTTTTTATAAAACTGGAGAACTGTTCAATACTTTCACTTTTTGTATATGTTGTTTGATCAATAAAAATATTAGTTTCTTGTTCTTTATATTGAATAATATCGATATTATTTTTAATAATATCTGTATTATTTTTATTAGTTTCGTTTTCATAATATATATAATTTTCAAAATCTGGTTTTGTGAATAAAGCATGTAAGAAATTTTTAGCAAATGTTAGTACATCCGCTGTATCATAGGTATTTGGAGCAATATTATTATTATTAATAGATATTTCAAATGGTATATTATATAATAGTGCATTATTCAGTGAAAGTTTTTGTGTATCTGATAAATTTATCATCATATATCTATAAGTTTGATTATTATCTATTTCCATATCGATTAAATACAACTCAAAGGACCCATATATATCAAATTTACTAATAAACCCTTCTATAATCTTAGTTGTTTTGTAGATACCTTGTACTGAATAATTATCCCCGAATCCTTCAATTACATTTGGTTGAAAATTTACCATTATAGAAAAAGCGGAGTTTACTTTTGTAATATTAGGTATATTAATAATATTATTATTAGTTAATAATATTTTAATTTGTTGAACTTTGTCATAATCTGCATATTCATTTAATTTAGTTCCTAAATCTTCTTTATAAATATATTTTGTATCTAAATTTTTATTTCCTTCTAATAATTTTATAATATCCTGTACATCACTATATAATATATATTTTTTAATTGCATTTATATTATATCTTTCTAATTTTTCTAAATATTCATCTAATATAATAAGTAAATTATTAACTGTCATTTGTTTAGTAATTATATATGGTTCACTGATTTTACTCGATACTTTCTTTTGTTGATCTTTTATTTCAGAACATACAGGACAAGGACGAGATATAGGACATTGGAATTTATCACATATTGCACATGAATCACATTGTTTTGGGGGTATCTGGTCTGGGCATTTTAATTTTGGCTTTTCCTCTTGTATATTTCTTTCATTTGATAAACATAATGCACCTAAACATAAATCTAAATGTTCTATAATTTGATTTGTTTTAAATGATGTTCCATCCGATTTATAAATATAAGACATATATATATTATATTTATTTTAATTTATTGAATGATTTATTAAATTTAAAGTATGTATCTCTACATTCATTCATAGGATCGTCTAATGTTTTATTTTTTGTAATATGATCAAACGATTCTCCATTTAATTGTCTTAATATAAAATTTAATGAATAAACACCACATTCTGAATTTTTATATTGATGTCTACTATGATTATAATCAACATTAATTTTATTTTCTATTTTATTTTTTTTATTAACTTTCATATACGAGTCCGAACAATCTAATTCACTACACGTATCATTGCAGAATTCTTTATTATAACACCATTTACTTATTTTTTTAACGAGATCTCTAACACGGCTTTCTGGTCTTTCACCATATGAATCGAAATAATTAATAATGTTTTTATCTAAATCGGCATATAAAGAAACCCAATGAGACCCGCTTTGCCAATGTTCATCTAAATTAAATACAATGCCTATTTTTTTTATACCTGATTCATATTCTTTAGTAAAATCTAAATCTTTAATTCCTAAAAATGGTAATTTATTAAAATCCATTGGGACGGCACCTAAAAATTTAAAATCTGTATATTTTTTTTCATATTGCTCCATGACATCATTTATATGGTTTGTACTAAGCCATTCAAACTTCCCTGTTGGTCCATTTGGACGAAATGAATGTTTTAATATATCTTTATCCTTCATATGTTTTACAAAATTCTGTTTTAACCAGCAAATTTGATTATCACATATACCTTCTAATCGAGTTGTTAATGCATATAGTAAATGTTTTTTTTCATCTTTAATTTCTATCTTATCGCTTTTTATCTCTCCCTTTTCAACAAATTTATTAAATGAAATTGCCATTTTTTTTAAATCTTCTAATGTAAAACAACTCCCTTCGCTATAGTTTTTATTTGGAGCACACTTATTATCCTGATTACTCATTTATATTAGTATATATTTTATTTATTTAGTGTATAAAATAAAATTACCCTCTTTTACTTCTCCAATTTTAATAACATCCTTGTCATAAATAGTCCCCCCTTCTTTATTTTCTATAAAACATGTTTTTCCATCTACTTCTATTTTTTCTAAAACATTTGTTTCATCTTCTAATTCAATTAAATTATTTTTAATTTCTGCTGATTCTGAATCAGATCCATCTTCAATTAATTGATTTTTCTTGCTGTTTTTCTTAAAGTTTTTCATATAATTTTTAATATAATTTTTAATATATTTTTCATGCAATTCATTATAATCTAATTTATGTTCTGTTGAAATTTTAAGTAATAGCTCTTCTTGGCATTTTACTATATCAACAAGATAAGCTTTTTTAAAACTTTCTATTTTTTCATCAAACTCCTTATTATGTGAAATTCTTAATTTCTCTAATCCTGCTAAATTAATATCAAGCTTCATTTTATTATATATTAATGATACTAACGCTTGAAATAAATTTTGCAATTTTTTTAAGCCTAATCTATGCCAATTCTTTATATATATTGAAGAATCTCTTATATGTGTAATTATATAATATTTTCTGATTAAAGAAATTTTCTAAAACTGATTTAAATATTATTTATTATTATTATTAAATGAGTTTAATTTTTAATAATAATGAATATAATAATATTTTAGAAAACATAAATAAAAATAAAGACAATAATAAAGATAATGAATGTGCAATATGTAGAGATCCATTATTAGTTGATACAATTGATTTAAATTGTAAACATAGATATCATACAGAATGTTTACTTAATTCATATGTAAAGTATGAAAGTAAAAAATGTCCTCTATGTAACGATCATTTTTTAATAGATACATATAAATCAACGTGTATTAAAACAATGAAAGATAATAAAATATGTAATAAGTTATGTTATAATAATGAACATCTTTGTAAAATACATATTAAAACATATCTAAAAGAGTTAGAAAAAAATAGTAATAAAACGGATAAAACTAAAAATAATAAAGTGCAAAAATTAATTAAGTCTAAGAAATTAAAGTTAGAAAAATTAAATAAACAAGTGAATGATATGCAGTCAGAAATTACATTGTTAGAGCGAAGTTTAATAGATATCTAATAAATATTGAAATTGTTAATTTAAAGAGATAGAAATTAATAGTTTTAAATGAATGAAGAAATACAATTAGAATTTCTCAAAGATCTATTAAAAGATATATGTAGCAATAATGACATATTATATGAAGACATATCCTCTATAAAAGATCATGTTATATTAACAATGGATATGGTTTTTGATAATATAAATATGGAAATAGTAAATTATAATTTAATGAAACTATTAAAATTTTCATATGAATATAATAATGATTACTCTGGTAAAGTTATTTATAATAGAGAGAATGTAATAGTCCCAGATAGTTTTAAAGATATTGTAAACCATGTAGATTTTATTGCAAATATACCTCAACCTGAACAAAGAACACAAGAGTGGTTTGATATGCGAAAAAGTATGATTACGGCAAGTTGTGCTGCGCAAGCTATTGGCGAGAACCCGTATTCTGGTCAAAAACCAGATGATTTAATTTTAGATAAACTCAATCTAGGGCCACCATTTTTAGATAATAAATTTGTGCACCATGGTAAAAAATATGAAGAAATTGCAACAAAAATATATGAACACACATATGATATAAATATAGAAGAATATGGATTAGTACCACATATTGCCCAACCACTGGTGCCATTTCTTGGTGCAAGTCCAGATGGTATAGCAAGTAAGTTTTCTCTGTCAAATAATTTTTCTCCAATGATAGGTAGAATGTTAGAAATCAAATGCCCGTATGTTAGAAAAATAAATACAAAGGGTGATATTGATGGTGAAATATGCCCACATTATTATCATTGTCAAGTTCAACAGCAATTGGAATGTTGTGATTTAGATTATTGTGATTTTTGGCAATGCACATTAAAAGAATTCTTTTCTAAAGAAGAAATGTTACAAGATGATTCAGATACTAATTATAGAGAAGAACAAGATGAAATATTAAATGTACCTGATAATTGCAAACAGGGATGTATAATTCAGTTGTTTCCAAAAAATAAAATTAATAGATTTTGTTTATTTGATTCAAAATATATATATCCAGATAATATTGATATGTCAGTATATGAGTATGATCAATGGCTTCTAGATGAAATAACCCATCTTAAAGAAAGACATCCTGTATTAATGAAAGATTATGTTTTTGATAGTGTTTTGTGGTGGAAATTGACCGTCTGTCATAATGCCAAGATTAAAAGAGATAAAGAATGGTTTAATTCGAAACTACCATTATTTAAAACACTATGGGATAGAATTGTATTATGTCGAAGTAGCAATCAAGAACTAGAAAAGTTTGTTAAAGAATATAACGATAAACATAAAAGAAAGAAAGATGTTGTAATTAATACTGAAAAATCAGAGTTGCTTTTTGTTGATTCTGAAACAAGCGACGATATAGAAAGTACAAAAAAAGAAAGTACAAAAAAGAAAGTTAATAAAAAAGAAGAGAAGAAATCGGTATTATTTCCTGATTCAGATTCAGATTCAGATTAATATATTTTATTCATAATTATATTGTTTATTATTTATATTATAACTCAATCTACTTATTCCGATAATATCACTTTTAAATGAATCATAGTTAACTATTTTTGCCGAATTTAATTTATCATTATTAAAATCTTCTAATAATAAATTTTTTATATTATTAGTATTTTCATTATTGCAAATGAAATATCTACTAATAAACTCTTTTAATTTAATTTCTTTTTGTATTTTTGTTAGTTTATTCCATGGTTTTCTGAATATATACTCATCTATTTTTGCTAATCGTTGATCTATATCAGACTCAAAAATATTTAAATCTTTTGGTTTTTTATCAATATTATTAAAATAAATAACTAAATCATTAATTTTATTTAAATAAAATTGATCTGTACAATCTTCTTTTGTAAATTCAAGAAACTTTAATCTATTTGATTTTATAATATTATCAATTATTTGAGTATCTTGATCCATTTTAATAAAAATATATCTAATGGTTTAAGTATTTACAATTTCAATTTATCGACTATTTATATCGAGAAATATTGAAGCTTTCGGGAATGTATCGGAGTTTCACATCCGTGAAGGTATAAAAAAAATTGAAAATATAATATTCTATTGATATATATATTATTTTTCATTACTACGTCATGGCAAACACACGTAGTTCCGGGCTTGTCCCACCCACTGAAGAAGTACACATTACTGCCCTGATTGATACATCCGGTTCTATGTGTGATCTAAAACATGCACTTGAAGAAGGTATTGGAGTATTCTGCCAAACTCAGAATGAAGATGCGAATAAGGAAAATCGCACTGATACTACTCATTTCACATTAGTATTTTTTAACACTAATTCTAGTATAGTATATCAAGGTCTATTGAAAGACCTTGATATTAAAAGCATTGTTGTTACTCCTCACGGAATGACTAGACTTTATGACACAGTAACAGATTCTGCATTGGATTTAATTCGCAAAAAAACCAAATCCACACGCGATGTTTCTTTGCCAAAGAAATGCATGCTTGTTATTATGACAGATGGTCATAATACATCTGGAACACCAACTCCTGATAAGATGAAAGAGACCATCGTAGAAGCACGTAGACATGGTGTAATATGTACTTTTATTGCCGCAAATCAAGATGCGCAGGATGTTGGAGATGATTTTGGATTTGGTCGCGATGGTTCGTTGACTTTCAGCCCAGATCCACGTACAACAGTGAATGCATTACGTGCTGCAAGTAGTGGGGCATCTCGTGCTTTAAGTCAAGGACATGCTCCTACATATACTCCACTTGAAAGACAATCATCTCAAGCATGTTCTCCCCCCCACAAAAGACGTCAAGATGGAATTCCCGATGATTTCATAGGATTCATTAATCCGGCGGATTTAGATTCGGATTACACTGATACATTTGGACCGGGAAATGTTGGATTTGGAAGGAAACGTACCAAATTAACAAGATCTTAAGAACTTGTTCTTTTTTAACCATTTGGTTAAATTCATTTATTAAACATTGATTGCATAAGTAAAATTATATTTTTGCATAATAATTACCACTTGGATATCTACAAGATGGGCATTTATATGAATTATTTTTTAACCAATCAGTTATTTCTTCTTCTAAAAAAACATGATTGCATGGTAATACCATAATCTCATTATCATCTTCTAAAGTTTCTAATGTGATCATACATTTTATATTTTTATATTTTAATTCATTATCAAGTTCTAAATATTTACATCTTCTTAATTTATTAAAACTTTCATTTGTTATAACGACTGGAATATCAACATTCTCACTTGGTGGAACATTAAATCTATTAAATAGATTATCTGTTGCTTCAATATCATTTAAATTCATATCTAAACTATTTGATAATGATAACATCGAATTAAACATTGTATTATATGTTGGAGTTATATTCGTCACAGGCTGTGTTCCTGAAAATAATGTTCGTATATATTCATATGATGGATTATTTAATTCGTCATTCGTTGGAATAAAAAAAAATGATTGGGATAATTGTGCATTTGTATATGGGATTTCTGGTGCATTTATATATGGGATTTCTGGTGCATTATTATCATTATTATCATTATTATCAGATGACAATGATTCTAAATCATCGGTATCATCTGTATATATGTCATCATCGTTTTCATCGTCGTATTCATCCTCGTCATCGTATTCATCTTCATCATCCGAATCCAAAATAGAATTATTTGGATGTTGTTGATTATTATTTGTATGTTGTTGATTATTATTTGTATGTTGTTGATTTAGTAGTAAAGTATTTATTGAACTATTTATATTTGCATTTGGACTTGTAATTAAATTAATTATATTAATATTGATTCCTTCTATAGGGTATAAACAATAATATGTCATTAAGATGGTTCTAATACTAGAATATGACATATTATCAGCTTGATGTAAAATATTTCGAACAGCAAGTAATATTCTATATATATTACTTGTTTCATTTTCTAGTTCTAATCTTATTGCAGTTATTCTGTCAATTAAATTATAATCAGTCATTTTATATATATATTTATCTATTTATTATATATTATGATTTATAACTATTTAAATTTAGCTGATTCACATAAAGTATTTATAGAATGTATATTAATAATTTTTGTATCAATATTCTTATTCAATAAGTTAAATATTTCTATGAAGGGAATATTGGGATTCTTTATAGGTATTATTTTTGCTTGGTTTTATTATGATAAGATTGTATCTATAAAACAAAGCAAAAATAATAATATAGAGGAAATAAAGAAGGAAATATATATACTAAAACCTTTAAATAATGAAAATGAATTAATTTTATTTTATTATAATAACAAAACTTTAATTAATTATGATGTAATTAATTTTTATGAGTCAGTAAATAATGCAATTGCATTTATTGAAGTTTATAATAGAATAATGATGGATACTCAATTAGCATATTATCAATACGATATATTAGAAAAACATATGATTCTATGTCTAGAACATTATAGTAAAATTGAATTCAGTATATCAAATCAAAAAGATATTAATAAATACTTAAAATATAATCTTGATAATCTTAATAAGATTCTTAGTAAATATATGAATAAAGTAATATTGCACTTAAGTAAAAACACCACTACAGATATATTTACTAAGAAGCAACCTCTAAATCCTAAAGTGAAAGAGTATAATAAATATGATAATATTATTTAAAAATAACAGCATATGATATTATAATGGATTATAAAATAGTATATCAAATTTGCAGATTTCCTCAAAATAATAGTAAAGGACGATATAGTGTGAGAAAATTAATCTTTTCTAAAACTACATTAGTAAAATGCGAATATTATCAATATGGGGAAAGAAATTTAAATAAATTAAATAAAGAAATCACAAAGATGAAATATCAATATCAATATATTGATAATTTGAACTTTGATGATATTAATATTCCAAAATGTGAGATATCATAAAAATTACATTATCAATGTAATTTTTATGATATCAATCTAAATATCACGAATAGATGTTTTCGGATTATTTACTAAATTTTGATTATTTGGCATTTTTACATTTTTTAATTCTTCTAAATGTTCTATTTGCTTCTCCAGTTCTTTCACTTTCATATTTTGATCATTTGTTTGTGTTTCGTGAGGTAAATATTTGAAACTATAATCATTTGGTATATTAATATTAATATCATTTTTTTGTGTATTACTTGGATAGAAGAATATAAATGATATTAAATACAATACACCACTTGCCAATAAAAGGAATATACCAATATAAAATAATCTATTATTTTTTGTAAATAAATCAATAAAATCTTGCAATGTTTCATAATCAAAACTTATTATTTCATAAACTAAATCTAAAATTTCATTTTTTGTATTTGAAAATATATCTGCAATATTTAATTCTGTTATTTTTTTCTCTTTTTCTTCAGTAGATTCTAAACTTTTAATATAATTCTCATCTTCTAACTCTTTCTTCTTTTTTTTGTCTTGTTGTAATTTATCAAAACTAAGATTAAATTTATTTATATCAAATTCATTATTATCATAATAATCATCCATTTATAAATACTTTAGAAAAAAGAATAATAAAATAATTCTTTTTTTAATTTAATAATTTAAAAAATCTGTATAATTTTTAAGTGCATCCACAAGAGTTTCTCTTAAAGCTGCCTCAGTATTGACATCAATAACATTTACTGTTCTAGTTACTTCGGCTGCTGTATTGCCGGATGAATCCGAAACATTGTAAGTTACTGTATAATTACCCATTACCGCAATATTTACATTATTTACTACTACTATATCGGCACTAATATCGGCACCATCATTATCAGATGCAGTTGCCCCCGCATCTGTATATGTTGTATTTATATTATGATTAATATTTGCACTACCATTTAATGTGATTACTGGTGCAACGGTGTCAATAACTTTTACTGTTCTAGTTACTTCGGCTGCTGTATTGCCGGATGAATCCGAAACATTGTAAGTTACTGTATATGTACCAATTGTATTTGTATTTACATTATTTACTACTACTATATTTGCACTAATATCACCGTCAACATTATCAGATGCAGTTGCCCCAGCATCTGTATATGTTGTATTTATATTATGATTAATAATTGCACTACCATTTAATGTGATTACTGGTG
>JGI20154J14316_10000674_pt1 | contig 30964 bp, 28 predicted proteins | sample COG_04_FD_14316 | JGI IMG/M metagenome (IMG submission 14316)
ATCCTTCACCACTCCACATACAGTGTCAGGATACTTTGGTGACTCAACACGATTCATCACCACCTCAGAGACAGCGATCATCTCAGCTATCCCTTGGCTCCTCGTCTCAAAATAAACATTCAATGCTAAACAAAACGCAGCTTCAATCATTCGCCCACCCACTCACGGATCGTCCGTATTGGTCTGTGCAATGAATCAGCAATGTTCTCCAGTGTACGATTGTTCTCGTAGTACCACTCAGCCTTTTGCTTGGGTGATCTTGAAGTCACAACGATTGAGTTGTCGCGCTCGTCTCGTGCGAATCCAACATACATCACACGCTCCATAAGGTCAGACCACTCACGCACCTTTCCGTATCTCAGCTCCATCACAACAGTCATGGTTGCGTTACGAGGTATCTGCTGACGGAACCTTTGAAAGACACAGTTGCCTCCCTCTCGCTCCGCTACATCTGGAGCAAACAGTCCAGCGTTTTGATGAGCAGTAGACTTATCTTCGTACACTTGCGTGACACGCATCTGCGTTTCAACCACAGTCAGTTGGTTGGTACTCCCAGCCTCACGACCAAGGCCGCTCTCACTAGGCTTGTTACTGTGGTGCAGCCAGATGACAGCGAACCCTGCGTTGCGGAGTTTGAGTAAGATGCTATTCATTCTGGCCCAGCTCTCCGCTTTGGATTCTTCTAGGCCACTGAAGGCAGAGCGAACTGTATCGATGACTACGACATCAGGGTTAACTTGAACCACCCACTTCTGGAACTCCATGAGTCCCTTCTGATCATTCAAGTTGATCTCGTTCTGGCTGATAAAGGGAGTCCACATTTTAAACTTATCAGTCGATCCGAATGAGTTGCGAAAACGATTAAGCATGTTGCCGATTGTTGCCCTGCCATTCTCCCAATCAAAGTAAAGAACATTAGCTGGCTTCTCCACCTCATACGCTCCCATCGCTCTACCAACAGCCAGATGGTACATAGCGTGTTGGCAGAACATCGACTTGCCATGGCCTGAGTACCCAAAGATTTGAGTAATGCTTCCCTTCCTTAACCATGGCTCGATCAGGTACTTAAAACTTGCAGCCTCTTCGATCAGCGCATCAGCATCAGCAACAGTGAGCGGTTTGATAATGTATTCATCTTCCTTCTCCTCTTCATCCACATCCAAAGTGAACGCAACATCTGCATCACCTTGGTCACGAGGAATATAATTACCTTCAATGTCGAATCTCTCTGGGTGGTTCCGCATCTCTTTCTCTCGAACAGAATCGAGATTAACTTTAAACTTATGTTCGGGTAACGGCTCTTCATAAAACTTCTCCATGAACTCTCGACCAGCCTTTTCCAACTCATCACCTACGCCATGCACTAGCACTGCATAGGATAGGTAAGAGAACACACGATCATGACAACCATGCCCACCAGTCATGGGGATTTTATTGCTATCAAATTGCTTTGCGTAATCCTCAGTCTCTTTCCAGATGTCTCGCCTCGTATCACCTTCCATAGCCAGTGACGAAAGATCAATCGATTCAAGTCCAAGAAACTCAGAGGTCACGGAGTCAACAGATGCTTGTGGTTTGATGTAGTCCTTAAAGGTAGGCATGTCCTCATGCAAGTCCATACCTTCTGGAATGCTCCATGAGTAGCCAGATGAGGGAGGTGCTTTAACGTAGCTGCCATCGCCACGGAAATCTAATCCATTGCAATCGATCCAGTGCTTACCACTATTAACCCCTGACCTTGGGCCACGGATTACACCATCCATTGGGTGGGCAAAGTAATAATGCCAACCGCGCTTGGTCTTCACTTGTATAGGAGAAAGATAACCTTCCAGTTCTGCACGTTCAACAGACTCCTCATTATCTGCATCGACTACGCATATCCCTGAGATTGCACCAGTGATTATGCCTACGTCTGCATCGGGCCACATTTCCCACCAGTGCTCTAAGTCTTCAGTTAATGGGTGCTCCTTCTGGTACTTCTTCCACTTCACTAATGGATGCTTCTCAGTAGATGATAGTGGGATGACTGACCAGCCCGATTCCAAATACTCCAGAGCTTTATCTAAATTTCCTTTGCTCATTTTTTTATTCCTTGTGATACGTCTTCAGCGCATTCTTTTCTTTTTGTGTTAACTCTCTGTCGATTGTTCTTGGGGCAAGCCCCCTCTTTATATGTCCTGTTCTGGCAATCACTTCTCGTACTTCGATAGGTTCAAAATAAAAGTCGAGTTCCAAATCAGGGAACGCAGTTTTTATATCTTCCAAAAGTTTTGAGCTAACACTGTCTGCATTGATCCACCTATAGAAAGAGGTTCTAGGGTGGCCTGTGTATCGGGCCATAGCACTTGGGCCACCAAGGTCTCGGAACAACCTGTTGATGTTGAGTCTGTATTGAACTGACATTTTATTTTTCCCTTGTTTAAAAAATGTATTGATTTCGCCACAATTGTGACATATCATTTGCATGATTACAAATTAGATCACATTTAATTAATAAGAAAGAAGGGAGATACACATGGGAATGTTTGATCCATCCAGTTATGACGATGACAGCTCTTCATTACCAACAAGTAAGATAGAAGTAGAAGGTGCAGACTTTTTAGAACGCATCCAAGAGCATGCTCTTGATGTTGTTCTATTACAGCAACGCTTTAAAGCTGCCAAAGAAGCCTTAGACGCTGCAACAGAGGGGTTAGCCATGGCATTACCCCCTGCTATGAGAGAAGTCGGTGAGCACTCTGTGAAGACCGAGCAGCTATTAGTACAGACAACAGTAGCTGAGAAGATGACATGGGATCAGGATGTTATGGCATACCTTTATAAGGGGCCAGACGATTTACCTGAGTGCATGAACGTGAAATTTGCAGTAACCAAGACACGCTACGAGAAGGCATCACAATTTGATCGAGATCGATTGGCTCATGCACTCACTCGTTCAGCCGCGAAACCTAAATTTAAAATCGAGGCCATCTAATGTTTAAAGTATTAAGCACCACCGATGCAGACGTTCACTTCGAGAAGACTCTCTTATGTGCTCATCATGGATTCGGAAAAACCACTCAAGCGATTCACGTTCAACGTGAGTACGGCAAGACCTTAATCATCTCCTTGGAGGGTGGCTTAAAATCTTTGTCGCTCGTATCCATTGATGTGATCCCTGTTACCTCTTGGGATGATGCTCATGATCCAGAGAAGGGAGTGTTCTCCTTTCGCGGCACGATGAGCATGATCACAGGCGCAGAATTTAAATCAATGGGATACAAGGCGATTTTCATTGACTCAGTAACCGAGTTGTCGGATCAGCTAATGTCTTTCTTGGAAGAGAAGCACAAGGACAACAAAAACACGTTTGATAAGTGGGGTGATAACTCTCGATTGATGATTGCTGCTTTGAAGTGGATGCGAGATTTGGACATGCACGTTGTGTGTACCTGTCTCCTAGCCGAGGAGGAGGATGACAATGGACAGACTACTTACTGGCCCATGGTTAAAGGTGGCAAGGTGAGTAAGCAAATCCCTGCATTGTTTGACCATGTGTTCTGTGGCAAGCGAAAGACTGCGGAGGTTGATGGAGAGTTAAAGGTGACTCGGTACTTGGTTACTGATCAAGTCCAAGGACATTACGCCAAAGCGCGTGATCCACGGAGGCGTTTACTGCCAGTGGAGAAGTGCGATGACATCACTGTGTTGTTTGCAAAGATGCAGATGAACGATGAAGAGTGGGCAAAGCACTCAAGCAATATTAATAAACTGGCAAGCACTAAAGCTGCCACAACGGAGAAGTAAACTTATGAGCGATTGGAATGGTTTAGCAGGAATAGACTTAGCAGGAATAGAAGCAGACAAGGGTGGTTCAACCCTAGCGGCTGGAGCACACATCTGTCGTATAGCAGATGCTGAGATTAAGAAGACTAAAAATGGCAAAGGCCATCGGTTAGCTGTAACCCTTACATCTATGGATGGGTCAGGTCAGGTCATCGATTACATGAACATTCACAACGCTTCTGCTGAAGCGCAGGAGATTGGTCAGCGTAGGCTGAAGACGATGTTAGTCAAGGCAGGTTATGCCCACTCAACTCCAGACGTTGCGAAAATGAAAGGTCTGACAGTTGGCGTTCATGTAGTGCAAGGTGCTGACTGGCAAGATCAGACAGGTGAGCGCAGAAAAGGTGGTGGTGAGCCACGCCAAAACAACCCGTACTTTGCTGCTGGAGATCAACCAGCCGCTCCAGTGGGTGCAACCAGCACTGCATCTAGTAAGGATAGCTTCGATGACGACATCCCCTTCTAAATCTTAGCATGATCACCAAGCCCCTTCATTGGGGCTTTTTTGGTACTAGAATAAGAGGACACGAGTATGGAAAAGTTTGATGGCAGTGACTACAGGCCAGAGCGAGATGACGCAAGGCTGGACAAGCAAATGGATCGGGTGAAACTCGCAACCCGTGATGGCGTACCAAAGACACTGGCTGCTATCGCTAAAGAGTGCGGTGATCCCGAAGCTAGTGTGAGCGCACAACTCAGGCATCTCCGCAAGGATAGGCATGGTGCTCACACTGTGGATAAGATTTACTTCTCCCAAGGAATTTACTTATACAAGGTGACTCTCAATGACAGATCAATCGCCAGCACTTAATGTTATCACGCTGATAGATAATGCTTATGACCTAGAGACGGAGAGCAAGTCTCGCAAGTACATAGGGGCCAGTGGAGTAGGTAATCCATGTGACGCTAACCTAGCGTTTTCATTGCGAGGATTCCCCAACACTGAGCCTCCAGCATTTCTCAAGCGCATCTTTGCGATGGGTCACATGATCGAAGAAGTGGTTGTCGCTGACCTCAAAAAAGTTAAGGGTGCAGTGGTCATCGAGAATGATCCTGAGACTGGAGAGCAGTGGAGTTATCAGGAGTTGGGTGGACACATTAGTTCGCACACTGATGGCATGATTGAGTTGGATGGTAAGACCTACATCCTTGAAATCAAATCCATGAACAACACCAGCTTCCAAAAGTTTCTGAACAAGGGCGTGAAGATTTCACACCACAGCTACTACTGTCAGTTGATGATGTACATGGCACTGGCTGACATGAAAGAAGCATTCTTTATTGCGTACAACAAAGACAAGTCTCGCTATCATGCGGAGATTGTTGAGTTCGATCAGCTTGAGTGGAGTTATCTAAAGCATCGCATAGTGACTGTGCTAGAAGGCAATGCTGCTAAGATTTCTGTAGATATAACTGACTGGAGATGTCGAGGATGTTTCAAACGAGATGTATGCTGGAGTGACATGGCTGTGCCAGTCGAGGCATCAAGCTGTCAGTTCTCTAAACCTGTCAAGGATGGCACATGGTTGTGTGATAACTGCGGAGGAACTGAAGGCTGCAATGATCCCGAAAAATACATGCGGTATCATCCACAGCCACGAGAGTAACTAAGGCGTTTTAGTTGTCGTCTTAGAACGATCTCCGAACCACCAAGCAAAACACATGGATGTGATTGCGATCACTTGTGAAGCCAACTCTTTCTGAGTCAGCGCATCAAATGTTGCAGCGATGTACGCTGTTAAACACACCATCATCAGGGTCAGTAATGGCCTCACCAATCGAAGTATATTATTCACCCATACGCTGGTCTCTCCAACACTGTTCGCATGTTGATACGAAGCCACACGAACTGATTCATCCGCAGCGACATTAACAATCGCTTGTTCACTCTCTAACTCATCTTTCCTAGCAGCAAGCTGTCTATCAAGCAGAGACTTCTCATGCTCGTAATCTACTTTCTTTGCTTTCAACTCTTCTTTGAATTGCCAGATAGATAGAACCTTGGAGACTACTGACCCAAATATTCCTACGCCTCCACCAAATAAGGCTGACCCTAACATCTCTAACATCATTACCACCTTGCCCGATTAGGGCGATCATCAACGTGTACAAACGTCTTATATTTAGTTCCGATACCTTTGAACCCAGCAAGTTCAGCAAGCTCAATGATCTCTTGCTTATCGTGATTGCCAATGGCAATGTCGAAAGCCGTAGAGGGATTACTCTTTGTTGCTCGATGCTGGCTTAGTGGTGCTCCACCGACTTTGGCATTATGAATCGGACAACGACAGCATGAGTTGATAGTCATCGGTGCGGAGAGAAGAACTCGAAGCGTCTCTAGTTTCTCAATAGCTTGCTCTGAAACGTAGGCGCAGCCGCACCCACATTTACAGGCAAACTCCGACCATTTAAAATGAGGACTCGCGTATTCACTCATCAGAATCCACTACTTCCAAATCCACTACTTCCAAATCCACTACTTCCAAATGAACCAGTGGACTTAGATTGACCAACCTCGGACTCGCCAGCCAAGGTATCTACGACACCCTCTCTAAGACCTTTGATTCCTCCAAGCACTGGCACTCGACTAGCTAACTCTCGAATACCCTGACGCTCTTTGGAGTTGGTTGACTCATTACCCATGGCATCTCCCAGTGCATCTGCTCCACCAGCCGCTACGTTATAGCCAGACATGAACAGACCAACCGAAGGCCCAAACACTGTGGAGGCCACACGCATCTGACCATAAGCACCATTATCTAACTGCTGTGCTGAGTCATAGAGCATGTTGGATAGGAGACCTAAACCACCCATCTGGATTAATCCATCTAAGTACCAGCCAGCGAAGTCATTCTCATCACCATGAATCTTCTTATCATAGCCAAGTGACTTGAGGAGGTTACGATTACGCAGTGCAGCACTCTGATCATCATCACCACCACGCACCTGAGATACGTCTTTCGATGCCATGGATGCCATACCAAAACCAGCACCAACTGTTAGTGCATATAGCAATGGGTAGACGTTTCGGTTTGCAGCTTCACTAACTAATCCACCTTCTCCTAGAGTCAAACGCTGCATCATCAAGGGGAATGACTTGAGCTGGAAGGCGATGCTTCCCCACGGAGTCTGCGCCCAAAGCGGTACATCGTTGGAGTTAGGAGTGAAGATGCTTTCGTTAGCAAAGCGGATCATGCCTTCACGAACAGAATCGTTATCGAGGATACGAGGATCGTTTAAATCTTTAGCACCTTCTTTACCGAACTCAGCCAGACCATAGCGGTTAAGGAAGCGCATTGAAGTTCTATACTTCGCTGTGCCTTTCTTAGCTGTTAGGGCTGTACGTTGCTCAGAGATAATGGCTTGATGGAATACTGCACCAGACATTTCTCGGTTCATGTTTGTCCATGGAGTTAGCATGGTGAAGTTGAAGAAAGCGTTAGTTGCTTTCGTTGAATCAGCTCCAACCAAACCAGTGAGACGCTCATGAGTTAAGTTCTCAATGGCAACACCGACCTTCTGAATATCCTGTCGATACTGAGGATCAGCGGCATACTTTCGTAAGCCATTTGCCCATGCTCTGAAGTTTCCAGAACGAACAAGTGGTAACGCTACGTCACCCAATGAGGTGAGTGTAGTCCAGCCAAGCAGAGACACTGCGTTAACAGATCGAAGTACCTTGGATGTCTTGTTCTGCATCTCAAAGAACGTGTCCTGTGGAGACACAGGCTTACGCTGGGTTGTATTAAATAGACCCTGAGTAAACTTGTACTCCTTCTCTTGGATCATGCCCTGCTTACCTTCAAACTCAGCCAGAGCATTAGCGATAGCATCTGCCCTCTTCTCCCAAGCCTGTGTCGCTTTGGGGTGAGTGGCAATCAAGAAGTCACGCGCTGCGGCTGGCCCTTGAGTCTTTGCAATTTCCAATGTTTGGTTTGCAATCTCTTGTGCTTGAGCTGGGTCTTGGGTCATTGGAGTGAATAGGTCATTCTCAATGGTGGCCTTTGTTGTTCCTTCAGCGTCTGGCACAATAATCTCACGAGAGAACACCTTGCCTTTAGTGATTAAATCAACGACTCCACGCAGACCATGCTCGACTGTATAGATGTAGTCATAGTAACCATGAGAGCCTGTGCCAAACTGATTTGCCATTGCCACTCTGCGAGTAGATAGGTCAAAGTATTTGGTCATCATGCCTTCGAGGTCGTTCTCTAAATACTTCTCCAAAGACTTGAGTGAGTCAGGGTACTGGTCAAGACGGAGCATACGCTGGTAATCAATGTGATCACCTGTTGCATCTCTACGTCCACCTGTTGGAGGAGGCATGTACACGCCATCATCATCAGTTAAACGATTAAAGATATTGCCAGCTTTCTCTACAGCCTGTTGCGGAGTGATGTCAGCGTTACGCTCAGTGATTGACTCTCGCATTAAGTGACGAGCAAGTTCAGATACGACTCCATCTTTATCCCGAATCATGGCTTCTTTGTTCCACACTTGAGGGAAGTAGTCCTCGATGTGGCCCATGATTACGCCCGACTCTTTTAAGCTGATCGCCTCTTGAGAGAACACTGCACGAAGGTCTTGATAGACCGCAAACTCTTCTGGAGACAGACGCTTCTCTGACTCATGCCCAAGAGGTCTACGCAACGTCTTCACGATACGAGTGACACTAGGAGCCTGATTGGTTCTTAGAGGATTATTCTTTGAAGCCCAAGCTCCAACAATACCTTTTGCATCGGGAAGTTTTTTGATCTTTAGAATGATCGGAATAATCCTGCGAGCAAGCTCAGAGTTCTGCTTCTCGTGGAAGCCAGAACCAGAGAGAGGCTGGATGAAATCACCTAACCACTTCATGCCATTGCTGCGGAGACGATCAGAACCCTTGGAGAAGAACTGCTTTGGCCCGTACTGAGATAAGGTTTTTGCTTGAGCTTCTGACAGTGGCTGGCGTTTAGCCACAGCTACCAATGCAGAGGTTAATGTTGGGGGAGCACCTTGATCCTCCATTGGAGTTACTGCATCTGCCCAACCACGATTGTTAATGTTGCCTTCAGAATTAATGGCAGCAGTAAGCACTGCAAAGTTAGGGTTATCCGCATCAGTGTCAACAACTCTGCGCTCACTATAAAGCATAGGACTGTCTTCATCGAACAAGTCGGAGGCAAGATGGTGCATCTTCTTGTTATCAAAGAATACCATCTCTTCATAGTTAACTAACTCTGAAGTTTTAAGCTCTCCAAATTCATCATTGGTATTGACGCGATTAGTCGTACTACCCACCTTGGCTTCATAACCAAGTGACTCCAACATATCGTCAATGAACGCACGAGCTAGTGGCCCTCCATCCAGACTTCCATCTGATAAGTTTGACTCCAAGATATTGTAGAATTGTTGCCCACTTAAAGTGTTATCAGGATTAGCTGCCACTTTATCCGCAACTGCTTCTGCAATTGCTTGGGCGAGGCCACCTTCAGAACCATTTAAAATGACTTGTTGATTGTCAGTGGGATCAGTAGTGCTAGTTTCAAGCTCCTTTACGCGACCAATCATTTCATTGATCAGGTCACTGTCTGGACGATGAAGGGTTTTATCAAACATAGCGACCCGTTCAGCACCGACAATAAGCGGTATCATTACTGGGTCTGCTTTATAGCCAACGACTTGATTAAGGACTTGGTTGAGCCTACCAACCTCCTCATCAGCCATAACGTAGGCTTGGTTAAAGAACTCTAAATCCGTAAGGTCTTTGTCTAGCTCTTCTTCCATCCGAGCGATACGATCTGGATCATTACTCTCTCTGCCTAATCGAGCTATCATCTGCTCTTTAGACCTGATTTTATTCTGAGTCATCACAATGCTTTCGGCATAGTGAGAGCTGTCCATGTGAGCCTCATGAAGTAGCTTCACGTTATCCATCATCGAAAGAAACTTTGATGGGCCAGCAATTGTTGAAGATTCCTTAAATATCTTCTTTTCTTTTGCAAGAGCTTCCATCATCCCTTGCAAAGAAGCAAGAGTTGGGCGTTTTGCAAACGTCTCAAATCCTACATCAGCATTAGTTGTGGCATGAATACCTCGACCATGACGACCATCGGCAGAAGGTCTGAGCACAGGGTTTTTGTTGCGGTCAAATGCTGCACCATTAGGGCTGGAGTGCCATACGATTTGTATTGAACCATCAGCTTTGCGACCAAGACCTCTGGCTGCATTATCCATTAACTTGAATCGAGTTGGACTGGCCTTCTCTGCATAATCCATGTAGCTATTGATCATTTTATCCTTCACCTTTGGAAGGACTGCTCTCAAGAATGTATCTTTTAAAGCGTCAGCTTGCTGTATCTTAACTTCATTCGCTCCAAGAGGTTCAGCGTAAGCAAGCTCGTCAAAGATGCCAACTAGCTTGTGCTTATCAACCACACCCTCAGTTAGGTATTTAACGCTGTCACGAACATCATCAAAGATGTCTATAACAGTGTTAGCTTCTTTGTTTGTTAGGCCAGTAAAGATGTTATTTCTTTGTGGGAAACTACCTGCCATGTAATGAATGAAGGACTCAGTAAAGAAGTGCTCCATTTCTTGATGCTCACTAGCAGAGCCTCCAAGGTAATTACGAACACGTTTCTTTATTACCTCTGGCTGTAAGCGATAGGTTTCTAAAATGGCTATCTTACTGGAGGATGGGATCGCTTGAGTTCTGAGAGCTAGGCGAGCCATGCCTCTCATACCATCTTTAATTCCCTCAGTGCTTTCTCCTGAGATCATAGCCAGATTGGTGACATCCTTACGGATTCGGCTCAAGAACGCTCTCATTTCTTTAGAGCTTAGATCAACTGAGTTGATCATATCTCTAGCGTAAGGAGTGTTAGGATCACCGATTCTTCCCCAGTGAGATTCAAGGTCGTCCACAATGGTATAAGCATCTAAGAATTTTGTGCTTAAAAACTCACTGTTGGTTTCCATATCAAGCATATTTAAGAATCGAGACATGACCTGACGTATGGAGTTCTGTATCAAATTATCCCGATGGGTGAACATCCGTATGAACTCTTGTCCCTGAGTTGACATGCCGTTTGGTATGCCTGTTTTCTCATCGACTGGCCCATTAAACAGACGCTCTTCTTTATCTACGAGCATCCTGACAATGTGACCTAGCTTAGTGTCATTCTTAGCTGCTTTTGCTCTTTTATTTTGTCCACGCCTTATCATCTCAAGTCGTATTGCTCTGACGTTGCCTGCGCCATTTGCATCTCCAGCAGCGTCATCTGAGATTGCTTCACGCAAAAGATGACGAATGGTTGGAGTATCTAACTTGTTGTACCTTGCATCTTCTTTAAAGTTTTTAGGTAATTTTGCAGGGGTACTCTTCCACCTCTCTAAAAGCGCAGCAGCCGCTGCTGGGCCTTTAATGTCAAAGCCTCCAGCCAGATCAGTTAGCTCCTTAATAGAAAGGTCTTTAACTGAAAACTTTTCAGACTTAAATTGATCACGAGGAGTCTTTTTAACTTTCTTATAATTAGCCTTATTAGCCCATGTCACTAAGGTCTCAAGTGAAGGTTCGATCTCTGGCTTCTTCTTCTGCCAAGCCAACTTTATCTTGAATCCATCACGATACTTTTCAAGCGCATCAGGGAAGGCATCTTTAGACATGCCAGACAAGATAAGCTCTTGCTCATTGCGGAAATACTGAGCACGCAAAGTATCATCTAGCTTGTGAACGAGTTCACGAACACCACCAGTCTCCCAATGCTTCGCAAGCTCGTAAATTAATTCTTTCTCCGCTTCCATTGGCATTTCAATCATGCCTGATTCTAAATCTGCCCACTCTTCTGGAGTAAGATCACTACCCATCTTGCCCTTATCTTCAGCAGACTTTTCACGAATGATGTTATAGATTCCCTCAGAGGCTTGACGGAGTTCATCATACATTGAAGAGACTTGTCTGAACTTACCCGTTGGTGCTCGCTCACTGGTTAATGACCAGAAAGATTTAGCCAATTCTTTCATTGGCATAACCATGTCTTTACCAGCTAGTGCGCCCTCTATATTCTCATTGTGAAAAGTGTTCATTCCAATACGAGACTTAATAGCTTTGCCTGTAGGTGTATTAGGTTCAGCGTTTAGTAAATCAATCTTCTTGGTATTCTGTACCAACAAGTCTCGGTGCTGCTTTTCATTTGGAATGATGTTGATGAACAAGCGTTCTAAATCAGGATCGACTACTCCAGACTGTTTAACAAAACGCTCGTACAGATATTTAAAATACTTTTGGACTTGCTGGAAGTACGTCTCCAACTGAGCGTCTGGTGAAGCTTTAGTTCGCATTGCAAATAAAGAAAAACTTTCTGCAAAAAACTCTTGAGGCGTAAGGTCTGAGTTGTGAATTATTAGCTTGTTACCAATGCGAGATGTGTTAACTCCTGTGCGATATTCGCTGCCAATAGGTAGCGCATCAGCCATCTTCTCTACGTCTAGGCTTCCGTCTTCTTTGTAGTATTTGCCCATCGCTTGCATGAAATCACTTCTTTGACCAGGAGTCAGTATGTTGCCATACATCCAATGGGCCATTTCATGGTAGAAAGTCGCTAGCTTGGGGGTAATAAAACCATCACCATCCATGATGGTAACTTCATTTTTGCTGTATAAAGTATTCCAAGTACCCTCGCTGCCTCTCTTATTTTGCCTTTTCTTGTTGAAAATAGGAGCGACATCTGAGTAACCCAAATCTCCAAATCGATCTAATAGAGCCACTGCATTTTCTACAAACTCAGTGCCATGGGATGAAAACTTTTCCCGTATTTGAATGATGGCTGCTTTACGAGACTGAGTGTTTCTCATGACTCCATTAGGCAGTAACTTTGCACGAACATCTTCAATGGCTTTGGTTGCGTCCATTCGGCTCTTCATTACAGTAGAGGTTCTACTCCAAGGTAAGGTAGTCATGGCAGTTGCTATTTTATCAAATTCGGCAAGAGAAACACCTAAGTAACCCTTTTCGTTCATAGCTCTTGAAACAACAGGATTAAGAGCGTCTCTTAAAATGACAGCATCTTCTTGAGTCAGTCCTAGATCAGATAAAGTTCTATCAAAACTTTCTATTGGCAGTGGCTCTGGATCGCTTGCTTTTGGAGTTGATGATGGGGCTTCCGCAACAGTCTCAGCAGTAGGAGCAACTGGTGCAGTTTCTTCTGGTACTCTGCTAGGTGTAGGTTCTCCAATAAGACCATTAATTTCTTCAAATAATTTCTTATCATCCATGGTCGGAATGTCAGATTCCATCGATGCCGTGGTGTAATCTGGGCCATCTACAGGATCAACTGGTCTTTGATCTGGAGCAGTGAGTTCATCAATTGTTCTTGCAGCATCATCAAGTGCAGTAGCTGGTGCTACTGGATCAGGAGCAACTGGTGCTACTGGAGCATTGGATGCAGCTTGTTCATCTGTGTAGGCTTTAATGCGAGCAGCCAGATTAGTGATGTTGATAGAATTGAGGTCTTCTCCTTCTATCTTTAGTCCATACTCTTCAATGATTTTCTTCATCAAGACTTTGCGCTGCTCTGGTCGCTTACTCTTGACTGCGTTATCTATTTTCTTTTGGTCAACACCCATATCTTGAAGTAGTGCGATAGACTCATTGGTTAAATCAGACTTAGGGCGACCAGTAGCTACAGGAGCGGCATCTGGTACTGCGGCTTCTATCGCATCATCTGCTAGTGCAGGAGTTACTGGAGCATCTACGACTGGAGCTTCGGCAACAGCCTCTGCCACATTCACATCAACAGAGGCTTCTTCAATTTTTGCTCCAGTTGCAGGAGCTACAGTGGGTTCTGGAACTGTGGTTGGAGAAATAGGATCAGCAACGTCTGCCTTTGGTGGTGTTGGTAACGCTTCTTCTACTGGAGCGATAGGCACTCGTGTTGTAGGTGCTGGTGTAGCTTGAGAAGCCTGAAGTGAGTTACGAATCTGGATGACACTTTCTTTTAGGTCAGCTAATTCTTCACTCTCTTTGAAGAGAGCTTCTTGCGCCTTACCAGAGGCAGTCTTTAACTCCTCATCAATTTCTGCCTGACGAGCTGCACCATTGCGTAGCTTAACGCGAGAACGATTAAGTAAATTAATCTGTGCAACAAGAGGCTTACGACCAACTGGATTGGTGGTTTGATCTAACTTAGCTTGAACTCGATCAATGGCTCCAGTGAGTACATCGTAGTCATCTTTGTCTGCCCAACTGATGGCTTCTTGTACTGGAACTTTTCGATCTGCTGCATCCATCTCAGCACGTTGAGCTTCCATCGCATCAAATTGAGCTGATTCTGTAGCTTCCAACTCAGCACGTTTGTCGTATGCGGCTTGAGTTTCTGTTTCTAGCTTTGCGGTAGCTCCTTCTGGAGTCATAGCAAAATCAACTTCCGCTTGAGTCATCATTGGAATTGATTCGGGAGTGTAGCCTTCATCAAGTAGACGTTGGGCCTGCTTGGTTCCTATGCGAGCACCCCATGCTCCAGAGAAAGCAGCCATGATTCCACCAAGACCAGCACCAGCAAGAAGACCTATACCACCAGCCATTGCACCTTGAGCTACGCTGTACTCATCTTGCAATCCAACTTCTTGTTGGTAGCCTTGAGTTAGGGCATCGATGCCTACTCCAACAGGAGCAGCAACTGCACCCTCGACTAATGCACCACGTTTGGCAGCAGCTTTTACACCAGCTCGCATGCCACTTTCTCCAACTGCTACAGCTCCACGAGCTGCGGCTTTACCCACTGCTGCACCAGCACCAAAGCCGATGAGGTTAAGAGGGTCAGCCAGAACAGATTGGCCTATGTTAGCTGCGACATTGAATCCACCGATCTTATCAGCAAAGCCACCCTTACTATTGAGCATGGGAACTTTATGGTAAAGAGAAGACATACGAGCCATGTGAGCGCGTTGCTCTTCGTTGGCACTACTTGATTCTGCCCAGTTTATGCCAGCACCAACAGTGTTTAAGTTGTTCCAAGATTGATCTTCATGGAACTCCTCAAGCATCTCTTTATCGTCTGCGAAGTAACGGCCTTTCCATTTGCGGTAGTAGTCACGGATGTCAGCCAGCGCACGAGGGTCACTAAGGATTTGATCGTCTGGCGTGTCTTGAAGGTATGATGATGTCGAAGGGTCTGATGCGTTTTGTTCAGATGTAACTCTGGCTTGAATTTCAGCCGCTCTTGCAGAAGGTAAAGACATTCGGTACTCCAGTTTCCGAAATTAATTTATTAAGGAAACTTTATTGGAGTGCCGCGTTTAGGTCGTCCTAAAAGTTCTCGGAGTCTTTTATTACTTTCCGCATAATTTTCTTCACTTCAAAGGTTATTTTGTTCAGTCGTATTAAGTTTTCCTTTATGATTTTATCTAGCTTTAGTTGATCGTTTGCAACAGTAGTTTTACCTAGCTCTACTTTTGACTCTTCGTGAGACTTGGCTAGGTTTCTAAACTCTTCTTGCAGATTAACAAGGTCGTCTCTTTCGCCATAAAAACTTGTTGATGTCTGAGCATCGAGATAATTAACAGCGTCATCTATTGTCTTGATTCGTGAGTTACTCCCAAAGTCAGGAGTGAATAGAGATGGGTCGTACCTTAGTTCTTTATCGACTTCAACTTTTTTGACTGGAGCTTCTATTTCCTTACTAGAATCAATCATCGTCCTTATTAACTGATCAAGCTCAGTTGTAACTGCTGACATTTCAGCTTGACTTGCTCGCATTCCAAAAGCCTTTTGTGGGTCTTTTTTACGAGCTGATAAATCCTGTTGAGTCTCATTTAGCAAAATAGCAAGTGAAGCCTTTGCGGTACTATAACCAGCTAAGTTATCTGATTGACTGGCATTATTCATCTGATCAATAAAGTATTGAGCATCTGTTTGAAACTCACCCATATACACTTCTTTAAATCGAATGGGAGTGTATTGAGTTACACCAGCTAGGCTTCTTGAATTTAACTGTAAACTTGCCATCTGACTGGAGTAAGTTGGAACATTAATACTTTCAAGCCATCCATTTAAAGCTGCTGTTATTTGTATTGGGTTAGCATTCTCCCATGCTCCAGACTGAATCTCATTATCAACGAATACACGCATCTCTTGAGCAATGCTTGAGTCGATTATGTAACGCTGCGCTACATTATTAATCTCTGGCTTGTATTTATCTGGCAAGCCTACAAAGTTGTCAAGAAGAGTGGAGTTGGTTAGTTGCTTGAAGTCAGCTACTCGCTTTTGATTTGTAGTGGTTGCCTTCATTAACTTCTGTTTAATAGCATTGTTGTGAGTCGTCATGCCTGTTAGGTCAAACACTTCTTGTTTCTTTCGGACTTGATCCCAAGTCTGAGTGATGATGGCTGGGTCAGTAAGCCCCCAACGCGAAAGATCAGCGGTGACAGTTTCGATAGTGGCTGTTGTGTAGTTAGCATCAATATCTTTCTTTGCACTTTGAAGATCAATTGCTGGTTGCTTGGCTTGATTTTGGTCAAACACTTTAAGTTCCTGTGCATCTACAACTTTCTTTTGACCTAAGTCATAAGCAGATTCAGCGTTAGTTGCTGCGCGTGTGATCACAAGGTCAGCAGCTTTTAAAATGTCTGCTTGAATATCCCTTCTAAAGGTGATCCCCTCTCTTCCAAAGACAATATCCTTTTGAGCTTGCTCAATGACTAGGCGAGTAACCGCTTCTCTAGCTGCATCTAAAGTCATTTCGTTAGATGTGTTTGTGAAACTCCTGTCTTTGACCAGTTGAGCAGCAGAAAGAATAGCGGCTTCTTGTTCGCTATTGAAAACAACTTGTTTGTTATTAAAGGTAATCCTACCCTCATTAAAGATAATATCAGCCTGATTAAATTCCTTATCTCTTTGAGCTTCAGTCTTTATAGCTTTAGCTACTGCGTCATCTATGAACGCAGGGTCTACATTAGGATAAACTCTCTTTAAAGTTTCTGCGTCAAAAGACCCAGTGGCTATAAGCTCCATTACTTTCTGCATCTGTGGGGCTTGAACTTCTGAATAAAAACCCTTCTGCATTTCACCCAAGCGATTCCCCCCAACACCTGCTTGTCTACTATAAGACTCCATCATAAGTGGGTTGTTTTCAAACATTTCTGTAAAGCTAGTGTTTAAATCTTCGACTGATCTAGCACCATCTCCTAGCATAGAGTTTTCATTCAGACCTCTTTTAAGGTCTTCAAGTACAAATGCGTCTACTTTTCTTTGTTGCTCCGTAGCAGCAAAATCATCAGCAGCTTTCTTCTCCGCAAGGGATTTGTTCTGGGCAGCAACAATGCTTTGGAGACGCTGTTGCGTTGGAGCATGCTTCCTCAACACTCCACCTGAGTTTGCATCCCAAGCGTCTGATAAACTCTGCTCGGTCACTTCTATGCCAAGTTCAGATTGATTCTTTAAATGTTCGTTGAATAGCTTGGCAGCTTCTCTTCGGTTTGTTGTAGACCTTTCACGTTGGGCTTTCATCCCATCCATTATGGAAGCAAACATTATGAGTCATCCTCCTTGTCTCGTGTGTAGTCGTAATCGAAGTTCCAGTCGTTCTCGCGCAACCTACTCAGTTCATCGCCAAATGCCCCACCCTGCCTCACAAGATTATTGTAAGCACCAGTCTGCATATTGTTAGTTAGGGTTGCAGCATTGTTGAGCGCACCTTGACCATCAGACTTACGAGATGTAGTCATCATATCGAAAGGCTTGGAGTAGTATTGATCGTACTCGCTAGTGATGTTGCCTCGGTTTGTGTTGAGTAGGTTCTCATAGTCAGTGGCTTTGCCAACTGCTCGTGTCTGAGCATCTGTTCTAGCTTTGCTCATTAAATCAGCGTACTTGGTTGTGAGTTCACGTTTGCGATCATCTTCCAATGAGGAGTCAAGCATGCCTTTTGAACTTTGGGTTGCATAGCCTTGTGAGTTAACTCGGTCAATGACGTTGTTAAGATCGTTCACGTTCTGATCAAAGTAAATGTTGGTGTCGTTCTGAATTGACTGAGGCGTAACCTGATCTCTGGCTCCGAGGCGGTCAAACACATTCTTTAGAGTGGCCTGATATTTTCTCATCTGGTTCTGTTGATCAGTTCGCATGTCGATGTCATAGCCCTCACGCAGACGAGCCATGTCTAACATCTCTCTTTGAATCTGCATCTGCTCTTCTTGCATTCTTGCATTAGCAGAGTTAGCAGACATTGTTTCACTTGCTCCAAGTAAAGCAGTGCCAGCGTTAAATAATGTTCCCCAAGCTACCATGATGTCACCTTAAAAGTTTTGTACGTTATTGGATAAGCCAGCTCTTCGAGAGGCTGTGCCATTATCTTGGTAGCTGTCCAAACGAGCATACGTCCAGCGTCCATTACGATCTTTGATTCGCTTCCAGAATGTCACTCCGTCTAAACTAAACGCTTGACCATTTTGACCATACGCTCCAGTACCATCTGGATCGGTAAGGTTATCTGGAAGAGGGATGTCTTCTCCAACTACTGGGTCGCTAGGAGCAACAGGAGTTTCTGATTGGTTCCCTTGACTCTGGCCTTGACCACCAGTGTTATTTTGGTTGCCACCATCTGGTCGGTTAGCTGGGCTGTTAGGGTTGGCGTCTTCGCCAATCATAACTGTGGAGTCGAGATGGTTTGCTTTACCTTGTGGAATTAGGGAGGTTATACCACCATCACTTTTACCTACAGGAACCCCGTCAAGGAATAGTGTAGATTTGTCATTTCCGAATCGATACTCTTCTCCATCACTGTCTGTGATAACTGGGCTAACGGCCTTGCGAGTAATTACTTTTCCATCGGGTAATGTGTAAACACTGGTTGTGTATTCATCAAGCATTCCCTCTACAGTTCGCTCAACTTTTACCAATCCAGACTTGACCCACTCATCAAGTTTAGAATCCAGTATTTCATACTGGTATTCTTTAGGAACAACTGGACTTGCGTCAAGATTAAACTGATTCATTATGTCGTAGACATCTAACCATGCTGCATCCTGATCTTCAGCGGTGACTATGGTATCGCCAGAGTATGTCTTATCTTTAAGCTCACTCATTTCTTGAGCTAGTATTGTTTGAGCATCTTCGCCTTGACTGCTTAAAACCTTGAGTCGGTTAGCCCAATACTCTTGGTTGTATTTAGCTTTCTCTACATTCTCATCAGCCTTAACTGTGACATTTTCTAAGTTAACTCCAAGGTCATCAACGTCAAAAACAATATTATTTAATTGCTCAGTTGAAAGCTCTATGCCTTCCTCATTACGCAAAACATCATCTTGGATTTGGAATTGGTTTGCGTAAACGTCATCCACTTCTTTTTCGGCTTGTGCTATTCGGTTTACTTGTGAGTTGCGCTCAAGAAGATCAGCCTTTTGATCAGAGATTTGCTGCTTCTTGTTTTTAATAATGTCATTTTGTACATCGACTATATTGCCGTTTACATCTACAAGCTGATAGCCATATTCTTTTTGAATCTCGTCTAGTCTAAGGAGGTCATCATTGGCAGAATCGACCTGACTTTGAACGCCCCTAATCTCATTACCTGTTGCGTCTCGGTTAGTATCGATTGCGCCTTGGTTTTTTTTAATTAAACCCAAGTTGTTTTTAACCCCTTGAGATGAATTATTAAGCTGGTCTTGAAACTCTTGATTATTATCAAGCACCCCAGTTTCAAAACTTTCTGCCCAGTCTTGTAGCCATTCACGATCCGCAACTTCTACTGGGTTAGGGATCGCAGCAGGAGGAGGAGTAACGGGAGGAGCGTTGTTTCCACCTGTAATTACTGGAGATGTAATAGGAGTCGTTACAGGATTGTTTTGGCCTTGCTCATTAGGGCTGGGATAAACGGGAGTAGGAGCTGGGGCTACTTTATTTTCTCCACCACCAGTGCCAGTGCCACCACTTCTGTCCCTGTAATCTGGCGCAGGAGTATTGGTGGACACATTACCGCTATAGTTACTGTGAACATTGCTCTCACCACGAGGGTCTTTGTTTCCTTGGCCCTGTTCGTTAGGACTAGGGCTTCTCTGTGTCCAAGCCATTCCGTTCTCCTTAGATAATTGCCGTTGCTGTTGACAGGCTTACTTGAAGTCCTACACAAGCAGAGTCTGCGTTGGTTACGGCAAAGTCAATTGACTTACCAGCACTGGTCGCATCGATCTGAATGACTGTACCAAATGTTTGGTTGGAGCCAGTAGATGAAACAGAGAAGGTTGATCCTGCGCTCGCTCCATCTACAGTCATGGTGACATCACAAGTTCCTGCTTCTGTCTTCAAAGAGACTCCATCAACGCGAAGAATCTGTTTCCATAGTCGCATCAGGTGAAGACTGCCGTTGGTTACAGCACCAGTTTTGTATAGAGGGTACATTGCTGCACTAAATCTCTCTGGGAACTGAGCAACTGGAATTTTTCCTGTGGCATCTAAAGACGCTACTCCGTTAGCCGCAGCCTTGGATGTTTTAAGAACAACCGAGGATAGGTTTAGGTCTGCAATCTCAAAGCCAGAACCAGAGGAGTTGATGCGGAGGTAACGCAAAGCGTCTGAGCTGGATGGGACTGGAAGTGACGCATCTGGAGATGTTGAAATCCATGCGCCTGACTCTTTNAACTTTAGTTCTGCTACTGCACCAGAGGTGTCTACCCAAAGGTATCCATCATTTCCAGAAGGAGTTGATGAGCCTACGTTCATGTGGGCTTTGTCGGCAATCTCAGCGGCAAGTGTTGCAACCTTGGCTACTGGGATTTCTCCGTCAGCAATCGCTAGTTTGTTGTAAGTGATAAAGCCGTTTGAATCGGTGTACTTATCCTCAGTCATTAGGCCAGAGACTCGCACAGAGGCTGTGTTCTCAATGGTGAAAATAGTGATCAAGTCACCTACTGACAAAGCCGAGTTAAAGGTCACAGTGTTGGTGCTTGAGGAGGAGGTGAAGTCATTTGCTCCACCTGTCTGCTGCAAGATGCCGTTGCGATAAACTAAGATTTGCTCTTGGTCAGTGTGAACGAATGGGACGATTACTTGGTTTGCTACAGCGGTTACATCTGATCTACGGAAGTTTGAGATAGAGCTGGGACGAATCGAGTATATAGAGGCTTTGATTCCTGCGCCAACAGCAGTTCCTAGAGTAACAGTATTAGCTGTGGAGTTTGCGGTGTACGTTGATTCGGCTTGTAGTATGCCGTTTAGATAGACCAGCACGTTGTCAGTCGCTGCCTCAAAACTGTATGCAATGACTGTAGCACCTGTTGCCATAGCAATGTCTTGTCGATTGAAAAATATGGGCGCATTGATTGTGCCTACGTCTGATCCAGCCGCTCCACGAATGTCAGCGATAGCAGCAATAGATTGCCATCCCTCGGTGTCAGTGGTGTAAGTTCCAACACGATATTCTAAGCCAGAGGTAGTATCGAGACGGATTTGTACAACACCATCAAAATCTCCACTGGCATCAAAGATCGAATCCAAGAGTTCAGAAATAGACTTATTGCCAAGCTCCGCTGAGTTGATATAGCGAAGTATATTTTCAAACTCAGTATTGATGTTACCAGTAGACGTATAGTTCTGTGGGTGCTGCTGTCTGATGCGAGCCATTTTCAATTACCTACTTTTTAATGTTAATGGCTACTCCCAGAATCTGGATCAGCCCTTTACCTTTAATTGTGATCTTTAGCTGAATGCCTCGATAGCGATGCTCCAACTTGCGGTTAAACTGTCGATTCAAGGGAACATCTGGAAATTCCCCAGCAACTAAATCATCTTGAATCTGGAAATTATGAGTCGATAAGATTCGGCCTCCATCATCAAATGCTTCCACTTGAATCTCTCCCTCTCCTGTTGCCTGTATGAGCATGGAGTGAGATTGCTTTATTTCGGTCATAGTGCCATGCCACAAAATTGGGGTCGTCACTACTGCTGTAGGGTATTCCTCTGCTGCATCTTCACTGTATCGGTACTCCCAAATCTGTCCGTTGTTACCAAATAAAGTAGTTCCTCCTAGAGCTGCTGCACACTGAGTGTTGTTGAAGTCACCTGTGTTCCACTTGTTTGATTCTGAAACATCATTGGGAGCCAGAGTAAGAGTGAGTCTTGTGCATAGAGAGTTGGAGCGAGGGAAGAATATGTGATACTGGTGCTCATCTTGATCGTAGTGAGCAGAGATGTCTTCTGGATTAGAGACCTGACTGATCAGTTTACGATAGAGGCGAGTGACTTTTGCTGACATCGGTTCGATGTTTGCAGTTATGCCGTTTGCTGATGATCGTGCCAGACGATATACACCATCTCTTGCACAAAAGAATACTCCGTCAGCAACTTCCTTTATGGTGTTGTGAGATATAGTTCCAGCGTTAATGATGATGCTGTCATCAATGGCGATCTTGGTATTGTCTGTGGAGATTTCATACACCACGCCTTTGTCTTCTGTAAAGATAACAAGGCGAGAGTTCTCGAATGTGCCAAGACCTTTTATGGAACCTTGGTTTCCGATTACGTTTCCGATGTCAAAGAAGATAGCCTTAGTGACCTGCTCCGCATCTGGCTCCTCATCTTCTGGGAATATTTCTGAGTCATCCACACGACTGACCTTTAGTTTAGTTGAAGAGCCTTGCCCTCCAGCAATGACCAGCCTGTTCTGGAGTGTGGTGATATAGGCTGGGTCTTGAATATTCTTGGATGAGGATTGTTTAAATATTGTGCCATCAAAATATTCGAGTGGTTTCCCTCTTGAGGAAAATACAGTCTTGCCACCAAATACTGTGGAGGTGACAACTGCATCCACATCATAGATGTCGATTAGGTCTGCACCATTATCTGCAATCAAAGCTGTACCTGAGTCTTGGGATTCGGCCCACACTGCTAAGTCACTTCCGTAAAAAGCCAGATGACGGATAGTCCCGACAGTNGTCTTTCGTAGGGTTGCTCCATTGTCTCGGATGATTGTGCCTCTCCAATCACAAGAGGCATTAATGCAATCAACTAAATGTTGCTCATCGCCTGTGTCCAATGATGACTTATCTCGGCTTGAATCCACGCCTTGAAAGTTATGATAGGAGTGCGTTTTTAAGTTAACGCCAGATGGTGCGAGAGTGCTAGACATTATCGGAAACTCTGATCAAAATATGGCTTCAATGTTCCATGCTTCATGATGTATAACTTCTGATTCATGGTGCGGAAATACTTCTCTCCAGCCATCTGAGATTTAGATGAGTGTTGCTGGACTGCGTAATGAAATAGCATTCCTAATACAATAATGTTATCTGGAACTTCTCTGGCTTCTTGGATAGACACATAAGGTTCAAGTGCAGTGCCAGTAAAGTAAGGATGGCTATTGATTTCCTCAAGTACCTCGTTTGCAAACTCCATCATCATCAAAGAAACATCACCATCAACAGTTGATGGAGTGAACTCCCCATGCCTACGAAGGGCTTGCATAATTAGCTCTTCCAATGGGGAGTTCAGGTCGCGGATTTGGGGGTTCATCGATGCCATAATTATTTCTCAGCGATCAGTCTGCCAGTAGTAATGAAGGAATGACGAAGTGCTTGGCTTAATATCTCTTTGGGTATGGGCCAGATATAGGATTCATCGGATAGTACGACTGGCTTGACGATTGAGTCACCTACCTTTAGAGAGAATGGTGCATCCTCTTGACGAGGGTTGACGTAATTGACAGTCCCTGTCTCTGTCTTACTGGGGGTTTTCTTTTCTGACATTGTTATCTCCTGATATAAAAAAACCGAGGGGTTGCCTCGGCTTTTATTGTTGTCTTTAAACTAGGTTAGGTCGTCCTATGAGACAGTTAACCAGTTCTTAACAACGTGATGCACTTTAGATTGCGTCAACTCTAAGCCGCACTCAGTAAGATACTGGTGCTTGCTTCCGTCAGTGTCCCTATTTTGGATGTCACGCTCTAACTGAGTGTCAGAGTTGGCAAGGTAGCGATACTTCACGTTAGGCAAGTCCAGAACCACCATTGAGTTCTTGAGGCTTGGGATTTGACGGAACATTGGGTGCAAGATCACGTTCAAGTCACCAGCGAATGTGCTGTAACGAGACATGTTCACACCATACGAACCATCAACCTGAGTTGGTTGCCAGCGGTTCTTAGCAATCTCTTGCATATTAGAAGCCACACCAGCACCACAGAAGGCAATCTTCTCAGTCGAGCCGTATGCGAAAATGTCTTCAACCAATAAGCGGTCAAATTCTTTTTCGGTGATGCGGTTCGCAGTAGCATTAGATGCTGCGTCAGTGACGTTAGTGATTGTCTCAAACAAACCACCCGTGAAACGAGTTGGCGTTGAGGTTGAACCATTAATAGTGTGCTTCTTGCCAAAGAACATTGCGCGTTCAATGTCACCCATGTGCATCTTCAATGCCTTGGTCAACTGCTCTTGCTCTTTGTCACCAGTCCGTAGATTGGTGTTCTTTAGAGTACGAGTGATGTTCACTGGGGTCTTAAAGATTTGGGTTAAGTTGTGCTGAACTGTTGGGTCAAAACTGACCGCATCAGGACTACCACTACCTTCCGCTTGTGCTGAACCAACGATCACAATTTCTTTGTTGATCAAAGTTGCAGTCGCAGTAGAACCAATGCCACGAACTACTGTTAACGTAGCGGCAGCACCGCCAGCAGTATTAGCAGTTACCAGCATGTTCTCTCCAGTAGATGTAGAGTGCAGGATAGTGCCAGCAGTGATGAAAGGTACATCCGCATGGTTGGTTACTGTGATTGAAGTAGCACTGTTGTTGATTGCAGCGTGCAAGTTAAGCACACGATCAGGTAGCTCATCACGGAAGTGATTGAACTGTGGATCGTCCGTGGCTTCGCCAGAAGTCATGGCCAGCAAGGCTTGTAGGGGGGCAGCCCCGTTTGGCTCAAGAAGAGTATAAAGTGATCTATAATTTGTGGGACGGAAGTCAGTAGTAAACGTACCCGTACCCCGTAAACCTAAAATTGCCATGAGATAATTCTCCAAGTTGGCTGGTTGTATAAGGATTAAAAGATTTGTTGCCTATGCAGGAAATTCAACTGCTGGTGGCTGTTTACCGCTGAACATTGTCGGTCTTTTTGGTGTGGGCCTTGGCGCACTAGGTAACGGACTTGTCTTGCGATAGGTCAAGACTACCGCTCATGCGGTAGCCTATCGTCCTTCTCTCTAAAAACGACCTCGACTTGCCACTGCTTTGTTTATAGCTGCATCGATGAAGGTTTGATCTGGACTGGATGCCATTGATTGACTGGAGACTGCTGGAGCACCAGAAGCATTGCCTGTGAAGGCTTGACGCTTCTCCGTGATTCCTCGTAGTCGATCAAGCTCTGGAGCATCTTGGTTTTGCTTGAAGTCTTTAGCGACCATCATGGTTAATTCTGGATCGATAAAGTCCTCAACAGTGTAGCCACGAGAGTACGCAAACTGCATGAACTCTTGCTCGGCTTCATCTGGCAATCCAAGGGCTGATTGAGCTTGAGCTAAGTTGTTGCCAATGCGCTGCTGCATGACATTACCTTCACGGCTATCACTTTGTTCTAGCTGCTTATTGGTAGACTCGGTAACACCCTGCTGACCTTGGATGACTTGCTGAAGCATGTCACGAAGCTCTGCGTTCTGAGCTTTCATCTCTGCCATGCCATCCATGGTTTCACGGAAGCGAGGAGGAAGAGAGACTGCGTTGTCATCTTCCCATTGCTTCATCATGTCATCGACATTGCCATCAGAAGCGATCTGCGCTCTGGCTGCATCTTCTGGGTTCTGTGAACCTTTACCCATCTGAGGGTTGTGGGTCTGAGACTTGGCTGCGGCAGTCATAAACTTCGCAAGGTCTTTGGCTGATGCGTTGGGGTTTTTCTGTTGTGCTGCTTCGAGCATCTTTTCAGCCAGATCAACAACAGGCTTTAGGTTCTGGTGCTTAAAGTTTAGTGCGGAGTAACGATCAAATGTACCTTTGACTTGCATCTCAGATAACTCTCGGTCTTCATCACCAAATTTAATTCGCATGATTTGTGCCGCATCTGCACCTTGCTTATCGCCTTCCGTAGAGGGAGACACGCCTTGGCTACTCATTTCTTGGGGAGTAGGCTGCATTTCTTGTGGAGCGATTGATGCTGGAGGTGCTTGTGGAGCCATCGCTGCTGGAGGTGCTACTCCAAGTTGTTGAGCTGCGGCTTGCGCGATGAGGTCTTGGTCTTGTGGATTCATAGTTTTTCCTTGCAGGCCGTAGCGTGCGATTAATAGAATGCTCTAGGAGCACTATGAATTGTGAGGGGATCGGAGTTTCTTTTCGTCCCTAACCTTCGCCCTTCTCTTTTGCTGCTTCAAGAGACTCGTCCCAATTAACTTGGTCTTGGTACTGAGATATGATTTTGTCTGGGATACTGGAGAAGCTATTGGCTGCGTGCATGGAGCCTCTTCGGAAGTTAAATTCGTCTGGAGTCATTGGCTTGTTTTCAGCCATATCTAATGCAGCTTTGAGTATGTCTTCTTTAATAATTGTTTCAGTGAGGTACTTCCATCCATCGGATTCTTTTAGCTTGACCATGATGTCGTGGATATTTTTGCTATCTGTCATATAGAGTCTCTTAGCATGTAGAAGACGAGGCCGATCCAGCCAGCAGGAATGGCTGCGATAGCTGCCCAGAAGAGTTTGGTAATTCGAGAGGTGACTTGTGCGTTGGTGCGGATGATGTCGGCTTGGTCTTTAACGATGGTTTCGAGGGAGTCGATACGTTTGTTAAATGATTCTTCTAGCTTCTCCATCTGCTTGTCAGTGGCTTCTTTGTTTTTAAAGAGAGAGACGATACGCTCCTCCATCCGAGCCATTGATACAAAGCCTTCATGCAACTTATCGATCTTCCCTTCCATGCGCTCAAGCCGCTTGCTTTGTGTTTCTGACATGTTTGTGTTGAGTGTGTTGGAATAGGTTGGATCAATAATGACATGGAGAGGGGGGTTGTTCGTCCTAATATCCTTTCAAATAAACTGCGACTCCAAACAAGACTCCCATTGCTATGATCATACAAATTCCAATGTTGATGGCTAACCCTACGTCTTTCTGAATCTTTGCGTTTCTCTTTATACGTTGATTGATTTTCTCTTGCTCCTGTTCTTTTCGTTGTCTATGCCACTCAGCTTCAAACCGAACATAGTCACTCCAACCATTTAGCCTCGATTTTTTTAAGTGCCACTCAAGTTCAGCCCTTTGACGATCTAGCATTTCTTGGGCCTGAAAGCATTCTAAGGCTGTGCCTTTTGAGTTAGCATCACCTGCTTTAGTTTTGATTTCGTGAGTTGCGGAAAAATAATCGGTAAGTTTCTCTCCCATTTCAAAAATTGACTTACCATTTTTTAGAGCAACCGAGAGAGTCTTAAAGATCGCATTGGCAGCAGCGATTTCTACTAACATACCCATAACCTCCTAGAGTAATAGTTGTCTTGCATTAGTTGGTAAGGAGCCTTGGGAGGCTGGACGGGAGTGTAAGACTGGAGTCGGTACTCCACTTGAGGTTCTAGTACATAGGCTTGACCAGTAGGTGCTTGGACAGGGGCTACATGTACAGGATATAGCTCAAGTGGAGACGACCACATTAGTTTCTCTTAATAGCCGCTACGCTTCATTGGCTTCTTCATTGCTTTCTTCTTAACTGCTGGTTTAGCAGCGTANGCTGCGGCTGCTTTCTTTCCTGCGGCAGTGTAAGGAAACTTCTTTCCTTTGACGTTTGGCATGGTTACTTCCTCTTCTTTGCGGTTTTAGCTGCTTGTTTAAAGTTCTTCGCAGTTGGAGCACCCTTTGCTCCAGCCTTCCTCATGGTCTCTCCAGACCCTGCTTTAATCCTCTTCTTCTTTGCGTGAATGTTAGCGTACAGACTCAAGATCACCTCCTTTAAATACTGTTAATGTTCTTAACACAAAATACTGTGGTCAATTTTGTGGGCGATGATTTCACAACTGAATAACTAAGCAAGGGGTGAACAACACGTTCATAGCCTTGCAACTTAGCTATTTCCAGAAGATTTAATCTACACTCTTTTAAAGTGCTGTAGCTCGTAACCATGACAGGAACTTTTGGCGGTTCTCCGCTGCCAGATAGCATGATTGCGACTACGATAAAGTACACTGGTTCTCACCATTTATGCTTTGCCGACCAAAAGGCCGCACTGGTTTTACCTTTCTTAATGTTCTTAGCATGACGCGCTCGAAAGGCATCATTCCTAGCAGTCCCCTTGGGGCTACCTGTTGCGCCTTCTTGACCAAAGCGAATCATACGATCCTTGCCTTCGTCCTTTATTAGAACAACGTGGGACTTCCCACCTTTTTTAGATGCCTTTGGCTTGTTGTAGCCAGAGAACTTCTCACCTCTGTACTCTATGGTCATACTATGGCCTCTCTTGCTGCTTCTCTTGCTGTTGTAACATCCGTAGGTATTACTACACCTGTTTATAAAAATAGATATATTGGAAGTATGGATACCGAAAGAGAGTCAAAATTAAACACTCTGCTTAGTACTCATACTATGGCCTCTCTTGCTGCTGCTCTGTCTGTAGTCACATCGGCTGGCACTGCTACACCTGTCTCAGCGTGGCGTGTGATGTACCAATCTGTACTGTCTAAGTATGCTTGGCTGGTTGCGTTAGTTTCTGCTTGAGCATTGGCTGCTATCTCTGCATCAGTGTACTCAGGAGCAGGAGTGTTACCCTCTGCTATCCATGCGAGTACGTCAGCGCAGTGACGATTGGCAGGGTCATTGGGTACGCCCATGCTGCCGTTGACTAGCCAGCCAGACTCGTTAAGTTTGCAGGAGGTTATCCATGCTGTGTTGTTTTCCATGTTATAGCTCCGCATCTGCTGTTATAAGGGCATTGGTATTATTACATCTAACCATTCCTGCATGACCAACAGAGCCAGCCATATTTGTACTATTGTAAAGTTCTATTCTGTTAGAGGCTGAGGAACCAGAGTCATAAGTATATCCATTATGAAGATCGCCAGCGCCAGCTCTATAGAAGATATAGTATCCAGTTCCAGTTGCAATCGCTACGGAGGGTTTGACTCGCATAGTGATAGGAAGGTCAATAATGACGTGCATTTGAGTAGAAGCATAATTAGCACCAATTCCTAATGATGAACCTGTTACATCTGCGCCAGAAGCAACTTTTTGAAAGTAACGTTGGCAATCCGCTAGAATTTCCCCGTAACTCCGATGCTCAAAGTCAGTGGCTACTGAGCCTAGTTCTAGTTGAAGCCCTGTAACTTGAAAGTAGTTAGCTGTAGAGTCTGCAATATTCAAAGTGGTTGACCCTGCATTAGTCGTTACCCTGTCACCCCATGAAGTCGGTGTTGAGCCTCCTGACCTGTTAGTGCCAACAGCCAAGTAAAAATCTACTGAAAGTCCTAAGCTACTGCTATTATCAAAACTACTACCTGTATTACCCACAACAGTAATAACTTTCTTTTCCCAAGTATCTGCTGTTGATATAGTAAACACTTGGCCTATTTCTTTTTGATTCTTGTGGTCAACAAACATAACTAATTGATCGCCAGTTTTGTTTGCCTTAACCCAAAAGCTGTAAGTTAGAGACTTAGCAGACGATGTTCCAAAAGAGGACTGAACCATGTCTGAGTTTTCTATTAAACCCGTCCTTAATATAGTGTAATGGTCAGCAGGTAATGATGCGCTAGCAGTAGTACACTGCACCTTAAAACTATTAACAAAACCTGTGGGGGCTGATGTATCTTGCGTTACTGTGTATGTGGGGCCACCATTCCTATTAAATAATTTAACCCTGTCACAAGCAAAGAAACCAGACGTGCTGTTAATTCCTGTTGTGCTAGTACCCCTCTGAGCCACTTGCATACCACCATTAATAATAAGGTTCTTACGACCAGCCCTTGCTGCGGTGTCTCCTGCTGCTATCTCTGCTTGCAGCCCTGTGTAGTCCGAGTTTTCTCTTGCCTTGGTCATGGGCTATTCTCCTGCTGCTGACACAGCTTTTAACTGGTCAGTCGTTGTCATAGCATCAATTGCATTTGTTATGTCTCTGAGTCTTTGCTTCTCAGTAACAATAGCTGTAGTTTCAGAACCACTTTCTAATGCCCTCTGGAATGCTACGTCTTGTGCTTCTAGTAGAGGCTTACGTTCAACTCTCAAGCGATCTTTAGTGATGACTTTGGCTTTGTCCATGTTAATGCTAACTGGCATCGTAGACCTCCTGTGTAATTTGGTTGTACTTTAGTTGGTCGTCCAAACTCAAGTCTGATGAAGTCTGTTCACTATCGCCAGCTACATATTCCCAAGCATCTCTAAATGTCCTGTCTGATAAGTCTGCATCTGTAATTTCATACGGAGTGCCTGTAGGCAAGTCTTTGTTGGCTAGATGTATTAACTTCTCTTCTAGCGTACCTGTTAGGGTAGCCAAGAACTTAGGTGCAGGTATAAGTTGAATTAAAGTTCCATTGTTGTTATATATTATCTTCATATCTTATCCTCCGATACAGATTACAAATGCATTAGTAGCGTCTTTAGTAGTGCCAGCTTCTATATGGTATACTTCTGCACCAGTAGTATTTACTGCAATAACTGTCGTTTCACTTCCATTCCAGTTAGCTACGGAATTACCATTTGCTACTGCGGAGTAGTTACCATCAGAAGCATTGTTTACAAATAACGGCCTTTGTCGGCCAGTGCCAAGATCTTGAATACTAGAAACATTATAACTACCATCAATGTTGGTATTTGACATATTCCAATGACACCAAGAAAATGCAGTAAAATCTGATAAGCCTCTGCCATCGTTAGTAATAGTCAAAGCAGTAGTCCAGCTAACCGCTGCGTCTGCTGAACCGCTTGGGGCTACTTGGAAGGTGTGTGTACCTTCTCTTTGTTTGTACTGAGAAGCGTAGTCAGTTGTTAAATACTCCCAACCTGACGCATGAGCTGTAGTTACTTGTTTAGCGTTATTGCTTAAATATGTCTGGTCATTAGTATTAGAGCCAGATAATGATGTTGTAGAGCCAATTCTTACATGCGGTCTATCAGCAACAATATCACCCTCTGGCGTTACACCAATGCCCACGTTGCCTGTAAACACAGGGGCAGCAATGGGAGCCTTGAGAGCCACCGCAGTGTTAGTAGCCT
>JGI20154J14316_10000684_pt1 | contig 30805 bp, 34 predicted proteins | sample COG_04_FD_14316 | JGI IMG/M metagenome (IMG submission 14316)
GCGCTAACCGCGAGCAATACCGCTTGCCCGCGCGCGAGAAAGGTTTGCCCCCCGCGCTCAATCAATCCAAATTCAGCGTCATCTTTCGGAGGCCGATCCGAGAAGACTTGAAGTTTCCGAACCCCTTTTGAGACGGTCGAGGGCACGGCATTATCCGCAGCATTGTGCGCGACATCGCGATGGACAACGCCTTGCTCAGCAGACGAAAAGATATGCGATTTAGCGGCATAGTAGTCATCGACTGTTTCATAACGATCTAAATGATCCGGACTCAGATTGAGTAGAGCCGCAACCTTTAAAGGCAGCTGTGTAGACAATTCAAGCTGGTAACTCGACAGTTCTAGGACATAACAACTCGCCGCGTCATCCAGCAAATCCAGACTCGGCGCACCAATATTACCGCCAACCCGAACGGATGGAAGCTGCCGGCTTGCAAGGAACCCCACCAAGGTCGTGACGGTCGTTTTACCATTGGAACCCGTCACGCCAATTATTGGCGCTTTGGCCTGCTGCGAGAACAGGTTGATATCATTGGTTAAGATCACGCCTTGTCGTTGAGCCTCAGCAATAGCCGGCAAAGCCAAAGGGACCCCGGGGCTGATATACCAGTGCGCACCCGATTGCGGCACAAGCTGCGCAATCGACTGCACAGTCTTGTCGTACCCTATTTTATGGAGCGTCTGACCCGCGGCATCGGAGGCTCGGTCGTCAGCCACCAAAAAATCTATTCCCTGTTGCGTTAAGAATCTGGCGACCGACAATCCGGTTTGCCCGAGACCAATCACAACTGGGACTAAATGCGGCATCATGCCCGTCTGCCCCGCTGCATCAATTCCGCCGTAACAATCGCCTCATCACTGAACGGATAACGCACGCCTTGGATCTCTTGATACCGCTCATGCCCTTTGCCGAGAATGACAACCACATCCCCCGGTTCTTGCAGGGTTAAGGCGCGCTGGATGGCCGCCTTACGATCAATCAGACAGTCAGCCGGGTCTAACGGGACGGTGAGATCTCGGCACATCTCATCAATAATCGAGGCAGGGCTCTCCGATCGCGGATTATCACTGGTAAAGAGACAGAGATCGCTGTGCTGGACTGCCGCGACCCCCATTAAAGGTCGCTTACCTGGATCGCGATCGCCACCACAGCCCAACACACAAATTAGCCGCCCCTGACAATGTAGCCTAAGCGACAGCAGCACCTGGGTCACAGCATCGGGTGTGTGCGCAAAATCAATGAGTACTGGCGGATCCGCATGAGCCACCCGCTGAAGACGACCCGGTGGCGGCTGACAATTGCTGAGCGCGGCACCGATATCATCGAGTTCAACGCCGTACCAATAAAGCAGGCCCGCCACCGCCAGCAAGTTGCTGACGTTATGCTGCCCGAGCAACGCACTCCGAACGGTTGTGCTTCCGGCTGGAGTACACAATTCAAATTGAACCCCGGCTTCGTGAAATTGCAGCGCNTCNGCGCGGATCAAGGCGCCNTGTGCGTTCATTTGACTAAAGCCCAACACTTCTGGCACCTGAGCNGCNTGCGCTAANGCGGCGAGCCAAGGATCATCTAAGTTCAAGAGCGCGCACTGCAACCCTTCCCATTGAAGTAATTTGGCCTTGGCTTNACGNTAACTTGCCATATCACCGTGGTAGTCGAGATGATCACGTGTGACATTGGTAAACACGGCGGCCTGAATCGTTGTGCCCATCAGACGGCCTTGCACGAGGCCATGGGATGACGCTTCAATGAACACCATTTCGGCACCCGCATCCAGCATGGATTTAAGCGATGATTGAATGACCCCCGCATCCGGCGTTGTGAGCCCAGAGTCCTGAAGGCTCGACAAAAACCCTTGCCCAAGCGTTCCAATAATACCCGCCGAGCGCTTTAAATAATTTAGGGCACTTGCTGCCATAAACGTCACGGAGGTTTTGCCATTGGTTCCGGTCACAGCGACCGTCATCAAATGTTTCGAAGGCTCCCCATGAAAACGGCTCGCCATTTTACCGATCTCATCCGCCAAGTTCGGCACTTCAATCACGGGGACCCCTATACCGTCTTGGGACGTTGGCGCATCACACAGTACGGCGCAGGCCCCAGCAGCCACAGCACTTTTGATAAAGCAGCGACCATCATGCGCACTACCCTGCAGCGCAATGAAGACTTGTCCGGGCTCGACGCGCCGGCTATCTAACGCAAACCCGGCCACTGCAATATCCGGCAGGTCCATCTTTGGCAACAGTGCGCGCAATGAGACGGTCATTACACAGCCTCCCGAGTATCAGTAGGCGGCACGCTCAGCAATCGCAATACATTCGACATCACCCTGGAGAAAATGGGCGCCGCAATACTGCCGCCGCCAACCTGCTCGGTTTTCGGCTCGTTGATCAAGACCACACCCACAAACCTTGGTGAATATTGCGGCGCGAACCCTGCGAAAAACGCAATATGCCGCGTATCGTCGTAACCGTTTTCACCAATTTTTCGCGCTGTTCCGGTCTTACCGCCAACATCATAGGATTCAATCGCAGCTTTTTGGCCGGTGCCTTCGGTGATCACGCGGCCAAGCATGCTTTGGAGCTGCAGGGCAATCCGCGCATTCATCACCCGCTCACCTTCCGAGACCTGATCCGCAATCAGCGTGACCTCACGCTTGATACCGCCGGATGCGATAGTGCTGTAGGCCGATGCAAGCTGAAGCGGGGTCACAGTCAAGCCATAACCGTAAGCAAAAGTTACGCGCTCAATATCTTTCCATCGACGACGGTTGGGTAGAAATCCGCTGCTTTCTCCCGGGAAGCCCACACCCGTGACTTCACCAAAACCCAGGGTTTGAAACTGCTTCCAAATGTCGTATTCGTTTAGACTGAGCGCGAGCCGGCTAATCCCAACTTGACTGGAGTAGGCCAAGATGCCGCCCAAATCCAAAACGCCTCGATTTCGAGGGTCTTTAATGACGGCATCATCAACCTTCAAAAATCCGGGACTGGTGTCAATGGTGTAGCCCATATCCAGCCCCGACTCTAACGCAACCGCTACCGTAAAAGGCTTCACCGTCGAGCCCGGCTCAAAGACATCCGTTACCGCTCGATTTCGCACTGACGAGAGATCTAACTGAATTCGATTATTGGGGTTGTAAGACGGCTGATTCGCCATCGCCAGCACTTCACCGGTTTGGACGTCCAAGAGCACGAAAGAACCGGATAGTGCCTGGTATTGAGAAATCGCTGACTTGAGCTCCCGATAAGCCAAGAACTGTAAGCGCTGATCGATCGAGAGTCTTAGATTTCGGCCCGGGACCGCCTCAGCGACCGGCATGATATCCCGAACGATTTCACCATAGAGATTCTTAAGCACCTTCTTTTTGCCCGGCTTGCCACGCAACCAATCATCAAACGACAACTCAATGCCTTCTTGGCCGACATCATCGATGTTGGTAAAGCCAACAACATGCGCCGCGATTTCACCGCCGGGATAGAATCGGTGGTACTCCTTCTCACCATAAACCCCAGGCAATCCAAGACTCAGGATGGCATCGGCGTCGGAGGGCTTAGCGCGGCGTCGAAGGTAGACAAAATTGCGGCTTTCAGCGCGGCGCATTTTGAGTGTAAATTCCTCGACCGAGACCCCAAGCCCCGTCGATAGCTCGATGAGGCTTTGCTGATCCTCCGGGAGTTCAGATGGATTAGCCCAAAGCGAGACAACCGGCGAACTCACCGCTAACGGGTTATCCCGGCGGTCCAAAATCATGCCGCGATGGGCATTGATCCGCTCCATTCGAATGGTTCGGGCATCACCCTGATCTTGAAGAAAGTCTTTTTCAGACATTTCGATATAGATCAGTCGTCCAGCACCGCCCACCATTAATAACAAAAACAAAAAGGCGGCCAGATGGATCCTGAAGGCAGGGGTCATTCCTGATCTCCATCAACGCTGGCGGTTTGCAAAAGCCTGGGCGATCGACGCATCAAAACCAAATTAGCTTGACGCGGCGTTTGCATTTGCAATTCCTCCCGCGCCAGCTGGTCAACGCGGTTGTAACCGGCCCAGGCGCTTTGCTCAAGCAATAAGCGCTCATACTCGCTATCGAGATTATCACTGGCATGCTCTTCAACCTGAATTCGGCTGTAGAGCGCTCGCGTTTCATGAGACACCAAGATGACGCCCACGCTCGACGCCAAAATAAAGACCATGAGCAATATGACCCGTCTTGGCCAACCACCACCTAGCCAACGCAAGCATTGCAGCACTAACGGTTGACCGCTCACGCAATTTTCTCCATCGCACGCATGACCGCGCTACGGGCTCGCGGGTTCAGTGCCAGCTCAGGGTTCTCTGCACGCCACTTCCCAAGCGAGCGCACCGGCCGCTGAATCTGATGATCAAAAATCGGAAATTTAGACGGGTAGGGATCGTTTTTTTCTTGCTGTTTGATGAACCGTTTAGCACGACGATCTTCCAAAGAATGAAAACTAATGACCACCAACCGCCCGCCAATTTCGAGTAAGTCAGGCGTTGCCGCCAGGCATTCATCAAGGTCTTTGAGCTCTTGATTCACTTGAATCCGAACCGCCTGAAACACTCGTGTTGCCGGATGTTTATTGGGGTCATGGCTCGGTGAAACTTTGGCAACCAACTGCGCCAAATCTTGGGTCGTTTGCAGCGGTGTGACCGCCCTTGCAGCAACGATGCCGCGCGCAATCCGTCGCGCATGCCGCTCCTCGCCAAATTCCTTCAGCACCACGCTGATTTCAGATTCAGAGGCCCGGTTAAGCCACTCAGCCGCGGTTTCACCGGCCGAGTTATCCATTCGCATATCTAAGGGGCCGGGCTTGCCAAAACTAAACCCGCGTTCAGCAACATCCAATTGATTGGAAGACACACCAAGATCCAACAAGATCCCATCGACTTTCTCAACCGATGATGCTGCCACGTGATCTTTGATTTGCGCAAAGGATCCTTGAACAATCGACACTCGAGCATCATGCCCCATGCTAGCTTGGGCCACCGCGATCGCCTCTGGATCTTTATCAATTACCATTAATCGCCCTTGGTCTGAGAGCTTGCTCAAGATTGCTGCCGAATGCCCGCCTCGGCCAAAAGTACAATCGATATAAAAGCCATCTAATCGATGCACCAAGACATCGACTGCCTGTTCGAGCATTACGGGAATGTGCGTCATGACGCCTCGATCTAGAGTGAAAGTGATTGCAATTCATCCGGCATACCGCCTTCTGACTGCACTTCAAGCCATTGATCTCGTCGAGCGCTCCACGTGAGCTCATCCCACAATTCCAATTTATTACCTTGACCTAACAAAACCGTGTGCTTGTCCAGACCGGCATATTCTCTGAGCGGCGGCGTAATTAAAATACGGCCATTTTTGTCCATGGGAATGTCGGTGGCATGCCCGATCAACAGACGCTGCACCCGTCGCGCTGCGGTATTAAAACTCGGCAGCGATTCGACCTTTCTTTGGATATCTTCCCAGGCCGGCTGTGGGTAAATGAGCAGGCAGCGCTCCTCAGTATCAATGGTGACCACCACAGCACCCCGACAAGATTCCATAATCTCATCGCGATAGCGCGTCGGTACCGTCAGGCGACCCTTCGCATCCATGTTGACCTGGTTAACCCCTCTGAACACTGCCGTAATCCCTTCGATTAAAATTGCCCACTAAACTCCACAAATACCCACATTTGTGCACTTCGAACAATAAAAAGACCCGGCAATGATGTCAAGCAGGTAAAATCGAAATTTCTCTAGGTTTCACAAGGGTTTAGGAAAGGTTCGGAATCTGGAAATGCGTTTGCAGATAGTTCATGATCTTGAACAGGCAGATGAAGGCGTAACTTAATGTAGATTATTAAGTTAGAAGGTTTTTATATCTTTTTGGAATAACGAGCTTAAAATAAATGGGAGTTAGCAATAAGCCGGGTTCTGTCGAGGATAATCATTCATCTGTGATGTCTGTCGCCAAACACCTATAGCAACCTACCCGAACTCACCTGCGGGCCGCAGTCATCGAGTTCCTATTTGGTCTTGCTCCGAGTGGGGTTTACCTTGCCACAACTGTTACCAGCTGCGCGGTGCGCTCTTACCGCACCATTTCACCCTTACCAAGAAAACTTGGCGGTTTTCTTTCTGTTGCACTTGCCGTGGGCTCACGCCCCCCAGGCGTTACCTGGCACTCTGCCCTATGGAGCCCGGACTTTCCTCTGCCAAAGCAGCGATTACCTAGCTAACTCCCACGCGGAGCTTACCGTCATCACCCGATGATCACAACTAGCGGGGCTCGGCCTTGAGCGCCAGCGCGCGCTTGTAAACGAGATTTCGTTTTAATCCAAGCATTTGGCCTGCCAACTCAGCCGCCTTAGAAATCGGCAGCTCAGCAATCAGCAGCCGCAAGCAGTCATCCAATTCAATCTGCGCAACCGATTGCACAATCGTTGCACCACTGATCAAGACCACAAACTCGCCTCGGGTCGGAATTTCACCTCGGGTTATCTGATCAAGGATCTCTCCCACCAATCCTTGGGCTACTTGCTCATAGAGCTTGGTCAGCTCCCTGCAAATCACGAGCTCACGATCATCGCCTAGAACTTCTAGAACCGATTCAAGCAACGAAGTTATCCGGTGAGGCGCTTCATATAAAATCAGCGTGCCAGGATACTGATGCACTTCAGCAAGCCGTGTGGCGCGCCCTTTCGCTGGCAGAAACCCTAAAAACTGAAACTGATCGGTTGGTAGACCAGAAACCGAAAGCGCCGCGGTGAGCGCGGAGGCGCCAGGCACCGCTTCAACGACAAGTCCCGCAGCCCGCGCCGCGCGAACCAAACGAAACCCAGGATCTGAAATCAACGGCGTACCGGCATCCGAAACCAGCGCAACCGATTCCCCGGCTTTAATTCGGTCCACTAACAAATCTGTCTGACGACGTTCATTGTGATCATGAAACGCAATCAGCTTCTGCTTGATTTCAAAATGATCCAATAGGCGACGAGTATGTCGAGTATCTTCCGCAGCGACCAAGTCGACCGATGCGAGAATCTCGAGCGCCCGGAGCGAGATATCCTTCAGGTTGCCGATCGGCGTCGCCACTATATACAATTTACTCACAGGTCGTGTCACTCAATCCTAAGTTTCCTTAGGTTAATGGATTACAGAGCGGGCAACCATCCAAACAAGACAAAGCAACGTCTTAGGCCGAAGATGCTCAGCAGGATCTAAAAGCCAACAGACGATCGAGAAAAAACCATCAGACCAGGATTTTCAACCGATCCATGAACGCCAGATCATCCTTAAAACCAATATGGCATAATGATCACCTCAGACAGCCATTCGATGAAACCATGCATTCAAACCATCCACTCAAACCATGAGCCGTTTTAACTTAAACCTATCGCATCGAATCCAACGCGGCGCTTGGCTCGCAATCATTGCGCTCGTCCTCAACGGTTGCGCGAGCGACCCAAGTCGCACGCCTGGGCAACCTCGCGCGACAGCCCAAAACCCAATCAATCCCAGCGATATTACAATCACCTCGGTCACGGAGGGCCTGCGTTTAGCCAGTCTCAGCCGAGAACCCCTCGCCAGCACGTTTAGAGCAAAAGCCGCCAAACTGGCCTTAGCACAAGGGCAGTTTGAGGATGCAAACCGCATTCTGGCATTGATTCAAGCTTCCAATATTGCCCCGAGCGCTAGAGTCGATTACGTGCTGACAAAAGCTCAGCTATTCCTGATCGATGGTGATGCAAGCCAAGCACTCGCGCTGCTGAACCAAAACAACCTCACCGAATTTGGACTGAGCATCCAAGACCAGATTGACCTGGGCATCACAAAGGCCAATGCCTATGAACAAACTGGCCGAATGCTCGCGGCCGCTCGAACCCGAACCTTGATCACACCCATCCTTACGGATGCCGCGGCAACAGACAATCATGAACAACTTTTTAACGGCCTCATGACCTTACCGACAGCGCTTTTGAAGCGATATGCGACTGACGCAGCGACAAACGATTTAAGGGGATGGTTGTCTTTAGCCGCTATGACGAAACAACTTCAAAACCGCCCAAGCCAACAGCTCAGGGCGCTCACAAACTGGAAAAAACTTTGGGCGGGGCATCCAGCCGCGCAACAGCTTCCCAAACGACTTGCCTTTCTTGACAGTGTCGTCGCAGGCCAACCTAAAAAGGTCGCCATTTTGCTGCCCCAAACCGGTCCGCTGGCCACCGCCGGCCAAGCTATTCTGAAGGGCATATTATCAGCGCACTTCGACCAGGGCCGTGAATCCGAGCTCATTATCTACGACACCCATCAATCGGATTCAGCATTAGACCTGGTGGAACGTGCCGCTCAAGCGGGCGCAGAATTTGTTATCGGCCCCCTCGATAAAAATCGCGTCACCGAACTGGCTCAAGCGCGCCTAAAAGTTCCGGTTCTTGCACTCAACAGGGTCCCCGCCTTGCGGCCAGGCACTAATCAAAACGGCAATCTGTTTTTCTTTTCCTTGGCACCAGAAGATGAGGCCAAGCAACTTGCAGAACATGGCAAGCAGCTCGGCTATAAAAATATTTTACTCATTGCCCCAATCGATGAATGGGGAGACCGTACTACCGCTGCCTTTCGGGAAGCGGTTGGCACGGATGCTGATATCAGAGTCACGGAAAAACGATTTTCCGAAGACGAAAGCTATGCCGCGTTTGTTCGCAGAATTCTTGAGGTCGATGAGAGTCAAGCTAGAGCAAATGATTTAAAACGCATTACAGGCTTATCGTTTGAATTTAATGCGCGTCGCCGCCAGGATATCGATATGATTGCGTTGCTTGCCAGTGCGGAGAATTCAAAACAGATTAATCCGGCCTTGGCTTTTTATTACGCGGACGACCTGCCGGTTTTCGCGACCTCGCTCGTAAATCAGAACAATCAAACAAAAATCAATAACCTCGATCTGAACGGGATTCGATTTTGTGACATGCCCTGGAAATTAATCCCCGACGCCCCCCTTGAAACGACAATACAAACAGCCTGGCCTGAAGCCAAAGGCCCACTCGGCGGGTTGTTCGCCCTGGGACTTGACGCCTTCAATATCATGCCAAGGCTGCGAGTCCTGCGAGAAATGCCTGAAACGCCGTTTTACGGATTGACCGGCGCCCTGACCATGGATCAACAAACCGTGACGCGGCGTCTGATGTGGGGCCTCTTTGAAAGCGGTGAGGTGACCGCACTACCCGCAGTAAACGAATCTATTTGAAACCGAACCATCGGGGCAAAATCTCAGAGGATCGAGCAAGTCGCTGGTTACAACAACGCGGCTATAGCCTTATAGCGAGCAATTATCATTGTCGCTTTGGTGAGATCGACCTCATCGCAACCAAAGCTTTCCTGTTGGTGTTTTGTGAGGTTAAACAAAGGCGTTCAAACCGGTTCGGCACGCCGGCGGCTCAAGTCGACCGGCGAAAAAAAAGCAGAATTATAAAAACCGCCCAACACTTTTTAATGCACAACCCCAAGTTCGCGCCCTATCACATCCGGTTTGACCTCATAAGCTTCGGCCTTGAAAGTCGTTGGATCGAAGGGGCATTTTTTGAAGAAGACTTGATTCCTGAATAGGTACTGGCAAGATAGCGGCCTAGCAGAAGGAAAACATCATGACCAAGGTTTCTCAAATTAGCGCTGTAGTAATGATCACGCTACTGCTGAGCGCTTGCAGCACCCTTTCTCCGAAAGACGACAATCTTGGCAAGCGCACCTTCGGCACAAAGCTTGATGACCGACGGTCTGCAAAGCTCATCATGCAGAACATGAAAGCCGCGATTCCTGACGTTAAGACCATGAACGTCGCGGTGACCGTCTTTAATGGCGTTGCCTTACTGACGGGACAAACCAACACTGAAGCCGCAAAAGCGCACGCCGGCAGAATCGCCGAACAAATCAGGCATGTCGCTAAAGTGCACAATGAACTTGAAGTCGCTGGCCCAACCGCCGGACTTGTTAGGACCAATGACGCGCTACTAAAAACCAAACTCAAAGTAAAAATGAGCACCAGCGGCGCAGTTGATGCAGGCCGAACCAAAGTGGTTGTTGAAAATGGTGCGGTTTACTTGATGGGGCTACTCACCCGAGATGAAGCCAAAGCCGCGGTCGAATTAACCCGAGAGGTCTTCGGCGTCCAAAAAATTGTTCAAGCCTTTGAATACCTCAACTAAGCCTGCTCAAATTATTCAACGATCGTTAAATTTGGCCGGCCCCGAGGCTTTTCGACTGCGCCAGCNTCCTGATGCGCATCTTTAAGCTGTTCTGTCTCNGCGCTAGTCTCGCTCGAGACGTCACTGAACGCNACTTGAGAGGGATCAGCAACTCTGGGCTGATTCTCAGGGAACCANAATCCGTCTGACGCCTCCCGACTCACAAGTCCGAGTATCGCGCCGACAGGNACCCAAATCGAATGCGGCTGGCCTTGGAACCGACTATTGAACCCAAGTCCATCGGGTTCGATCGCAAAATTACGAATCGCATGACCACTCAGGTTTAACGTAATAGTGCCATCATCCTGAACGAAGGCCTTCGGAACTTGAACCCCATCGCGTTTAGCATTCACCACTAAATAGGGCGTCAGGTCCTCCTCGACCATCCAGTCCAGAAGTCCTTTGATCAAAAATGGGATTTTAGAACGAGACAAAGCAAATGCCGAAAGTCCATTCCCGCAGCCGAATCAATCCCGCATATCCATTTCAGCTTCAGACAAACTCGCTTGAAAAGACTCTCGCCGGAACATTCGGGTCATATAATCACTTAAAGGCTTCGCCGTTTTGGGCGGCAATTGAATGCCGAGCACGGGCAAACGCCACAAAATTGGCACAAAGCAACAATCAACCAAGGTGAATTCATCGCTCATGAAAAACTCTTTTTCAGAAAATATTGGCGCGATCGTAATCAGGCCTTCCCTTAGCTCTTTTCGAGCACGGTCAATGACCGTATCTTTTGAACGCCCCGCAACGATGGTGTCGACTAAACCGCACCAATCCCGCTGGATCCGATAGACAAACAGTCGGCTTTGCGCTCGAGCGACTGGATAAACGGGCAATAACGGCGGATGCGGAAACCGCTCATCCAAGTACTCCATCATGACCATTGATTCGTAAAGCACTAGCTCGCGATCCACTAATGTCGGGAGCGAATTGTAGGGGTTAAGGTCCGCTAAATCTTCTGGTAGGTGTCCCTTCTCAACATTGATAATATCAACCGCGACGCCCTTTTCCGCCAAAACCATTCGAACCCTCTGACTATAGTGGTCAGCACCATCTGAGTAAAAAACCATTGAAGAATGTTTCGAAATTACGCTCATCCCCTTTCCCCTCTTACGCCTGAGCGATTAGTGAAACTCTTTTTTGTAGTCTCTTGCGAGCAAATAGGCTGGCACAAAGAAAAAGGCCAGAAAAATCAAAACAAATACACCCGTTCGCTCCCGCTCCAATCGAGTCGGATCGCCAACATAGTACAGAAAATTCGTCAGGTCATAGACAACCCGCTCATACTCTTCTGCAGACAACCGCCCGGTTGATTCAACCAACGTCAACGGGCTATATCCTCTTGCGACCAAGTCCATCCCGCAAACTTCTTCCGTCACATAATTCTGAGACAACGCATCCATCATCTCACCGCCATTGGCTGCAAGCTTAGGGATCTGTTTGCACACTTTCTTTTGAACGCCTTGAAGCTCAACAAGCGCATGGGGCATGCCGACATTTTCATAGACCAAATTATTGGCGCCCAGCGGACGACTCGGGTCTTCGTAAAACGTTAAAAGGTAGGTATAAAGATATTCAGGACCACCCTTTAACTGGGTGTATAGGGTTAAGTCCGGTGGCACAGCCCCAAACCAAGTTTTAGCGTTATCTTGCGAAATCGAATTTTCGATCAAGCTCCCGATTTTAGTATTGGGGTCAAATACCAGATGTTGCAGCATTAATGACTCTGGCACACCAAGGTCATCGGCGGTTCGCTTATACCGTTGATACTTCAGCGAATGGCAACCCAGACAATAGTTCATATAGGTCTGCGCCCCCCGCTGCAGTGACCCCTGATCCGAAAGGTTCGGCGTCATCTCATAAAGCGGAAATCCTGACTCGGCGGCGATTGTCGTCAAAGGCCAAAACAGCATAAAGCCAATCAGTCTAACGAGGCGCATCACATTGTCACCCTTTCTGGAACTGATTTTGTTTTCTCAACCGCCGTATACCAAGGCATCAGCAGAAAATACGCAAAATAAATCCCGGTACAAACCTGCGCCATGACGGTTCGCCCCGGTGTCGGATGCACCGTACCAAGGTAGCCAAGGATAAAAAACGAGATCACAAACAGACCAAGCATGATTTTACTGCCCAAGCCCTTATAGCGCATTGATTTGACTGGCGACTTATCAAGCCATGGCAGAACAAAGGGTAGAACAATCGCACCCGCCATAACGATCAGCCCCCACAATTTCGCGTCCAAACCAAACAGCGGGAAAGTCGCCGCCCGTAGCATTGAGTAAAACGGTGTGTAGTACCACACCGGCGCAATCAGCTCAGGCGTTTTCAGCGGATCCGCTGGCTCGTAATTTGGATGTTCGATCAGGTATCCACCACCGTCGGGATAAAAGAACAAGACAGCACAGAACAAAAACAGAAAGACAATAATCGCGGGCAGCTTACCGAGGGTAAAGTATGGGTGGAACGGAATGCCATCCAACGGCTTGCCCGTGTCGTCTGTCGTTTTCTTAATATCCACGCCATCAGGATTGTTTGAACCGACTTCGTGTAACGCCAGCACATGAAGCACAACAAGCACCAACAAGAATAAAGGTACCAATACAACATGCAACGCAAAGAAGCGATTCAGGGTAACCCCTGACATGTTGAAATCGCCTCGAACCCAGATTGCCAAATCATCCCCAATAACCGGTATGGCACTGGCTAAAGAAACAATCACCTGCGCGCCCCAAAAAGACATATTGCCCCAAGGTAGCAAATAGCCAAAAAACCCTTCCGCCATTAGGGCCACATAAACCAACATCCCGAGGATCCAGATCAGCTCTCGTGGTTTTTGATAAGAACCATAGAGCAGTCCGCGAAACATATGCAGGTACACGACCACGAAAAAGGCAGAGGCTCCGGTTGAATGCATATATCGCAGCAACCAGCCATATTCAACATCTCGCATAATGTATTCGACTGAGGCAAAAGCATCATCACCGGTTGGCACATAGCTCATGGTCAACCAAATGCCAGTAAGTAACTGGTTCGCCAATACAACGAAGGAAAAAATTCCGAAGTAATACCATATGTTGAGATTTTTCGGCGCATAGTACTTAGACAAATGCTTTTCGTAGGCCTCGGTAACCGGTAACCGATCATCAATCCAGGCCATAACATTCTTTAATGACTGTTCAATTGCTGACATTAGGCGACTCCCTCATCTTCCCCAATCACCACCACATCATCTGTCTCATAAAAGTGGGGGGGGACCTCTAGATTCGATGGTGCCGGCACACCTTGATACACTCTTCCCGCTAAATCGAATTTCGAACCGTGGCAAGGACAATAAAAACCGCCCACCCATTCGGGATCAAATGATTGCGGCGTGATAGCCGGCCGGTACTTTGGTGAGCAACTCAAGTGCGTGCACAGTCCGACTAATATGGCGACGTCGGGACGAATCGATCGCGTCTCATTTTTGGCGTAGCTGGGCTGTTGCTCTCGATCCGATTGTGGGTCTGCTAATCGCTCGCTTTTCTCGTTTAAACGCGCCAGCATGGCGTCGCTTCGGCGAATACGAAGATGGGCTTGTCTCGCCAAGCGGGAATCGGACCTAAAATCTCACCCGGTTCTAACCGGCTGATGTCTACTTTTATCGGCGCGCCGGCTGCCAAGGCTTTGGCGCTTGGGTTCCAAGACCCCAAGAAGGGAACAGCCAAACCCGCAACTCCGCCGGCACCGACTACTGCAGTCGCACCGAGAAGAAAATTCCGTCGCCCAGAATTGACGCTACTTTCACTCACAACATGTCTCCACTATTCACGCCTCAGACCCTTTCAAAGGATGACTGAGACTGACCGTTCTCAACCCGATTCTCACTACGATGCGGGCGCCGCGATTCTAACATACTCAGTGGTATTTGGGCTGGTTCGTCATTGTATTTTTTCAACTGAAAAAAAAACGGAGCCGCAGCTCCGTTTTCCAAACCTGATCTGAGGCTTATCGCTTTGAAAACTGCGGCTTCTTCCGCGCCTTTCGAAGACCCACCTTCTTACGTTCAACACTTCGCGCATCTCGCGTCACATAACCGGCTTGTCGCAGCGCTGGCCGCAGGGTTTCATCATATTCCATCAAAGCCCGTGTGATCCCATGTCGAATGGCACCGGCTTGACCAAAGCCGCCACCGCCTTTGACCGTGACCCGCACTGAAAACCGTTCCGCGAGTTCAACCAACTCTAAAGGCTGACGAACAACCATACGCGCCGTCTCACGACCAAAATACTCGTCCAATGGCTGGTCATTCACCTGAATACTGCCATCGCCAAGGCTCATAAATACGCGTGCTTTAGCGGTCTTGCGGCGACCTGTTCCGTAGTATTGATTCATATCAAACCTTTCTTATATCGTATCTTAGATGTCGAGCACTTCAGGCTGTTGCGCCTCGTGTGGGTGAGCACTACCGGCATATACTTTCAACTTACTCAGCATCGCACGACTTAATTTATTCTTCGGCATCATCCCTTTCACAGCTGACTGAATAATGCGCTCAGGCGCCTTATCAATCAATTTATCAAAGGTAATGGACTTAATCCCACCGGGAAACCCAGTGTGATGATAATAGGTCTTATCCGTTTCTTTGCGGCCCGTCACGCGAATTTTTTCAGCATTCACGATGATGATGTAGTCACCGGTATCGACGTGGGGTGTAAAACAAACCTTGTGCTTACCGCGCAGTCGGTTTGCCACTTCTGTACTCAACCGCCCCAAAGTTTTGTCTGCAGCATCAACCACATACCACTTTCGGGTTACCTCTTCTTTTTTTGCACTGACCGTCTTCATTCTGGCGCCCTAATTCACTGGGGGATTGCTGTTATTTGTACCCTAACCCCTCCCCGAATCGTTTTGGGTCAGGACTTAAAATTTAAGAGGCCGAATCTTACCCAAGCCCGGATCTAGAAGCAACACCTTCCTGTGCTAACACACTGTGTGATTAAACGCCTTTAGAAAGAACCGCCGCTGCTCAGAACAGATGCTGCAAGCCTAAATAAGCATCACTTTGCATTTCTAACAGCCGACTTTGAGTCCGCTCGAACTCAAATTGCAACCGCTGGCCTTGATAAAGACTTTGTATTGACGCGCTTGCGGACAAAATCAGTTTGACTTTGCGATCGTAGAACTCATCCACGAGACTAATAAACCGTCGGGCCTGGTCCTCATCGCTGGCGCTAAAACAAGGCACACCACTAATCAAAACCGAACTAAATTGCTCTGCAACTTCAATATAATCATTTTGACTCCTAGGGCCATCGCAGATGGCACTAAAATCGAACCAGATAACATCCCCTAAGAGCGCTCGGGCGGGAATTTCGCGTCCAGAGATCTCAATGACGGCGGGGATCGGATTCTGAGAATCATCACCCAGGGTCAGCCTACTGAACATTGCAATCAAGGCCTGATGGCTCGCATCGGTAAGACCCTCGTAATATAAAGGCGCCTGGGTGAGTGAGCGCATACGGTAGTCTAACCCTCCATCGACGTTCAGCACCCGCGTATTGGCTTCAAGCGCTGCGATCGCCGGTAAAAACTTCCTTCGCTGCAGGCCNTCTTTNTATAGACCAGAAGGCGGAACATTGGAGGTTGCAACCAANGTGACGCCCCGTTGAAACAAACCTTCAAGGATGCCAGACAAAATCATCGCATCGGTTATATCGGAGACAAAAAATTCGTCAAAACAAAGTACTCGNGTCTCACTTGCGATCTCACTGGCAACCCCGTCCAAGGGGTTAGCCTGGCCTTGCAAACGCCCCAAAGACGCGTGCACTTGCCTCATAAACCGGTAGAAATGAACCCGCTTTTTCTTAGGCTCAGCAAGCGCCTCGAAGAATAAGTCCATCAAAAACGTCTTACCGCGACCGACGCCGCCCCAGAAATAGAGCCCTCGAACACAAGGCTGCTTTTTCGGGCGCCAAAACAACATTGGATTCGCTCTAGAGGGCCCTGCGGCCTCAAGGGCCACTGCTAAATCCGCCAGGGCGGCGATTGCCTTGCGCTGCGCCGGGTCTGACTCATATTGCTTTGCGAGGAGCACAGCCTCATAGACTTTTATAATATCCGTCGTCATTCGCCTGTTTGAAAACGCTTGGCCGCCGACAAGGCATGAGCATAAAGGCCTTCTTCTTCCGCCAGGACAGCGGCGGATTTTGCGATCTCGCGGCCACCGTCGGCTGAGCAATGAATCAAAGATTGTTTCAACTGAAAATCGTAGACCCCCAAGGCAGAAGCAAAACGGGCCGTACCGCTGGTAGGCAGAACATGACTTGGCCCAGCCGTATAATCACCGAGCACTTCAGGACTGTATTGACCCAGAAATATCGCGCCGGCAGACCGAATATCCGGCAAAAGACCTTCAGGATTATTGATCGCAAGCTCAAGATGTTCGGGCGCAACGCGGTTAATGACCGAGATGAGATCCTCAGCGGTTTCCGCATGAATCAGCAGGCCACGATGGCGCAAAGAATCCTCGATGATCGCGCGTCTGGGCTGCGCGGCAACCATGTCCGCCAAACCCGCCTGGACCGCATCCAAGAAGGACGCACTCTGAGAAACCACAATCGATTGCGCTTGCTCGTCATGCTCAGCCTGAGCGAGTAGATCGGCTATAACCCAATCCACCCGGGCACTGTCATCCGCGACCACCAGCACTTCAGACGGGCCGGCCAACATATCAATCCCGACATCTCCATAAACCTGCTTTTTAGCCGCTGTGACAAAAACATTGCCCGGACCACAAATTTTATCGACCGATAGAACGGATTGGGTGCCATAGGCCATCGCCGCAATGGCTTGCGCGCCGCCCATAATCCAGACCTCATCAACCCCAGCATAATGCGCGGCGGCCAATAGGACCGGACTCATCGCGCCGCCCTTGGCCGGCGCCATCAAGACAACGGACGCAACCCCTGCAACTTTGGCGGGGATGGCGGTCATCAGTACTGTGGAGGGATAACAGGCTTTGCCCCCCGGCGCATAAACCCCAACTCGCGCCATAGGTTGCACGCGCTGACCCAGAACATTGCCGAGCGCATCCTCAAATTCCCAACTTTGTCCGAGCGCCTCAAGCTGCCTTTGGTGGTAATCACCGACCCGCTCTGCGGCCAGACGCAGCGCATCATCAACGGGTCGGCTAATCAATTCGCAAGCCGCCGCCATTTCTGATGGACTGACGCGCAGGGATTCAATCGATGGCGGCTTAAAGTCATCAAATTGCTCGGCATAATGCAGCAGCGCTTGATCACCGGTTTCACGAACCGCGCGAATAATCTCAGAGACGGTTTGATGCACCTCAGGCGCAATCAGCCCAGCGTGATCAATGCTTGCGCTCAATTCCAGCGAGAACTGTGCAGAGCGGGTGCTCAGCCTTCGCATCACGTCGTGATCTCCGCTAACCGCTCAATCAGCGGCTGGATTAAAGCCCGCTTTGTCTTGTAGGCCACTTTATTAACAATCAACCTTGAAGAGATATTGCAGATCAACTCTTTCGGCTCTAAACCATTCGCCACCAACGTATTACCGGTCTCGACAATGTCAACGATCCGGTGTGCTAATTGCATTACCGGCGCCAATTCCAAAGCACCTGTCAGCTTAATAATGTCGATCTGTATGCCTTTATCCGCATAATGCCGTTTTGCGGTTTCAACAAACTTGGTGGCAACCCGAAGCCGCCTTGGTAGACGACCCTCGTTGACCAAGCCAGCCACCATCATCTGGCATTGGGACATCTTCAAATCAAGCGGCTCGTAAAAGCCGTCGCCTTGAAATTCTAGCAACACATCTTTACCCGCGATCCCAAGATCTGCAATGCCATGCTCAACATACGTTGCCACGTCATGGCCGCGTAAAACCATCAAACGAACGTCAGCATGATTGGTTTCAAAGACCAACTTCCTAGACGTTGTCATATCATCTGTCGGCTGAATACCCAATTGCGCAAGCAACGATAGGAGCTCTGATAAAGGCCGTCCTTTGCTCAAAGCAATGACTAAAGACCTGGATGCACTCAACGGCATTTAACTTGCCTCCCGCCGGATATCAACGCCTAAGCGTTGCAGCCGTTCTTCGATCTGCTGATAACCTCGATCAATATGGTAGACCCGATCAACGGTCGTCTCACCCCGCGCCGCAATGCCGGCAATAACNAGGCTCGCCGAAGCCCGAAGATCGGTTGCCATNACCGGCGCGCCAACCAATTCGGCGACGCCCTGAACCAACGCGACAGAATTATTATTCTGCAATTGAATATCTGCCCCCATCCTTGCCAGCTCCGGAACGTGCATAAAACGATTCTCGAAAATAGTCTCTTGAATTGAGCACGACCCTTGCGACAAACAATTCAAAGTCATCATCTGGGCCTGCAAATCGGTCGGAAATGCTGGATAAGGCCCGGTCACGACATTCACTGACTTCGGACGGCGGCCCTTCATGTCGAGCGCAATACGCCCGTCTTCAACCTCAATTTCCGCACCGGCTTCCCGGAGCTTGGACAATAACGCCGCATTATGCTGAGGCAGCGCATTGGAGATTCCAACACTGCCACCGCTGGCTGCGGCAGCGATCAAGTAAGTCCCCACTTCGATTCGATCCGAAATGGCCTCGAAACGCCCGCCATGTAACCGTTCGACGCCGTGAATTTCAATTCGGCTGGTCCCAGCACCCCGGACATCCGCGCCTAAGACATTTAAAAAATCCGCGAGGTTTTCGATCTCAGGCTCTTTAGCGCAATTTTCTAAGATCGTGACGCCCTCGGCCAAAACCGCCGCTGTCATCAAATGCTCAGTACCGCCAACGGTTGAAAAATCAAAATCAATTCGGGCGCCTTTCAACCGACCCGAAACCGTGCCTCGCACGTAACCTTCTTTCATTTCGATGTCAGCACCCAATGCGCGCAAGCCTTTAAGATGTTGATCAACAGGCCGCGTCCCGATCGCGCAACCGCCCGGCAAGGACACTTCGGCTTCACCATAACGGGCTATGAGCGGCCCCAGCACGTTAAAGGAGGCGCGCATGGTCTTGACGAGTTCGTAGGGCGCCTTCAGGGAGTTGATCGAGTTCGCGTGAATATCCACTTGCATTCGCTCATTGATCACCACCACAACGCCCATGTGGCCCAACAGCTCGATCATCGTGGAAACATCCCGCAGGTGCGGAACATTGAGCAAGGTTACCGGCTCATCGGCCAATAACGCGGCTGCAATCAGATTAATGACTGAATTTTTCGCACTCGAGGCAGAAATCTCGCCGTGTAGAACCGATCCACCTTGGATTCGAAGGAGTGCCACGGCTAAATGCTTTCTTCAGGGGCTAAAGCCTTGATGGACACCGCATGGAGCGTGCCATCTGCAATGAAATCGTTCAAAAACGCATAGACCTTCTGTTGTCGTTTAACGCGGTTTAATCCAACAAAACAGGCGGCGATCACTCGCACTGTCAAACGATTACCGTCTTGTTGAAGCTCGACGGTCTCGGCGTCAAGTACGCTGCGCATTTCTGCCTCTAACTGTGCGAGATCCATAACATTGCCTTTAAAAAAATGGGCATCATATCATGCCAATCAAAGCAGTCGCATCCGGCTCCGAATTTGGGTCAAGCGCCGCGCAACAGGCCGCCGTAACCGCGTTTTTTACAGCCATGCGCCAAAACGGGTGGGCGTCCCATCGAACATCAACGTTAAATCGATTAACCTGAGCGAAACGTTTCTCATAAGCGCGTCCGATCTCCAATGATTGAATCCTTAAGACAAAACAGAACGCTTCGGTCACGCACCTTGATGGGACTGCTTGCCGTTTTCATCGCGTCGGTTTTGCTCAATCGCACAGTCGATCTTGACCATCAAATCGAGACAGCACCAGCGCTGCTCAATGAGCCGGACCTTTTCATGACCCAGGCGTCGATCAGCCAAATCAACGAAGAAGGCCATTTAACCTCTAAAATTAGTGCAGACCGCTTCACCCATTACCCCTTGACCGATGTCACAACCTTGGAACTACCCCGCGTCGCCCTTTATACCCCCAACCTAACGGGCCCTTGGACCATCTCATCGACCAAAGGCAGACTCTTGGGGGTTTCTGTTTACCGAAAACAATCTGTTGAGCTTTGGTCCACAGTTCGGGCTGAAAAAAGCAACCCGGATGGGAGCACAACAACCTTTATCACAGACGCGCTGAATGTCTATCCAAGCGAGAATGTGGCTGAAAGCGATTCGCCTGTCACTATTTTTACAGGTAACACCCAAACCCAAGCCGCAAAACTGCGTGCAAATTTCGATCAAGATACGTTTCTTTTTAACTCAAATGCGTCGCAACGGGTTGTCACAACCATACGGCTTAAACCTTGAGGTAGCCCAGCATTGCCGCTGATTGAATGTCGCGTGCTACACTTTGCTCGAGCCTCTTCATCATAGCGTCTGATTATGCCACTACGCCTCTGCCTTATCGTTTTACTGACTTTATTTGCGCATCAAGTGGCCGCACAGGAAGACTTATTGCTTCCCATTACCATACAAGCTGATCGGGCAACCGTCAGCGAATCCCTTGGTCGATCTGAGTATCAGGGTAACGTCATCATTGCACAGGGCCTGCTCCGAATCACAGCAGACCAGGTCAATTTGACCAGCCGTGATAAGCGCCTTGCGTTAATTGAAGCGGTCTCTAAACCCGGCGATAAATCAAAGGCGCGTTTCGAGCAAGCGGCAACCGAGACACGTCCAAAAATTGTTGCCACTGCAACCAGCATTACCTACCAGATTTTGACTGAGACACTACTTCTTACGGGTTCGGCGCAATTAACCCAAGGCGCAGACACCTATCAGGGCGAGACCCTCAGTTACAATCTGGCAGAAGGGCTCTTTAAGGTTGAGAGTGACGGCACCGAGAACAATCGAATCAATCTCATTATCAACCCCAGACCTAAGCAGTAATCCAAATTGGCCTCACAACTTTCAGTTCAACATCTCAGAAAACAATTCGGTAATCGGCCCGTCGTCGCGGACGTCTCCTTTCATGTAGACGCAGGAGAGGTAGTCGGCCTGCTCGGACCCAATGGCGCGGGCAAGACCACCTGCTTTTATATGATCGCAGGCCTCGTGCAGCCGGATCTTGGCGAGATCAATCTTGCAGGAAAAAGCATTACGGCCCTGCCCATGCATCAGCGCGCCGCTCTAGGCCTTGGGTATCTACCACAAGAGGCAAGCATCTTTCGGAAACTGTCTGTTGCGGACAATTTACTCGCGATCTTTGAATCAGTCACTGACCTGACGCATCCCGAGCGACTTGAACGAACCAACGCCTTGTTAACCGAATTCAATTTAAACCATGTTCGCAACAGCCTAGGCCTCGCCCTCAGCGGCGGCGAAAGGCGTCGAGCGGAAATTGCGCGCGCCTTGGCCACTGATCCGAAGTTTTTGCTTTTAGACGAGCCCTTCGCTGGCGTCGACCCCATCTCAGTCGGCGATATCAAGGCCATTATCAACTACTTGGCGCAGCGCGGAATCGGCATTCTCATTACCGATCATAACGTGCGGGAAACCCTCGATATCTGCCAGCGAGCCTATATTGTCAACGAGGGACAGCTCATCGCTCAGGGCAGCAGCGCAGAGATATTGGATAACGAATTGGTGAAATCAGTTTATCTAGGCGAGAACTTTAGACTGTAAGGCCGCTGCATGCCGGCTTTTACAAAAAGGCCACGCTCCAGAACTGCNNNGTTTTAACATCGCNGCAATCCAGATCGAAGCAACCCCTAAAGCAACCCCTAAGGACCGATATGACGCAAGCTCAGCGCCGTCATATGCGCGCTTGATGATCTTGAACAAACGAGCCGAACCTGACTCTTGAACACTGACGACGTGTCTTGTGACCCACACCCTCATAATAAGCTTTGCGGCCGCCTGGTTTCATCCTTTACACGTAAAGACTCAAAGAAACAGACCCATAACGAGCCTCAACATTAAAAGCGCTCGACAGCAACAGGACACATTTTTCGTAACAAGCAAGTTTTATTCCATAACCATCAGCAGTATCATTGCGCCATGAGCATGAGACCCTCACTAACGCTTAAGATTGGCCAGCAACTGCGGATGACGCCGCAACTGCAGCAGGCCATTAAGCTATTGCAGCTATCAACCCTGGACCTGCAACAAGAGATCCAGGAGGCGTTGGACTCAAACCTAATGCTCGAAGAATTTGATGATACGGCAGAAACTGCGGCAGCCTCCGATGCCGATACCCTCGATGAAACAACGCGCCTTGATAATCCATCAGAGGCGGATAATTCTGATGCCACAGACCCAGGGCAAGGCCCGGATGAGGACTTCGAAGGCCCCTCTTCTGATGAATTCGAAACCCTTGTAGCAGATCCACACGATCAGGAACTGGACGGTGACCGGGTCAGCGATACCTCAGAATTACTCCAGACCGACGCCCTCGGTGACGATTTACCCGTCGACAGTATCTGGGAGGATGTCTACGACAGCTTACCAACGGGCTTGGGCGCCGGCGCCTCATTCGATGAAGACGGTGAATCTTTTGATGCTCGAAACAGTCCTCAGGGAACCGCTCAGAGCCATCTCCTTGAACAAATAAACCTTTTGAACTTCACCGAAACCGACGAAGTGATCGCGCTGCACATCATCGACGGCTTGGATCACGAGGGTATGCTCCGACTAGAACTTGAAGAGATTCAAGAAGCGATGCCAATTGATTGGGATGTCGAGATCGAAGAAATCGAGGCGGTCTTACATCTCATACAACATCTTGACCCCCTTGGCATAGCGGCCAGAGACTTGGGCGAATGTCTCTTGATCCAACTGCAGTCGTTGCCAAACGACCTAGAGGCCAAACCGCTGGCGATAACCCTCATAACGGACCACCTTGCAAGCCTTGGTAATCGTGACTTCGCATTTCTGATCAAACACCTGCACGTATCAGAGGCAGCAACTCCAGAGCGCCATCGAACTCATTCAAACCCTTAATCCCAAGCCTGGCGCTGGCCTCAATGAGGTGGCGCCTCAATATGTCGTTCCGGACGTTGTTGTAACCAAAAAGAACAACCGATGGACGGTTGAGTTAAACCCGGCCATCAACGCAAAAATTCGCGTCAATCCAGAGTATTCCGCACTCATCAAGCGCAACGACAGCAGCCCTGATCAGGCCTACTTAAGAGATCAGATGCAAGAAGCGCGCTGGTTTATAAAAAGCCTGCAACAAAGAAATGACACACTGCTGCGCGTATCAACGAAAATAATGGAAGTGCAGGCGGGATTCTTAGATCACGGGGACAGCGCGATGAAACCCCTTGTGCTGCATGACATTGCAGAAGACGTCGGTTTGCACGAGTCCACCATTTCGAGAGTCACAACTCAAAAATATATCGATACACCCCTCGGCGTTTACGAGCTGAAATACTTCTTTTCATCACATGTCAGCACCCATTCTGGCGGCGAAGTCTCCTCAACCGCGATTCGAGCCAAAATCAAATTATTGATTAGCCAGGAAAATACCCGTAAACCGCTATCCGATAGCAAGCTTGCCAATCTATTAGCTGAAGACAATATCAACGTTGCGCGACGAACCGTTGCAAAATACCGCGAAGCCTTAATGATCCCGCCCTCGAACGAGCGTAAACAGCTCAGCTAACATCTCCACTGTTTGTTCATCAAACCTCAACTTAACCGAACCAATCCGCTCTGTTAGGGTCTTAGTTAAGGCGTTATTCCAAAACGTTGAATCAACTGGGCTTTGAAGGAGTATACGAATGCAAATTAGCGTCAGCGGACACCACGTACAAATCACAGAAGCGATTGAGCACTACATCCGTAAGAAATTGAGTCGATTAGAGAAACACTACCAGCCCATTATTAATAGCCAGGTGATCCTAACCGTTGATAAGAAGGTCCAAAAGGCCGAGACGCGCATTCACATTTCTGGCGCAGAAGTCTTTGCAGAGGCCGAATCCGACAATCTCTACACTTCAATTGATAAAATGGTCAAAAAACTCGATCGAAAAATGATCGAAACGAAACGAAAGCTGATCACCAAACGTCATCAAACAACAACGGTACTCGCGGAATAAGACACACAAATACTGAAACAATCAGCGGCGATTGCTATACTTGCGCCACCAGCCATCGCCTGCGTCTACCGCCATGAAAATTGCCTCTGTTCTGTCGCCACAGCGTACACAGTGTCGCCTTCAAGCAAGCAGTAAAAAACGCGCCATCGAACTGGCAGCGGCGTTCATTGCAGAGACTAATGAGCGAATCGATGAACAAGAACTGTATCGATTATTAATCGCAAGAGAAAAGGTCAGCCCAACAGGACTCGGCGAAGGCATCGCGATCCCCCATTGCCGCATGGCCAATTGCACGGGCATCATGGGCACCCTCATCACGCTTGAGCAGCCTGTTGAGTTTGAATCAATGGATGATCAACCCGTCTCGACCCTCTTTATTCTGATCGTCCCTGAAAAGGAAATGGATGCCCATCTTGAAGTTTTAGCGATGCTGGTTGAGAAATTCCAGCAATCCGCGTTTAGACAAAAACTGCTCGCTGCCCGTGACGCCAATGAACTGTATCTTGCGGCAGTAACAGATTCGACCTGAGACCAAGGCCCAAGCCTTCCCCCCTCCTACCATTGCGCGATAGAGGTTGTTCTTATGAATCAAACAGTAGCCCAATTAGTGGTCATCAGCGGTCGTTCAGGGTCGGGGAAGAGTACTGCGCTGCATGTTTTAGAAGATCTGGGTTATTACTGCATCGACAACTTACCCGCCTCGCTCATCCCGAATCTCGTTGATCGCTCAAAGCAGCAAAAACTTTCCGCTAAAATTGCCGTCAGCATTGATGCCAGAAACTCTGCCGCCGATCTCGAGGACTTTCCGCTCGCGATCACCCAAATTCAAGATTTTGATGTTCGCGTCATCTTCTTGGATGCCGCCAGCCCAACCCTGATTAAACGCTTTAGTGAAACGCGCCGAAAGCATCCCCTGAGCACCCAAGAGATGGGGTTAAAAGAGGCCTTGAATGTTGAAAGCCAGCTCCTGGACGGTTTGGCAATGATGGCCTCTTTAAAAATTGACACCACACATATGACCTTGCACCAGTTGCGCGACGAAGTCCGGGATCGCGTTGCTAATACGACGCAGTCCACCACCATCATGTTCCAGTCCTTCGCCTTCAAACACGGCGTTCCGGTTGATGCCGATTTCGTTTTTGATGCGCGCTTTCTACCGAACCCGCATTGGGTACCCCATCTTCGCCCCTTCACAGGGTTAGACAGCGAGGTTGCAGCCTTTTTATCAGCAGAAAAGGAGGTTAATGGATTCGAACAAGACCTCATCAATTTTCTGGAAACCTGGTTGCCGAAAATAATAAAGAGCAACCGGGCCTACATCACCGTTTGCGTGGGCTGTACCGGCGGACAACATCGCTCGGTCTACTTGGTAGAGCGTCTAGCGGCGCGATTCGAAGCACAAAACCACACCATTCAAACGCGTCATAAGGAATTACTTCAAACGATACAGCCAAAAGCTGATTTGCAGCCATGAAGATGGAAACCGCGCGGGTCACCAATCCCCAAGGGCTTCATGCCCGGTCCGCGGCGACCATCGTCAAACTGGCGACCCTTTTTCAAAGCAGTATTGAGTTAAAGAATGGCGCCAAGGTGGCAAATGCCAAAAATATCATGGCGTTATTACTACTTGAGGCAAGCAAAGGCACCCAACTCACTGTTTGCACCGATGGGAACGATGAAGCCCAAGCCCTGGCCCAGATGATCAGACTGATTGAGGACAATTTCGGCGAAACCAGCACACCGGCCCCATGAACAATGATCAAAACCATATCGCGGAACTGATCAATCAGCCATTAACGCCAGAAAACTTGGTGCTCATTAAAAGTTCGCTGAGCGAGCTCGCCCCGGTTGATATCGGCAATTTGTTAACCAGCACACCTGCCAAAGAACGTCAGCAGTTGTGGGACCTGTTCGATGAAGACCTCCAAGGCGAGGTTGTCGCTTATGTTGACCCGGATCTGGTGGCAGACTTATTTTCTGACCGATCAGCCGAAGAGATCGCTCAGGTCATCGAGAAGGTCGCTGACAGCGACGATCTCGCTGACATCATCCAGTTAATGCCGGACGAGTTAGGCGAAGAAATTCTCATCGTCCTCGACAGCCAAGACCGAGAACGGGTTAAAACGCTTTTACGCTATCCACGGGATACTGCCGGTGGATTAATGGATACAGACATTATCTCCGTGCGGTCAGAAGTCAGCATCGACGTGGTGTTACGCTATCTCAGACGGCACCAAAAACTGCCCGATGCCACCGACCAAATTTTTGTGGTCGACAAGCAAGGTTTCTTCACCGGCTGTTTGCCATTGGCTACGATTCTCATAACCGACCCCCGCAAGCTTGTTTCAGAATGCCTTGAGCAAGGCATTGAAGGCGTCCTTGCGGATCTACCGACGCACGAAGTGGCCCAACTCTTTGAGCGCTATGATCTGATTTCTATGCCGGTACTCGATCACACTGGCCTCTTGTTAGGCCGAATCACCATTGATGATATTGTCGACGTGATTATTGATGAGGCTGATCACTCAATCTTGGGTATGGCCGGTCTGAATCAAATTGATGACACCCTGGCGCCCATTTTAAAAACCTCTCGAAACCGCGCGCTATGGCTTGGGGCTAATCTGATGACGGCGCTAATTGCCTCATTCGTCATCAATTTGTTCGAAGATACCATCGAGAAAGTCGTGGCATTGGCCATTTTGATGCCCATTGTTGCCAGTATGGGCGGGGTGACGGGCAGTCAATCTCTGACCTTGGTTATTAGAAGCATGGCGCAAGGCACCTTACTTGAAAGCAATATGGGCTGGCTCATTCGGCGAGAGCTTGCTGTCTCGGTGCTGAATGGGATTGTTTGGGCCAGCTTGATTGCCGTCGGCACCGCAATACTTTTCAACGACACAACGCTCGGGATGATCATCGCAATTGCCCTCGTCATTAATATGGCGGTCGCTGCAGTTTCCGGCGCCATGCTGCCAAAAATACTCAAATCACTCAACATTGACCCCGCCATTGCGGGCACGGTGGTCCTAACAACCATCACCGATGTCGTCGGATTTTTAACCTTCCTGGGTATGGCAACCTACTTCTATGCTTAAAGGAGCAGTCACATGACGGATATCGAACCATTCAGCAAGTCACAAAAAAAGCAAAATGCAAAAGACATTACTGATCTTGGAAACCAACTGGCACAGCTCTCCGAGGCGCAGCTCAGCGCCCTACCCTATCCTGAGATAGAAGCCGCGATCAAAGAATACAAACGCATCACCAAAGGTAACGCCAGAAAGCGCCAAATGCTGTACATCGGGAAATTAATCCGCCAAGTCGATCTCGCGCCGATCGAAGACCTCATTGATCGTTACGATAGCAGCAGCGATACACACCGATTGTTGGTTCATCAGTTCGAATCTTGGCGGCTTAGATTACTGGCGTCCGACCCCCTCGTAATCACTGAACTGGGGGAGCGTTATCCCGCGCTCGACCGGCAGGCGCTTCGAACCATCGTTCGTGATGCGCAAGCAGAACAAGCAGCAGTGGCCGAGGGCACTTCGACAAAAGCCTATCGCAAGCTCTTTCAACACCTTAAACGCTTGCACGATCAACAATTATTGGCCGACGCCACGATGGGAGCGCCGAGCGTACGCGGCGAAGATCTTGAAGATCCAGCGTTGTAACAAAAACCCCTGGCCCTGCTTCTCGGCAAGCCAATACCTCACCCCAAGGGCTGACAACCATACTATGGCCGAAGGTTTCGCGGCCACTATCATGACCCCCTGATTGACAAGCAGCGACCAAGAAACAGGCATTTTCGATGGCTCTTGCTCGAATCAAAACCTCAAAATGCGCAGCACCCGTCACCGCGGTAAAGGCTGAAGGCACAGCAATAATTTCGGCGCCAAGGGCGGTTAAGCGCGTGAAAAATTCGGGAAATCGCAAGTCATAGCAAACCGATAAGCCAACCGTGCCAAAAGCCGTTGCCACAACCCTCGGTGCATCCCCGGGCTCAAACGTATCCGATTCTCGATAGCGCCCAATCTGATCCTGGACATCGACATCGAAGAGATGCTGTTTATCATATCGGGCGATTTCCGCGCCGCAGGGATCAAAAACCAACGAGGCCGCGCGAACTTTTTGCCCAGGAACCATTTGGCCGTCTGCTCGCTTAGCCAACGGGACCGTGCCCGCAAAGATATAAGCGCCCGTCTCAATCGCCTTTTTTGCGATAAAATTTCTAATGAACCCCGGGCCTTCTGCTTCAGCGAGTCCAATCTGATGGGCTGAAGGAGCCGCCAGCGCGGCAAAATTTTCAGGTAAAAAAATCGCGTCGACCGCGCCCGGCTTAAGTTCCGCTAAAACGGATGATAGCTGCGCCAGGCTCAGCGAAACATCTTGGCTGCTGCAGAGTTGCACCACCGCAATGGCAACAGTCTCATTCACGGGCGGCATCCGCGTCAGGCTCTGGGGACTCGGTGACTGCCGCTGGATCAGCCGATTTCCTCAAAGACGAGTCAAACATAGACAGGAACTGAACGTTGGGTTCACTGAACGTACCAGACACTTCATACTTCAAGCTCGTGAGCTCATCAATTTGCTTCTTAAACACTTTCTGAGCCAGAAAAACCCCGGCACCCACCAGCGGCCCTGTCGCGACAGCACTGTAGGCGGCATACCAAGGCAAATTTTTATTCAGCGGCAGCGTCACGATCAAATCATTATCTAAGGTCTCTGTCAGTAAATTGACCTCACCCGCCAAGGTCAGTTGACTTCCCGCGCCGGCGACCACGATCGGCGAATCGATCGACACCAAGCCATTTTTCAGAAAGAAAGACCCTGTCATGCTATTAAATGCATGTCCTTCGCTCAACATCCTAGACAAGTCGAAGCTGAATCGCTGAGCAATCTCTGCAAAATCAAATATACCCAGCAATTTTAGCGCGCCGGAACTGGCTTCTGCTTGCACGATTCGGCCCTGCCCACCGGTGAGGTTAATCGACCCCCGAATCCGGTCCAAATCAATATTTAGGGGTGATCCTGGCCACTCTAAAGTCGTTTGAAATCCAAAATCTTCACCCTCTAGACCCGAGGCATAACCCCATGCTGCAAGACACGCGCGCATATCTTCAACCGTCACCAATCCTTCAAATCTAGAATAGGGCGCCTCGCTTGCGGGGTACCAGTGCAGCCCTTCTTTTACATCAATCAACATGCCTTTGCTTTGCGCCGTTAGATTCGACAACAGCACGCTCTCATCGTTCGGCTGCAGGCGAAACTGCCAGCGGCCGTAATCTTCACCGTCCCAGTAAACAGAACGAATCAAAACATCGGCTGGCAACAAATCCTCACTCGTTAAACCCAAAAGCGGGTCTCCTAGCGCGCCGTCCGATATCAAATTAAGGCTATCTAAGACAATTTCTAATGGCACATCTGGATCATCATTTAGCCGAACCATCCCATCGACTTCCGAATTTAAGAGCGTCATACGCCAACTGCCTGCATCGGGATACAGCCCTAAAGCGACGTCTTCTAGCGCGTATCCAAAAAGGTCAAATTGGGCGGCCTGGACCTGGACAGAGTCGAGCCGCGCACGAAAGGCTTCCGAAACATCACCCTTTGAGAGCGCATCAAGTCTGAGTAAAAATTCATCCCATTCTTCGAGACTGGCATACGGTAACGCGCCAGTAATTCGAATTGAGTCGAAGGCCGCCGCTTTCGGCTCATAACGCCCAATCTCAATAATGCCGCCCTGAACCTCATCGCCAGCCAGTCTCAGAATACCACCGGCACTCTGGTCAAGCTCAAACGCCAGTTCCGACCCGGTCGCGTCGAAACTCTGGGTAACCCGCAGGGGTCGGCGTGTATCTGCAACGATCTTCCCAGTTGGCGGCGGCATATCGATCGTGACGCCCCGAAGATCGCTCGCAAACTCAAAAACGGGTTGGTCTTCCCGGCCGCCATAAGGCACCGACAGACTACCTTGATAAACGGTCGAGCCTTCCGTTAAGCGAAGCAAGGTCAGGTCCAACCAATCCGTGACCGGCGCCATATCAACGTCGCCCTCAAGGGCAATCAAGGTCACGCCCCCGTTGCCAAAAAGTTCTGAGCGGATTCGCGCGTTGGTAGAGCCGCCCAGGACATCAAACTGAATTTGTTTGGCTGACAGTCCGGTTTTGGTTTCGTAATCAAACTGCCCGCGGAAATCCGTAAGGTTCAGCCCAATATCGTTGAGCGCAATCTCCGCTTGGTCAACCCAAAGACCTGCACTCACATCAGGTGCCCTGATTGTCCCATCTAGTGGCACCGTCACTTTAGCGCTGCCTAATGCTCGCCCCTTACCCGTCCACGAATCGGCAACCCCTTTGACCTGGCCCTGCAGCGGCGTCTCTTGAAAGAATCGAATTAAATCAGCAACAGGGCCCTGCACTTGCCCCTGAACCACAACTTCT
>JGI20154J14316_10000692_pt1 | contig 30719 bp, 29 predicted proteins | sample COG_04_FD_14316 | JGI IMG/M metagenome (IMG submission 14316)
GTGCGATTCATTTCGCTTTCGTCTATGCCAGCGGTTTGTTGCAGCCACGCGAATAATTCGGTTTGAGGCCATGCACTGCGCTGTAAGTCGACACCCAGACCCGCGGGTAAGACCCGTGGGATATTTTCGGTTAGACCGCCACCCGTGATGTGCGCCAATGCCCTGATGGGCTGGTCTTTCAGCACCTCGAGTACGGGTTTGACATAGAGGCGGGTAGGGGCCATCAAAGCCGCTCGGAACGGCTGACCGTCCAGGGTCTCTGGGCATGCTGCACCCGCTCGGTCTATGCACTTACGAACCAAGGAAAAGCCGTTGGAGTGCACGCCATTGGAGGCGAGACCCAGCACGACATCGCCCGCTTGTATCTCAGCGCCCGATAGTATTTTGGACTTTTCGACGACACCGACTGCAAAGCCAGCGAGATCGTATTCGCCGGCGGGGTACATGCCGGGCATTTCAGCGGTTTCGCCGCCAATGAGGGCGCACCCGCTGGCCTCACAACCTGCCGCGATACCTTGAACAACCGCCGCAGCGGTGTCAACGTCCAACTTACCGCAGGCAAAGTAGTCAAGGAAAAACAAGGGTTCAGCGCCTTGAACCAAGATATCGTTTACGCTCATTCCGACCAAGTCTATGCCCACCGTGTCGTGCATATCCCATTCGAATGCCAGTTTGAGCTTGGTGCCCACGCCGTCAGTACCGCTGACCAAAACGGGCTCGCGGTAGTTCTTGGGGACCTCAAACATCGCACCGAACCCACCGATACCTGCCATCACACCCGCCCGCATGGTTTTTTTTGCGAACGGCTTGATGCGTTCAATCAGGGCGTCGCCAGCCTCAATATCGACACCAGCAGATTTATAGGTAAGGGGAGTTTGGCTCATGGGATGGAATGGGTGGTTCAAGGGTGCTTGCGCACCGATAGAATCAAGGGGTTGGCGCCCGACAAGATACGCAGTACTCAAAGTACTGACATTGTATGAGGGCTGGGGAGTTCAACTGTATGCAGAATCAATCGAAATTTTTCCAAGCGCTTGCCACATTAGGGGGACTTGGCGCGGCCGCGTGGTTGCTGGTGAACCTGGCCCCTGTGTTGTCGCCGTTTATTTTGGCAGCCGTATTGGCTTACGCCTTGGCGCCTGCCGTGGACGCCTTAGCCGCCAAGCGCATCCCCCGTTGGGTGGGCGCTGGCTTGGCGGTATGCCTCATCATGCTATTTATGCTGGCCTTGCTGTTTTTGGTCGTGCCGGTCGTGACCAAACAGATACCGCTGATTCGCGAGCAAGTGCCGGCCTTGCTGACCCACCTCAACCAGTGGATACGACCCTTGGCCGCGCACTGGGGTCTGGATTTAGCTATCGACGTGGAACAGGTGCGGCAGAGCCTCTATGCGTTGCTCAGTAGCCACGACCAAGACCTACTCAAAAGCCTGTTTGGCACCTTGCAATCAGGTGGTAGCGCGTTGCTGACCATTGTGGGTAACGGGGTGCTGATGCCCATTGTTGCGGTTTACCTATTGCTTGATTACCGTCGCGTGACCGAGGGCGTCTTTGGCCTCGTCCCCCCGAGGTGGCAGTCGGCGACGGGTTCATTTTTGCACGACGTCGATGTGGTGTTAGGACGCTACTTGCGGGGGCAGGCTCTGGTGATGTTGGCGTTGGCAAGCTTCTACATCGCGGCGTTGGCTGCCATCGGTTTAGATTTGGCTTTTCCCATTGGCTTATTCACGGGAGTGGTTGTATTCATTCCTTTCCTGGGCTTTGGCTTGGGGCTGCTCATGGCCTTATTTGCTGCGGCACTGGAGTTTCAGTCAGTCACGGGGGTCTTAGCCGTTGCCGGGGTTTACGCAGTGGGGCAAGTGGTTGAAAGTATGTGGCTCACGCCCAAATTCCTAGGTGATCAAATCGGCCTGAGTCCGATTGCCGTCATCTTTTCTCTGATGGCGTTTGGCCAGCTGTTCGGGTTTGTGGGGGTGTTGGTAGCCTTGCCCGCGAGCGCGGTGTTACTGGTTGCGATTCAGCGTGTGCGAGCGCAATACGAGACCAGCGACTTCTATTTGCAGTCGGATAGTGACCAACACCCATGAAGCAGTTGGCACTGGATATCGGCTTGGCGGCCCCGCCCAACTTGGATAATTTCGAGTCACAAGGCAACGAGGCGGTTCTAAAGCATTTGGTGTTGTGGCTGAGTGGTCAGCAACCCAACCCGGTGCCCACTTATATGTGGGGCGACACGGGCAGTGGCAAAACGCATCTACTCCACGGCGTGTCTGAGACGGCCCGTGAGAGCGGTTTGCAGGTTGGTTGGCTGGATGCCAGTCTGCTAGACCCGCCGGCGTTTAATGTCGATTGGGATGTGGTGGTGTTGGACGACTGTCATCTATACACAGCCAGCCAGCAGGCGGCCGCTTTTAATTGGTTCGTCAATGTCCTAACCCCGGTTGACGGCCGTGTGCGGGGGGTGTTCGCTGCTGGCAACCTACCACCCGCGGACTTGCAGTTACGCGATGACTTGCGTAGCCGCTTGGGCTGGGGACACGTTTTTCAGCTGCACGCCTTAGATGAAAACCAGCGCCGCGCCGTGTTGCGCCGCGCCGCTGACGCACGCGGTGTCTTTTTGAGCGATGAGGTCATTGCCTTTATGCTCAGCCGCTTCTCGCGCGACCTCAGCAGCCTGATGCAGCTGTTAGGGCATTTGGATCAATATGCACTGCGCACCCAGCGCAGTGTCACCGTGCCACTGATCAAGGCCATGCTGGAAGACATCTAAGCCTTGGCGAAAGTCATCTCTCAAGCCATCGCCCGCTCTCGAATGAACCTATGAACCTCGCACTATTTGACTTAGACCACACCCTGCTACCCCTAGACTCTGACCATGCTTGGGGGCAGTTCACGGTCGGTATTGGTTGGCGTGAGCCCGTGGCCTTCGCCGAAGCGAACGATCGGTTTTACAGCCAATACAAAGCCGGCACACTCGATATCGTTGAGTACGTTGCGTTCGCAACGCAATCAATCAGAGACTTGGGTGCGGACGCCGCGGCAACCGCCGCACAGGCCCACGCGCAGTTCATGACGCAAGTGATTCAGCCTGCCATTCGCCCCGAGGCTTTGGCCTTGTTGGCACGTCACCGCGCGGCTGGCGATACACTACTGCTCGTCACCGCAACGAATGCCTTTGTGACCGCGCCGATTGCCAAGGCACTGGGTTTTGCGCACTTAATCGCGGTTGACTTGGTGCTGGACCCTGTCGGTGTGCCGACAGGAGAAATCAAGGGCACGCCATCTTTTCGCGAGGGAAAGGTGACGCGTGTGGAACAATGGCTGCTGGCACAGGGCGAACCGCCCCTCTCGGAGGTGCCCAAGAGTACCTTTTACAGTGACTCCATCAACGACTTACCCTTGTTGGAGCGCGTGACCCATCCGGTGGCAACGAATCCGGATCCGCGTCTGCGGGCCGTTGCGAATGAGCGCAACTGGCCCCTATTGGAATTATTTAATGATTAAAAATTTGATTACAAAGCTGCTGGGCGGCTCGCCTAAGGCGTCATCTGCGAGCCGCTTTGGTGCGCGTCAAGACGTGACCGTTCAAGGTGCATAAAATTGACCGCGATTTGGTGGATGAACGTGCGCTGGATGTAGTGGAGACCTTGCAGGATGCCGGCTTTGATGCCTATATCGTGGGCGGTGCGGTGCGTGATTTGCTTTGTGGCGTAAAGCCCAAAGACTTTGATGTCGCCACAGACGCGACACCCGAGCAGGTGAAGCGCCTGTTTAGACGTGCCTTCATTATTGGGCGACGCTTTCGTATCGTGCATGTCATCTACGGTCGTGGCCGTGCGCACGAGGTCATTGAGGTGTCGACGTTCCGTGCCTACCTAGACAGCGCAGATGCCAAGCAAGTCAGTGGCAACGAAAAAACCAGCAAGCACCAGTTGGCGAATAGCAGCCATGCAGTAGATGCATCGGGGCGGGTATTGCGTGACAACGTGTGGGGCCCCATGGAAGAAGATGCGGCGCGACGCGACTTCTCCATCAACGCGATGTACTACGATCCGACCACCCAAGTGGTGGTGGATTATCACGACGGCATTCGTGATGCAAAGAAACGGGTGATGCGCATGATCGGAGACCCGGCCGTGCGCTACCGGGAAGATCCCGTGCGTGTGATTCGTGCCGTGCGTTTCATGGCGAAATTGGCACACTTGGGCTTCAAAATGGAAAAGGGTACGCGGGCGCCACTGATAGCGAGTGCGCGCTTGCTTGCCGACGTCCCGCAAAGCCGCTTGTTTGACGAGATGTTGAAGTTATTGCAAACAGGCCACGCGTTAGCGACGATCGCGTCCTTGCAGTCGCTGGGGCTGGAGAAGGGCATCTATCCGCTGCTTGACTTGGCGGTGACCCGTTCGGCGGACCCGTTCGTGCATCAGGCCTTGTCGGATACCGATCGCCGTGTGGGAGAGGATAAGCCGGTTGCCCCTAGCTTTTTGCTGGCCTGCATCTTGTGGTCGGATGTGCGCGCAGGCTGGTCGGCGCGTCTGCATTCGCCCAAGGGGCCGCGTCTTAGCAGTTTTCCTGCCTTGCAAGAGGCGGTTGATGAGGTCTTTGACGCGCGCATTGGCGACGTATCTGGTCGCGGCAAGTTGGGCGCCGATATGCGTGAGATTTGGACCATGCAGCCGCGATTTGAAAAGCGGACCCCGGCGAGTGCGCTGAGTTTGGTTTCGCAGGTACGGTTTCGCGCCGGTTTTGACTTTTTACGGCTGCGGGCCAACGTGGGTGAGGTAGAGCCTGACATCGCCGAGTGGTGGGAGGCGTTTAGTTTGGCCGATGAGGCAACGCGCCATGACCTGTTGCAAGGGCTACGTGCGACCAAGGCCGCGCCAAGAAAGCGCGCGCCTCGTAAGGGTGATGCCAGCGCTGGCGAGTCCACGGACGATGCGCCCACGCCGGCTGCGTTTGACGCAGCCTCAGACGAGGACGCGCCACCACGTAAGCGTCGCCGTCGTCGTCGCAGTAAGCCCAGTGATGGCGGGGATGCGTCAGGGACCAGCCCCAATCAGGGTGCTGGCACTGAGGACAATGACTGAGCGGCCTTTGGTTCGTTCTACGGTACGCACCTACATTGCGGTAGGTGCCAATCTCGGTGATGCGCAAGCCCATGTGCACGCCGCCCTGCATGCGCTTGAGACGGTGGGTTCGGTGCAAGCCGTATCCCACTTGTATCGCACAGCGCCGCATGAGGCCATCGGTCCTGATTATGTGAATGCGGTGGCTTGTGTCGACACAGCGCACAACGCCGTGACGCTGTTGCGTCACCTGCAAGCACTTGAGGCGGCAGCCGGACGCCAGCGCTCCACAGTGAATGCGCCGCGTACCCTCGACCTCGATGTGCTGTTGTTCGGGCGCGCCAGTGTGTGGTCACCGACCCTGACGATTCCGCACCCACGTATGTGGACGCGCGCCTTTGTGCTGTACCCCTTACGGGATGTCGCGCCCCATCTTGTCGGTGATGCCCACCTGGCGCAGGTGGCCGGTCAGCCGATCACTCAGCTGTAACGCCGACGAGCTTACGGCGCTAAGCGTTCGCGCAACCAATGTCCATCGTGGCCGGGCGTATAAGCCAAGCGGTCGTGCAGACGGCTTTTGCGCCCTTGCCAAAACTCCCAGCGTGCGGGCGCTAAGCGGTAGCCTCCCCAATGTGGCGGACGTGGTGGTTGCGTTAAAAATTCGGCGCTGTACTTCGCCGCCGCGTCTACCAGCACCTCGCGCCCGCTAATGGGTTGGCTTTGGGGGCTTGCCCAAGCGCCGATGCGGGAGTCCAGTGGACGGCTGTGGAAATAGGCATCACTTTCTTCGTCGCTCACTTGCGTAACGACGCCTTCTATCCGCACAACGCGCTCCAGTTCTACCCAATGAAACTGCAAAGCCGCGTAGGGATTGCCCGCCAGCTCTTGCCCTTTTCGGCTCTGGTAGTTCGTGTACCAAACGGGGCCGCGCTCGTCGATGCCTTTGATCAAGACGACCCGCGTGCTTGGGCGCATGTCCGATGACACGGTTGCCAATGTCATGGCATTGGGTTCGGGGATGTGGCTGGTAATGGCTTCCTGCAACCACCGCTCAAATTGCAAGCGTGGGTCAGCGAGCGATTCGCTCTCGTTGAGTGCGGCGAGTTCATAGCTTTTCCGCAGGTCGGCAATGGCGTCTGTATTCATGATCGAAGTATAGACGTGCGTCGCACTTACTTGCTATTTCGGGTCTGACACGTCGCCGGGTGTCGCGGCCCGCGTTAGACTAAACTAGCTTCGGTTTGACCTCAGAAAGAAACAAGACCTTGGAAAATTCGTCGCAAGAAGAAAACGCTGTGTTGTGGCTACTGCCCGTCGTGGGTTTGGTGTTGGCGCTCACGATTGCCNTTGCACTGCGTGTCACCGCCGTGCACGCAGCGCCGGCTTTGCCCTTGGCCGTGAGCCCAACAGCCGCGGATACGGTTACTGAAGAGCGCGCCAGTACAGGCAGTACAGATAGTGCCGACCGTGATGCCGTCGTTATCCTGCGCAATGAAATTGAGTTGTATTTCCCCATGGGTAGTGCGATCTTGGAGCCGGGGGTGGATAAGGCACTGAGCACATTTGTGGTTGCCGCGAAAACGGGGCAACGCATACAGATTGCCGGTTTCCATGATGCGGTAGGTGATGCCCGCTTTAACCGAGCGCTTGCAAAGCGTCGCGCTGAGGCGGTCATGGTGCATTTACTTGCTCTGGGTGTGCCCAAGGCGCAGCTAGCGGTCAGTGAGCCCACGATGACCCAGGGCAGTGGGAGTGAGGCGCAAGCGAGACGGGTAGAGGTCCGTGTTTTAGAGTGACCCTTTTAGGTTGCCAACAGGATCAGCGTGTTCGCGCTGACCTGATTGCAAAATGACCTGATTACAAAAAAAAAGCCTGAAAACACAAGGTTTTCAGGCTTTTCCAAATTGGTGCCTAGGGCCGGACTCGAACCGGCACGGTGTTTAGCACCGGCAGATTTTGAATCTGCTGCGTCTACCAATTTCGCCACCCAGGCAGTGCAAGACCGAGATTATGGCACAAGTTTTCTCCACATTCACCGAGCAAAAAAAATTGTCCTGTAAATCGCAGGCGTGGGCGACACCTCAAGCCCGTGTTGCGCTCAGATTGTGGCAAAGTTGGGCTGTTACACGGGTGGACAAGAACCATCTCTTAGTTGCCCCATTGATTTAGGAATAAAAGCATGTCTTCTGCCTCACCCACCCCGACAGACTACGGGACCATCGAAGCCGCAATTGGCCGAACGCCTTTGGTGCGGTTGCAGCGCTTGGGACGTGAAGCGTGTGACGCGCGTGGCAACGTGGTGTTGGGCAAACTGGAAGGCAACAACCCGGCGGGCTCGGTAAAAGACAGGCCCGCGCTGTCCATGATTCAGCGTGCGCAAGAGCGCGGTGATATCAAGCCTGGCGATACCTTGGTTGAGGCGACATCGGGGAATACCGGTATCGCCTTGGCTATGGCGGCGGCAATAAAGGGCTACCGCATGGTGTTGATCATGCCTGAGGATCTTTCTATCGAGCGGGCGCAGACCATGAAGGCCTTTGGTGCCGAGCTCATATTGACACCCAAAAGCGGTGGCATGGAGTATGCGCGGGACTTGGCCGAGAGCATGCAACGCGACGGCAAGGGCGTGGTACTTGATCAATTTGCTAACGCGGATAACCCACGCATTCATTTCGAGACCACTGGCCCGGAGATCTGGCAGGATACCCACGGGCGGGTGACACATTTTGTGAGCGCGATGGGGACCACCGGGACCATCACCGGCGTCTCTCAGTACCTGAAGAGTCAGAACGCTGGCGTTCACATTGTTGGCGCACAACCCAGCGAGGGATCGCGCATTCCAGGTATTCGTAAATGGCCAGAAGCCTATCTGCCCAAAATATACGATGCGAGCAACGTGGACGAACTGCGTTTGGTGAGCCAAGATGACGCCGAAGAAACGTGTCGACGTTTAGCCCGAGAAGAGGGTATTTTTGCGGGCATATCAGCCGCAGGCGCTGCCCATGTTGCGCTGCAGTTGGCCCAAGAGGTCGAGAACGCCACCATCGTGTTTATTGTGTGCGATCGCGGCGATCGCTACCTGTCCACGGGTGTTTTCCCGGCCTGAGACCACAGACCCCACCTGAGCCTTGCTATGACCACCTACCGTTTTTGTCCCCTGTGCGCCGAGCCGTTATCGTTGCAGCTGCGCGATGAAGATGGTGGGCCGACCCAACGCCTATGTTGCACGGCTTGCGCGTTCACGCACTGGAATAATCCCACGCCAGTACTGGGCGCCATTGTGGAAGTCCAAGGTCAGGTGTTGCTGGCGAGAAACGCGGCGTGGACCACCCGTATGTTTGCGCTGATAACGGGGTTCATGGAGGCCAATGAATCACCTGAACAAGGTATCAAGCGAGAGGTTGCAGAGGAGACGAATCTGCAAGTGACGTCGCTGGATTTGGTCGGCGTCTACGACTTTCAGCGCATGAACCAAGTCCTCATCATCTATCACGCGGTTGCAGAAGGCGAAGTGAAGCTTAGCCCAGAGTTGTTGGAGTACAAGCTGTTTAAGCCCGAGAATGTCCGGTGTTGGCCGGGTGGTACGGGTCGTGGCATGGCGGATTGGTTGATTTCTCGGGGTATCGAGCCGCAGTGGCTGGCGCCACCGGCATCTTAGGTGGCACCGATAAGCCGGCCGCTCACTGTTCGAATCACCCCCATAGCGTGAAGATCGCTAGAATGTCGTTTTACATAATTTGCAACGGTGTCGATGGACGCCAACAGAGGCGTATATGACCATAGATAAAGAACTCGATGCTCGTGGCTTGAATTGCCCCTTGCCTATTTTGAAAGCCAAGAAGGCATTAGCGGAACTCACTAGCGGGCAATTGCTGCGTGTGCTGTCCACCGATCAGGGCTCGGTTCGCGACTTTCAGGCGTTTGCCAAGCAAACGGGCAACGAGATGGTGGAAATGGATGGCAACGGACCGGATTACGCCTTTGTGCTGAAGCGGCGTTGATTATCGTATCCCCATAAAAAAGGTCGCCCACAGGCGACCTTTTTTATTTGCTTGCGCAACCGCCTAGAGGCTTACGCACGCGCGGCAAACTTAGCCAGTTGTGCGCGCATCTTTTCCACTTTGTCGGAAAAATTGGCGATCCGCTCACGCTCTTGCGCAATGACGGCTGGTGGCGCTTTTGCCACGAAGGCCTCGTTCGCCAACTTGCCAGTCGCCTTTGCGATTTCTGCGTCCAACTTGGCGACTTCCTTGGACAAGCGCTGCGTCTCAGCGGCCACATCGACTTCTACGTAGAGCGCCGCGCGTGCTTGTCCCAGCACGATGGCGGGTGCGCCATCCGTGGCCGCTAGCCACTCTGCTTCGCTTGCAAATGAGCGGACCTCGCTGAGTTTTAGCAAGGCCTTCAAGGCGGGGGTGTAGGTCGCCACAAATACGTCCTCACCCAAAACGTACATGGGGATNCGCGTGGATGGTGGCAGGCCCATTTCGCTGCGCAGATTTCGGCTGGCATCGACCCACGATTTGAAGGTGGCGATTTCAGCTTCGGCGACATCGTCAATTTTTCCTGGCTGGCTAACGGGATAAGCCGCGACGCTGATCGATGCACCACCCATGCCNGCCACGGGTGCGACGGTCTGCCACAGCGACTCCGTGATGAATGGAATCACGGGGTGNGCCAAGCGCAGAGTCGCCTCGAGTACCCGAATAAGGGTGCGACGNGTCGCACGCTGCGCGGCCTCGTCACCATTTTGAATTTGGACCTTTGCAATTTCCAGATACCAGTCGCAAAACTCGTCCCAGATAAAGCTGTAGATATGGGTGGCGACGTTGTCTAGTCTGTAGTCTGCAAAGCCCTTGGCGACATCGGCCTCTACGCGTTGCAAGCGCGATGCAATCCAGCGGTCCGCTTGACTAAAACGCATGTAGCCGTGGGCCTTACCGCCGACCACGCAATCGGCTTTGGTGTGCGGCATAAGGCCGCAGTCGTAGCCTTCACAGTTCATCAGAACAAAACGTGTGGCATTCCACAGTTTGTTACAAAAGTTACGGTAACCCTCACAGCGCTTGGCATCGAAGTTGATGTTGCGCCCCAAGCTCGCGAGCGACGCAAAGGTGAAACGCAAGGCGTCAGCGCCGAAAGCGGGGATGCCTTCTGGGAACTCCTTCTCCGTGTTTTTGCGAACGGTCGGTGCGGTCTCCGGTTTGCGCAGCCCCGTGGTGCGTTTGCCTAACAGCTCAGGCAATTCAATGCCGTCGATCAGGTCGACGGGATCGAGTACGTTGCCCTCAGACTTGCTCATCTTCTTGCCCTGCGCGTCACGCACCAAGCCATGAATGTACACATGCTTAAAAGGCACCTGTCCGGTGAAGTGCGTCGTCATCATGATCATGCGCGCCACCCAGAAAAAGATAATGTCGTAGCCCGTGACCAAGACGCTTGACGGCAGATACCGCGCCATGTCGGGCGTCTGCTCTGGCCAGCCCATGGTCGAGAAGGGGACCAGCGCCGACGAGTACCACGTATCCAACACGTCGGGGTCGCGCCGCAGCGTCTTGCCCGGCGCTTGTGCTTGCGCGTCGGCTTCATTGCGTGCAACGTAAACCTGTCCATCCTCGTCATACCAAGCGGGTATTTGGTGACCCCACCAGAGCTGGCGGCTGATACACCAGTCTTGGATGTTGTTCATCCACTGGTTGTAGGTGTTCACCCAGTTTTCTGGGTAGAAGGTGACGGCACCTGAATCCACTGCGGCAATGGCCTTGTCGGCAATGCTTTGGCCTGTAGGGTCATCCTTGCCCACGCGTGTCATCGCTACAAACCACTGGTCCGTGAGCATCGGCTCGACAACTTGTCCGGTGCGTGCACAAATAGGCAGCATGAGTTTGTGGGGCTTGATCTCGATCAGTAGTCCGTCGGTTTCCAAGTCCTTCAGCAAGGCTTTGCGTGCGTCGAAACGGTCTAAGCCTTGGTAGGGGGTTGGGCCGTTCTCGTTGATCTTTGCGTCGAGGGTAAAAATCGTGATCAGCGGTAAGTCATGTCTTTGCGCGCAGGCATAGTCATTGAAGTCATGTGCCCCCGTAATTTTGACGCAACCAGAGCCAAAGTCACGTTCAACAAAGTCATCGGCGATGATGGGGATTTGGCGGTTACACAGCGGCAGGTCGACCATCTTGCCCACGAGGTGCTGGTAGCGTGTGTCTTCTGGGTGCACGGCCAAGGCGCCATCGGCCATCATGGTTTCAGGGCGGGTAGTCGCAATCGTCATCCCACGTTGAGTAACGCCATCAACCAGTTGTGGGCCATCGCTAAAGGGGTAGCAGATGTAGTACATCTTGCCGTCGCTCTCCGTGCTCTCTACTTCAAGGTCACTCACGGCTGACATCAGTACGGGGTCCCAGTTCACCAGTCGCTTACCCCGGTAAATCAGGCCTTGTTCATACAGGCGAACAAAGGTCTCTGCGACCACCGGCGACAGGGTCTCGTCCATGGTGAAGTACTCGCGTGACCAGTCCACGCTATCGCCCATGCGGCGCATTTGGTTGGTGATGGTGCCACCGCTTTCGTGCTTCCATTCCCACACGCGTGCAACGAAGTTTTTGCGTGCCACCTCCGGCGTCGGCCCCATGTCGTGACGGCTAATGCCTTCACCGGCAAGCTGACGTTCCACAACGATTTGCGTGGCAATGCCGGCATGGTCGGTGCCTGGGACCCAGACCGTATTGAAGCCACGCATGCGGTGATAACGCGTTAGGCTGTCCATGATGGTTTGGTTGAAGGCATGTCCCATGTGCAGGGTGCCCGTGACGTTGGGTGGTGGCAGTTGGATGGCAAAGCTAGGCGCATCGTCTGCGGCGTGCCCTGTGCCGCGGTGACCCGCAGCGCCGTACTGTCGCTCTTCCCAAGTGGGGCCCCATTGCGCTTCGGTAACGGCGGGCTCAAACGATTTGGATAGTGTGTCCAGGCCAGGCTGTTGCGGCTTGATCGTCTCGGGTGCAGATGGTGTAGTCATAAGGAGGCCAGTGGCGCGCAGGGTGTGCGCATTAAAAGAGGGCAAGCCGCGCGCGTGGCGGCGGGTGCCCCGTATCTGTTGGCTTGATTTTAACGGCTGTGACGCCCGCTTTTTACCCGACGCGCAGTGGCCGTTACAACTGGCGCGCTTCCTTTGCCGCCTGTATGCAGTCGCGCAGGGCACGGGCATCGCCGATGTGGTTGGCCATCACCAGTATGAGCGTCGCATTGAGTAACGCCGAGGCGCCCTCATCTAGCCCGTTGTGGGCGTCCAATAACTGTTCGTAGAAGCCGTCAGCATCTTCAAAATTAGGGGTGATGTCCTGCATAGCGGGCCTTTAGGCGATGGCGAGAGAGACTGCCAAACGGTTGAGAAGCGCGGTATCGGCTTGTGCGCCGACCGCTGCCAAATAGCTGTCCGGACGGATCAGTGCCCAGCGCTGCTGGCCACAGGCCGCGGCCAGCTGACCCGTGGGGTCCACAATGCCTTCGCGGGCCTGCAGCGCGGCAGACGTTGCGCAGACTTGCACCACGCTCACACTCGCCATGTTGGTCAGCGCTTGCAGTTTGTCGGCTTCTCTGCGGCTGAACCCACCAAACCAGAGCAGTAGCACACGGGTTGCCGACCAACGTAAGAGGTCGTTGAGTTGCGCGTCGTCGCCGTTAGCCCATTGGAAGGCAACGTTTTGAACGCTGCGCCCGACCAGGGGGTGGGCGTAGCTGCACACGGGTGAGCGCGTATAGGGGTTGGCCTCTGCCATCCGCCCGGTGTTTACCAAGGTGCGCGCAAAGCTGTAGCGCTTGGCCAGTGCAATGGTGGCATCGCGGAATAAGCGCTCTGTGCCGTCTGCAGGGCGCAGGTAGCGGGTGGTTCGTGCGGTCACCGCGACATTGACGCTGGCCGCCTCGTGGCGTTCTGCATGGTAACTGTCTAGCAAGGCCTCAGGCGCTTGCTGGCCAATCACTGCAGCCAGCTTCCATGCCAGATTGTCGGCATCTGATATGCCGGTGTTCCCGCCCCGTGCGCCAAATGGGCTGACTACCTTGGCTGTGTCGCCTACAAAATAGACGCGCCCGGCGCTTAAGTGATCCAGTAGCTGACTTTTGTAGCTGTAAGGTCCGACCCAGACGATGTCGTATTCAGTGTCCGGTCCGAATTGACGCGCCAAACGCTCGCGTAGCACGTCCTCTCGGCTGACGTAGGCCGGGTCGGCATCGGGTGCCATTTGGTAGTCGATGCGCCAGACGTCATCGGCCATCAGGTGTTGCCAAACGGCCCGATTCTCGTTGAACGGCGCCTCTATCCATGTATGCCGTTCCGCAGGTGGCGAGGTCTTAAAACGCACGTCTGCAATACACCAGCGGTCATCCCGTTTGATGCTGGTCATCGTGGATTGGCACCACGCATGAAACGGCGTATTACTTCCCGTGGCATCAATGACGTACTGTGCGCTAAGCGTGTAATCGCCTGCCGGTGTGGTGACGGACAAGGTCACCGCCTCTGGGGATTGTGTGCATGCCGTCACACGGGACTGCCACCGCATATCGACGTGCCCTAAATCGGCAATACGCTCGACCAAATAGCCTTCAATATAGAACTGTTGGATGTTAATGAACGCGGGCTGTTTTGAGAGCTTGAAGTCGTCACGTTCGCGCAAGTTAAAGTGATAGACCTCATGCTCCCCGGCGAAGGTGCGCCCCATATGCCATGCCACCCCTTTGGCTTGTATACGTTCGAAGACGCCCAACTTGTCGAAAATTTCTAAAGAGCGTTGGGTGTAGCAGATGCCTCGGGAGGAGGCCCCTTTTACGCCCACGGTGTTGTCTTCGTCCAGCAACACCGCAGCGATGCCGAGTTGCGCCAAGCTACACGCCAAGGTTAATCCTGTGATTCCTCCGCCCACAATGACGACGGGGTAAGGAGACTCAGGCGCCGTACCGCTTAGCTCTGGCGGAGGAACAAAGGGGTAGGTCGGCAACGCGTAGCCGGCCCCCGTGGTGAATTCGTAGCCATTTGTGAAAACCGGATCGGTGTATGCCGTCATAGTATGTGGTGCGTTGTGGTTTGCGGCCTCAGCGGTTCAGCTCAGGTCGGTCATTCTGTTGTGGTTTTAGGCGACTCGTCACATCGGCTTGTGCGGCGCGTTCAGCACGCCATTGGGTTTTGCGTGCCGTCCACTCGTCTAGGCGTTGTCTGGCGGTCTCACTCTCTTTGCGCATGGCCTGCGCTGACGCAATTTGGTAGGTGAGCTCTAGTCGAATGCCGTTGGGATCAAAGAAGTAAATGCTCTTGAACACATGGTGGTCCGTGATGCCAATGACGGCGACCCCATGCGCCTCCAAACGCGCCTTCATCGCACTCAAGTCTGCCAACGCCGGCACCGCAAAGGCAATGTGGTTCACCCACGCGGGTGTATTGGGGGAGGGCAGCGCGGCTTCGTCGTCGCCTAGGTCAAAAAAGGCGATGTACGACCCATCCTGGAGCCTGAAAAAGAAGTGCGTGTACGGGCAGTATTCCCCCGTGCTGGGTACATGATCGCTTTGGATGATGTGGTACAGCGGCAAGCCCAAAATATCTTGGTAAAAATGCCGCGTCTCTTCGGCGTCTTTGGCGCGGTAGGCGTAGTGGTGCAACCCGAGGACGGGCGGCGCTGCAGGGGCGGGAACAGACATGGCGATACCTTTTTTTGGGCGCTTCATGAAGGGGTCAAGGGAGGACCCACACGTCACATCTTCATTCTAGTAGGCAAGGTGGTGGCAACTAACAGCGGAAGAAACCCTTTCACTTTAGGGGGTTAACTGTGAAAGATGGTGCGTAAGTCTTTGTTTATCAACATGCTAATTGCGATTGACAAAACTAATTAACTGTATTGCGAGTGGCAATTAGACCCTGGCATCAGAAACCGTTAAAGTCTCTCCGTCCTCAGTGAGCAAGGCGCGTGTGTTGTTCAGCTTGAGGCGTTTCATCAACCCCTGAAGGAGATACTCATGCCAACTTTAAAAGGCACGAAAACCGAGCAATGCTTGAAAGATGCATTTGCCGGCGAATCCCAAGCCAACCGCCGTTACCTGTACTTCGCGAACAAGGCTGACATCGAAGGACAAAACGACGTTGCAGCATTGTTCCGCTCAACCGCTGAAGGTGAGACAGGGCACGCACACGGCCACCTCGAGTTCCTCGAGCAAGCCGGTGACCCCGCAACGGGCATGCCTATCGGCTCAACCCGCCAGAACCTCGAGTCAGCAGTTGCTGGCGAGACGCACGAGTACACCGATATGTACCCTGGCATGGCAAAGACCGCTCGCGAAGAAGGCTTCGACGAAGTCGCTGACTGGTTCGAGACATTGGCAAAAGCAGAGCGTTCACACGCTAACCGCTACGCCAAGGCCTTGACAGAGCTGGTCGAGTAATTCTCGCTACCAAGGGCTTTGACCGTTCCACCGCGGACCGTCAAAGCCCTGCGAGTTTTGAGAGTGCCATGTAGACCACGCGTCTGCGTGGCACGCTGAACATTTGCTAACAACCCCCTTTACCTTTCTTTCCCGGAGTTCCGCATGTCACGAGAAGGCAACCTAGAAGCGCCAACACGCCACCCATTAGATTGGTTAAACCCAGACTTCTACAACGAAGAGTCCATGCTCGGTGAGCTGGAGCGCATTTTTGATATTTGCCATGGCTGCCGTCGTTGCGTCAGCCTATGTGGCTCATTTCCAACCTTGTTCGACTTGGTCGATGAGAGCCCGACCCTAGAGGTTGATGGCGTCGCCAAGGCCGATTATTGGAAGGTGGTTGATCAGTGCTTCATGTGTGATCTGTGCTACATGACCAAGTGCCCTTACACGCCACCGCACGAATGGAATTTGGACTTCCCGCACACGATGTTGCGCGCGAAGGCCATCAAGTTCAAAAAAGGGGAGGTCGGCAAGGCGGAGCAATTCTTAGCCTCCACGGACACGCATGGCTCCTTAGCAGGCATTCCTATCGTGGTTCAAGCGGCCAACGCGGTGACCAACGCCAAGCCGATGCGTTCGGTGATGGAAAAAGTTTTGGGTGTCGACAAAGACGCTTGGTTGCCCGAATTGGCCACTACGAAGTTCCGATCAGAGGCGAAGGACCAGACCACAGCGCCGGTTGTGGACGGTGAGCGCACGCCAGGCAAGGTCGCCATTTATGCAACCTGTTATGTGAACTACAACGAGCCCGGCATTGGTCATGACCTGTTAAAGATCTTGAGCCACAACGACATTCCGTATGTCATTGTCGAAAAAGAGCAGTGCTGTGGCATGCCCAAACTGGAGTTGGGTGACTTGGATGCGGTAGCGAAAAGTAAGGATGCCAACATTCCCGTATTGGCGAAATACGCGCAAGAAGGCTATGCGATCCTGTCAGCGGTGCCCAGTTGTACCCTGATGTTTAAGCAAGAGCTGCCGTTGATGTTCCCTGACGACGCCGATACCCAAGCGGTGAAAGTGGCGATGTGGGACCCCTTTGAGTATTTCATGGCGCGTAAGCGCGATGGGTTGCTGAAGTTGGAATTCCCCAAGCCGTTGGGCAACATCAGTTATCAAATTCCTTGTCACGGCCGGGTTCAGAACATCGGCCGTAAGACCGAGGAAATGCTGAAGCTGATTCCCGAAACCGCACTCAACACCATTGAGCGTTGTTCTGGCCATGCAGGCACTTACGGCGTGAAAAAGCAGCACCACCAAATGGCCATGAAAATCGGCAAGCCTGTCGTGAAGGCGATGGCGACGATGAAAGACGGCAGTGCGCCCGACTTCATCAGCTCAGATTGTCCCTTGGGTGGCCACCACATCGCCCAAGGCTTTGAGGTCAGCGGGGTGGTGGTACCCACCTTGGCACACCCACTGACGTTGGTGCGCACGGCCTATGGCTTGGCCGCCTAAGCGCGCCATCCCGACGATTTATTTTATTTTTTGATAGGACATACCATGCAATTGACTGGAAACATCACGGCTGACAACTTGATGACGCTAGAGGCGTACAGCAAGTTCCGCAAAGAAAACAAGGCCGCTGTGCTGGCGCACCGCAAGTTGCGCTCGGTGCACTTGGGTGAGAATTTTGTCTTTCAATTTGAAAGCGAGACCACGATTCGCTATCAAATTCAGGAGATGTTGCGTATTGAAAAGGTCTTCGACGAAGAGGGCATTCAGCAAGAGATCGATGCCTACGCGCCCTTGGTACCAGATGGTACGAACTGGAAAGCGACCATGCTCATCGAGTACATCGACGTCAACGAGCGTAAGCGCGAACTGGCACGCCTAATTGGTGTGGAAGACCGCTGTTATGTGGAGGTGGAGGGTCTGCCACGGATCTATGCCATTGCCGACGAAGACTTGGACAGAGAGACAGAAGAGAAAACATCTGCGGTGCATTTCGTCCGCTTTGAGTTCACACCGGCGATGATCGCGGCCCTGCGTGCAGGGGGCTCTGCCAAGCTAGGGTGTGACCACTCTAACTACCCCGCGCACACCGTGATTGCACCAGAGACCCTGGCCAGTTTGGCGGGAGACCTGAAGGCGTAAAATCTCGTCATGTTATTCGCGATATCACCAGCCAAGGCGCTCGATTACGAGACGCCCCCTGTGACGTCAACCCACACGCCGCCGTTGTTCATTGAGCAATCGGCGGCGTTAATTGACGTACTCAAGTCCTATAGCCCGGAGGGTATCGCGGGGCTCATGCATCTGAGTGACAAGCTCGCCGGCCTTAACGTGGCGCGTTATCAGGCGTGGTCTACCGAGGTCACGCAGCAAAATGCTAAGCAGGCCGTGCTGGCATTCAACGGTGATGTCTACGATGGACTGGCTGCGAAAGAGCTAAGCGAAAAAAAGCTCAACTGGTTGCAAGAGCACCTGTGCATACTGAGCGGTTTATATGGCGTTCTGCGGCCATTGGACTTGATGCAGCCCTATCGGTTGGAGATGGGCACACGATTGCCGAACGGCAAGGGTAAAAACTTATACGCCTTCTGGGGTAGCGCGATTGCTGACTACATCAACACACGTGCAGCGGTAGACAGCAGCGGCATCTTGGTGAACTTGGCGAGTGAAGAATACTTCAAGTCGGTTGATAAAAAAGCGCTCAAGCCCCGTGTGCTCACATGCGCATTCGAAGAGCACAAAAACGGTCAATACAAGGTGATTAGTTTTATGGCCAAGCGTGCGCGCGGCATGATGCTTAGGTTTGCGGTCGATAACGAGGTAAAGAAACCCGGTGACCTGCAGGCGTTTGACCGTGATGGCTACCGATTTGATGCGTCCGCCTCAGGCCCGGATCGATTGGTGTTCAGACGTCCCGCCGTCACTTAAAAAGCATGTGTAGGTCAGAGTCCGCCATGCCCGCCATGCCGGTCATGCCTGCGGGGCCAGCATGGGCTGGCGTGGATAACATGGCGTCTGTCCCCGGTCTGGATCAGCCGGCGCGGCTTCTGGCCCGATTCACAAATCCTGAAATAGTGGTGTTGCAGCATTTCCTCTCGCATCATGAATGCGACGAGTTGGTTCGTTTAGCGCGTCCCAGGCTGGCGCCCTCTGAGACGGTTGCCGATGACGAGGATGACTTGTCACGAACCAGTCAGGGTATGTTTTTTGACCCGGCTGAGAATGCCTTGATACGCACCATAGACCAGCGTATTGCGCATTGCTTCAACTGGCCCGTTACCCACGGCGAGGACCTACAGGTTTTGCGCTATGAGACCGGCGGCCGCTACGACCCGCACTATGACTATTTCAGTGCGTCTACGCCTGACGATATCAGCGGTGTGCATCTGCATGGTCAGCGTGTGGCGACGGTCATTCTCTACTTGAACGAGCCCGAGCAAGGGGGCGACACGGCATTTGTCGACCGAGACTTTCGGGTAACCCCGACCAAGGGGAATGCGGTGTTTTTTAGTTATCTGTCGGCCGATGCCAGCAGCAAGACTTTGCATGCGGGCCTGCCCGTCTTGGCCGGTGAGAAGTGGATCGCAAACAAATGGCTGCGTGCGCGTCCGTTTTAGCTGTCGTCAGAAAACAGGTCGCCCGTAACCGGGGGCTGTGACGCGTGGCGGGCTTGGATACCCGCACGCTCTGCCTCCTCACTCCACACGACGAGCTTGCCTAATTTCACGCCAAGTAGGCGCAGTGGCTTATCTAACGTGGCGCGTTTGAGGGCTTGTCCCGCGTGGTGACGAATATCGCTTGCGCTCCGGATGGCATGGGGCAAGCTCACATCGCGGGTGATGGTTTTAAATTGATTGTCGCGTAATTTAATTCCGACTGACCGGGCGGCATACGCCTTGCGCGCGAGGTCTTCGGCTAATTTGGTGCACAGGCGCGTGAAAATATCGCTTAGCTGCTCGCGGTCGCGTTTGGCGTGTAAGTCTTTTTCAAACGTGGTTTCCCGGCTAATGGAGACGGGTTCACTGTGTGTCACGACGGGGCGGTCATCCTCACCGTGGGATGCCAAATGCAACCAGCGTCCATAGCTGTTCCCGAAGTGGTCAATCAGCCACTGCTCGTCGCGCGCTGCGAGTTCTCCCAAGGTTTGAATGCCCAGGGCTTTGAGCTTTGCGTCGGACTTAGGTCCAATACCGTTCATGGCGCGGCAGGGCAGTGGCCAGATGCGCAAGGCGATATCGGCTTCACTCAAAATGCTAATGCCGTTAGGCTTGTCTAGCTCGCTCGCCATTTTTGCCAGTAGCTTGTTGGGTGCCACGCCGATAGAACAGCTCAAGCCAGTCGCGTGAAAAATTTCCTTTTGTAGGAGACGTGCGATCACCCGCCCACCCTCGCGCTGGCCCCCGGGCACGTGGGTCAAGTCGATGTAAACCTCGTCAATCCCCCGGTTCTCCATCACGGGTGCGATTTCCAAAATAACCGCTTTGAAGCGCGCCGCGTAGTCTCGGTAGCGTTCGTGGTCGACGGGTAGCATGATCGCGTCTGGGCAGAGCGCGGCCGCCTTCATCATGCCCATGGCAGACCCTAGGCCGTAGGCTCTAGCGGCATAGGTGGCGGTTGTGATCACGCCCCGTCCGGTGTAGTCACCTAAGCGCTGAAATTGTGAGATTGGCCAGTTTGCGGGGTCTTCCGGCGTCGCGGAGTCCTCAGAACCGCTTGCAGAAGCAGGTCGGCGCCCACCACCGATCACGACCGGGAGGCCCTTTAGCTGCGGGTAGCGAAGCAACTCGACGGATGCAAAAAATGCATCCATGTCCAGATGTGCGATGCGCCTAGGAAGCGGGGCTGAGGGCTCTGCTGTCACGCCGAAAAAACACGCGGCAAAATGACCGCGTGCCGCATTTAGGTTGGGAAGGTGCCGGGAACCAGAATGGAGGTGTCCACATTCGCCATTTGAGTGCGTCCGCAAAAAGCCATGGTTAAGTCCAGCTCCTTGTGAATGATCTCAAGCGTCTTGGTGACGCCTGCTTCCCCCATGGCGCCAAGGCCATAGAGAAATGCACGGCCAACATAAGTGCCCTTCGCGCCCAAGGCCATTGCCTTCAGCACGTCCTGTCCACTGCGAATGCCCCCGTCCATGTGCACCTCTATGTCTTTGCCCACCGCCGCCACAATACGCGGCAACACGGCGATTGTTGACTCGGCGCCATCCAATTGTCTGCCGCCGTGGTTAGATACGACGATGGCATCGGCACCAGATGCCACGGCCAAGCGCGCATCTTCCTCGTCCAGAATGCCTTTGATGATGAGCTTGCCACCCCAGCGCTTCTTGATCCACTCGACGTCACCCCAGTTGAGTTCAGGGTCAAACTGCTTGGCGGTCCAGTCTGAGAGTGAGCCCATGTCGTCGACACCGGAGACATGGCCAACAATATTGCCGAACTCGCGCCGCTTTGTGCCCGCCATACCCATGCACCAGCGCGGCTTGGATGCCATGTTGAGGATGTTGCCTAGGGTGAGTTTTGGGGGCGCTGAGAGCCCATTCTTTAAATCTTTGTGGCGCTGACCCAGTATCTGCAAATCCAAGGTGAGCACCAAGGCTGAACAATTCGCGGCCTTAGCGCGGTCGATTAGGCGCTCAATAAAATCGCGATCTCGCATCACATAAAGTTGAAACCAAAACGGGTGGTTGTCCGTGCCGGCAGCCACGTCTTCAATCGAGCAAATGCTCATGGTCGAGAGCGTGAACGGCACCCCAAAGGCCTTGGCTGCTCTGGCGGCTTTGATCTCGCCGTCGGCGTGTTGCATGCCGGTGAGCCCCGTCGGTGCGATGGCGACTGGCATTGCCACGGGTTGATCAATCATGGTGGTAGCGGTACTGCGCCCCAGCATATTCACGGCCACACGTTGACGGAATTTGATGGGCGCGAAATCATCGGTGTTGGCGCGGTAAGTTGACTCTGTCCAGCTGCCGGAATCAGCGTAGTCGTAGAACATACGGGGGACGCGCTTAACGGCGAGGCGGCGTAAGTCTTCAATGTTCGTGATGACGGTCATGGGGTCTCCTGCTTATAAAGTTGGCTGCACGTCGTGCAGGTTGCCAGCAATGGCGGTCTAGTCGCATCGTAACCAGATTGCCCATCGCGGTGGTTGAAACTCGGTTTTTGCGTTTGAGTTTTTTTCACACTGAGGGCCAATCGTCTGTTAGTGGCGGACAGACGGACACGATGGCGTTTAATTTGTTGAACAATTTGCGTGGGGGCGGTCCCGCCCAAGGTGTTTCTCTCACTCATGGAGCCCAACAAGCTGAGCGGGCCGTAAACGTCTTCTTCAATGCGGGCATCGAAGGTTTGTAGTGTCGCCAGTGGCAACTCAGATAGGTCAACGCCTTGCGCTTGTGCCGCCTTGACGGCGTGCGCCACAATCTCGTGGGCGTCACGGAAGGGCAGGCCTTTTTTCACCAAATAGTCGGCGAGGTCTGTGGCGGTGGCGTAGCCTTTTTTGGCTGCGGCCTCCATGGCTTGGGCGTTGACGGTGATGCCGCCCTCTTTCTTGCCACTCACCGCATCGGCTTGACCACCGACCATTTCGGCAAAAATGCGCAAGGTGTCTTTGAGTGTGTCCACGGTGTCAAACAGCGGCTCTTTGTCTTCTTGGTTGTCCTTGTTGTATGCCAAGGGTTGGCCCTTCATGAGCGTGATGAGCCCCATCAGGTGACCGACGACGCGACCCGTTTTCCCACGCGCCAGCTCAGGGACATCTGGGTTTTTCTTTTGCGGCATGATGGAGCTGCCGGTAGTGAAGCGGTCAGAAATTTTGACAAAGCCAAAGTTTTGGCTCATCCAAATAATCAACTCTTCGCTCAAGCGACTAACGTGGATCATGACCAACGAGGCGGCGGCGGTGAACTCAATCGCAAAGTCTCTGTCGCTAACGGCATCCAAGCTGTTTTGACAGACACCGTCCATCCCCAAGGTCTTGGCGACACGCTCACGGTCGAGCGGGTAGGTGGTGCCCGCCAGCGCAGCTGAGCCCAATGGGAGCTGGTTCACCCGCTTGCGCACGTCCTGCATACGTTGTTGATCACGGTGGAACATCTCCACATAGGCCAGCAGGTGGTGGGCGAAGCTCACGGGTTGCGCGACCTGTAAGTGGGTGAAGCCAGGCAGGATGACGGAAACATGTTGTTCCGCGACCTCGACCAAAGCCAATTGCAGCTCCGCGAGCAGACCGTCAATCACGTCCATCTCATCGCGCAACCACAGTCGGATATCGGTCGCTACCTGGTCGTTGCGGCTACGCCCTGTGTGTAGGCGTTTGCCAGCATCGCCCACCAATTGCGTCAGGCGGGCTTCGATATTGAGGTGTACGTCCTCCAAGTCGAGTTGCCAGTTGAAGGCATCGGCTGCGATTTCCTCGCGCACTTGGCTTAGGCCACGCTGGATGTCTGCCAAATCGGTTGCGCTGATGATGCCCACAGCCGCCAACATGTCTGCGTGTGCCAATGAACCCGCGATATCCGCCTGTGCCAGGCGCTTATCGAAAAACACGCTGGCGGTATACCGCTTAACCAACTCGCTCATGGGCTCATTGAACAGGGCAGACCACGCTTGGGCCTTCGTATCGAGTTGGTTAGATGACATGGTGACCAAAATAAAGGGTGACACCACCCAATGCGGCGTCAGCCCTTATTTTAGCGATCTCAGCATCACCGTGATTAACCGGTGTTACGCAGCCCCGCGGCGATACCGTTAATCGAGATTTGTATGCCTAATTTCACCCGTTCATCGCTCTTGCCTTCGCGGTATCGGCGCAATAGCTCGACCTGTAGGTGGTGTAAGGGGTCGATATAGGGGAAACGGTGCTCTATGGACCGGCGTAGCGCGGGGTTGTTGGCCAATCGTTCGCGGTGACCGGTGATCAGGGTCAGGGCGTCCGCGGTGCGTTGCCATTCCGCCTCTATGGTGGCCAATACCCGCTTCGTAGGCGGCTATCGGGCACCAAATCCGCATAGCGGCGAGCCAAGGCCAAGTCAGACTTTGCTAACACCATGTCCATGTTGGACAGCAAGTTGGCAAAGAACGGCCAGTCGCTCGCCATTAAACGCAGCGCGCTGAGCCGCTTTGCGCGGCTGCGCGGCTGGCTTGAGCGTGCGCTGTCTGAGACGGTGCCCAGTTGGCCGCTTAGGTAGGCTTCCACCGCGCTACCAAACCCGTACCACCCCGGTAGGGTGAGGCGGGATTGTCCCCAGCTAAAGCCCCACGGAATGGCGCGCAAGTCTTCGATGCGCTCGGTAGGCTTGCGCGATGCGGGTCGAGAGCCGATGTTGAGTTCCGCAATCTCACGCAAGGGCGTGGCGGCGAAGAAATAGCTAGCGAATCCCGGTGTCTCGTACACCAACTGTCGATAGGCCTGCATGCTCGCGTCAGAAAGTTGTTGGGCCAACTGCAAAAACGCGTTGGGCACGTCGGCCGTAGGCGGTAACAAGCTGGCCTCTAACGTGGCGGCCACCAGCGTTTCTAAGTTGCGCCGGCCTATGTCTGGGTTGGCGTACTTAGACCCAATGACTTCGCCTTGCTCAGTCAGGCGAATTTGACCGCGCACGGTGCCATGCGGTTGCGCCAGAATGGCTTGATAGCTAGGGCCACCGCCGCGGCCCACGGTGCCGCCCCGGCCGTGGAATAGACGCATTTGAATGCGGCCTCCGGGTAGCTCGTCAAAGAGTTTCGCGAGCGCCGTTTCGGCCCGGTAAAGCGACCAGTTGCTGGTGACGATGCCGCCGTCTTTGTTGCTATCCGAGTAGCCCAGCATGATGTCTTGTTCGCTGTATTGGTGCGACTGGGTCATGCCTTTGCTGGCGGCCTGTGCGCGGCGAATCATGGGCAGTATGCCTGGCAAGGCGAAGTAGTCGCGCATGATGGCCTCGGACTGCGCAAGGTCCTCAATGGTTTCAAACAGTGGCACCACGATCAGGTCGGCGCGCGCATCCTCGCTTAACAAACCGGTGAGCAGATTGCTTTCTTTTTGCAGTAGCAAGACCTCTAATAAATCGCTCGCCGCCTCGGTGTGGCTGATGATGACGTGGCGTATAGCCTGCGCCCCATAGGTTTGCCTACCCTTGGCGGCTGCGTGGAAGATGGCGAGCTCGGTTTGTGTCAGTGGGCTATAGGCCAGACCGGCAACGTAGAGCCGCCGCGCATCGTTTAATTGCGCTAGCAGCAGCGAGCGCTTATCGCCCTCGCTCAGTGTGGCGTAACTGGGGTGGATGCGGGCCTTTGCCAGCAACTCCGCAACCACCGCTTCGTGCTTGTCAGAACTTTGACGTAAGTCCAAGGTGCCGAGATGGAAACCAAACACCTGGGCGCCGCGCATGAGGGCGCGCAAGCGTTGGTTCGCCAACATGGCGCCGAAGTTGGCGTGTAGCGAGTCATAAATCACGCGCAGGTCGGCTAAGAAAAGGTCGGCACTTGCGTAGGGTTCTGACGGGGCGACGGCATGGCGTGCGGCCACGCCACCGGTGAGGGCCTGTAAGGTGGCGGCTAAGCGCGCGTACACGCCGGTGAGGGCGCGGCGATAGGGCTCATCTTGGCGGTGTGGATTGCTGTCGGGTGAGCGCACGGCTAAGGCCTGCATATCGGCACTAATGCGAATTAAGCGCGCCGACATCGAGAGTTCGCTGCCCAGAAGGTGAACCTCGGTGAGGTAATGGCGAATCGCCATATCGGCCTGGCGCTTGAGCGCTAACTCAAGGGTCTGCGCGGTCACGAAGGGATTGCCATCACGGTCCCCCCCAATCCATTGGCCCATCCTGAGAAAGTTTGGCGCGTCATCGATGCTCAGCGCATCTTCTATTTCACGGTAGATTTTTGGAATCTCGTTCAAAAACGTCGATTGGTAGTAAGCCAAGGCGTTGTTGATCTCGTCTTCAACGGTGAGCTTCTCGGTGCGCATCAGACGGGTTTGCCACAGCTGAACCACGCGCGCGCGAATCTTGTCCTCGTTTGCCTGTAAGTCTCTTGGCGCCAAGTTGTCACGCGCTTGCAGTAAGGTCCAATCGCGCGCTCAGCATCCAAAATACTTTTGCGTTGCACCTCGGTCGGGTGTGCCGTTAAGACGGGGGAGACGTGCAGGTCGCCGAGCGCTTTGGTTAAGGCCTTTTTGCTCACACCGTGTGCATCCAAGGTGCTGAGCGCTTTGGCTAAGCTACCGGTTTGTTGTTGTCCTTCACGCTCATGCACCACGCGGCGGCGAATGTGATGCCGGTCTTCAGCTAAGTTCGCTAAGTGCGAAAAGTAGGTAAATGCGCGAGCGACCGTGACTGTTTGGTCACCGCTCAAGCCCTTCAGCAACCGTTTGAGCGCCTTGTCCGCGCCGGCGTCCGCTTGCCGGCGGAAGGCGACAGACAGTTGTCGAATGTTCTCAATCAGTGCGTAGATCGCCTTGCCCTCCTGGTCACGAATGACCTCGCCTAGCAGGCGTCCCAAGAACCGGATGTCATCTACCAATGGGGCGTCTTTGTCAGGTGTCCCTGCCGACGTCGGCGGCAGACGCTTGGTTGCGTTGGTTTTTGAAGCAGTTGCAGAGCGAGTGGCCATGGTGGTCTTTTGTGTGGATTGCAAAATCAGCGCCTATCAAGCGGGCGGGTGACCCGCAGACGAATGCGCTAAGTCATGCTAGCATTTGCTTTACTTAACGATTACCAACGGGTTACCAAGTGAATAAGTCATCTCCGCTAAGCCTAACGATCGCCACACGAGAGAGTCGCCTTGCCATGTGGCAGGCGGAGCACGTTCAGGCTTGTCTGCACACCTTGGGCCACGACGTCAAGCTGTTGGGCATGACTACCCGGGGTGATGAGATTTTGGATCGGACCTTGTCAAAGGTGGGCGGCAAGGGACTCTTTGTAAAAGAGCTGGAAGTGGCTTTGGCGAATGGCGACGCCGATTTGGCGGTGCACTCACTAAAAGATGTCCCCATGCGACTGCCTGATGGCTTTGAGCTCGCCTGCGTGATGACACGCGAGGATCCGCACGATGCTTGGGTGTCTCCCGTCGCTGGCGATTTAGTTGACTTGCCTGAGGGTGCCGTGGTCGGCACGTCGAGTTTGCGCCGTGTGGTGTTGTTGCGTGATCGTTTGGACAGCTTGGGTCGCCAAGACGTGCGCATTAAGCCGCTGCGGGGTAATTTAGACACCCGTTTGCGCAAGCTTGACGCCGGGGAGTACCACGCCATTGTGTTGGCGGCCGCTGGCTTGAAGCGATTGGAACTGCCCGATCGTATTCGCCGCATCTTTACGCCCAGCGACATGCTGCCATCCGCCGGCCAAGGGGCGTTGGGTATCGAGGTTCGCAGTGACCGGGTGGATTTGATCGAGGCCTTGAAGCCGCTTGTGCACATGCCAACGTGGTTCCGCGTTGCCGCCGAGCGCGCGGTGAGTCGAGCCCTTGGCGGCAGTTGCTCGGTACCACTGGCGGCGCATGCCACATGGGGCGCGTCAGACGAATTGATCGTGGATGCTGCGTGGGGGGAGTTGGTCGATGTGGAGGCCACTGCCGACCTCACCGGGCAATTACAGGCCGCGCTTGCCAAGCCACTGATACGCGCGCAGCGCCGGGCCCACGTGACCGACCTGGCTGCAGCCGAGGCACTGGGCTTGGCGGTTGCGCAAGATCTTATCGCTGATGGTGCGCGCGTCACCAGTTAGGCGGCGCACGGTCGTTGTCACCAGGCCGCTGCCCGAAGCGGGTGGCTGGGCAGATCATCTGCGTGCGGCAGCATACCCGGTGCTCACGCTCCCACTGATTAACATCCAAGGCTTGGGCGGCGCACCGTTGCAGGCGCATCTCACGGCGGTTCAGGCGTGGCCAACGTTTTCCTCGGTCATGTTTGTGAGCGCCAATGCCGTTCGCTTCTTTTTTGCAGCGGCATCCGCCACCGACAGCGCGCACTGGCTGGCGCGCTGGCGTGCAGGGGCGGGACCCCGCTGCTGGGCAACGGGCCCGGGTACGGTCAAAGCGCTGCGTGCGGCTGGCGTGCCAGAGCAGGCCATTGATGCGCCGTTAGCGGCGGGGTTGGCCTTTGACTCGGAACATCTATGGGCCGTCGTCCAAGCGCAAATTAAGCCGGCGTCGGCGGGCGCTCCTGAGCCGACTGTACTGATCGTTCGCGGTCGCTCCGGCAGCGCAGATGACGGCGATGGCCGGGATTGGTTGGGGAAGCAGTGCGTGGCGCGCGGCGCACAGGTGATGTACCTAGCGGTTTATCAGCGGTCAATGCCGGTTTGGGACAGCGCATTTGAAAGCGTGTGGCAGCAAGCCACCAGCGACCCCACGGCGGTGTGGCTTGTGAGCAGCACGCAGGCGCTCTCAAACGCACAGGCGTTGGTAGGCGCTGACAGCAACTTACTGGCTAACCAGACCTTGTTGGTGACCCACGCACGTATTCAAGAACGCGCAAAAGCATTGGGGTGCAAGCACGTCGCCCTTTGCGCGCCCGTGATGGATTCCATTTTGATGACGCTCCGCGCTCTTGATCAGAACTTTTCCGGTCTGTGATATTGCCATCTACAATGGGTGCGAGGGTGCTAAGAGGGCGGTCAACGGTTCTTTGACCGCTTCTGAGCGGCCCAACTGTGCAACCAACGAGAAGCGCGCTTATGACTGACTCGACATCTACAGATAATGCGTCTAAAAAGGCGAGCGTTGCAGGCGATGTGACGTTGCCTGCGGGCGACAAGGCCGCATCAAGTCCCGCTGCATCGACCGGCAAGTCGGGTCATCAACCGGCAGGCGGTCGCTCATTGGGTTCGATGTTCTTGATTCTCATGACCGTCGTCGTTTCTGTGGCGGCGCTGGCTTCCTCCTACCTCACTTGGCAGAGTTTCTCTGGTTTGCGTGCGGCGGTGGGTCAACGCATGCAGTCAGCCGAGGCAGAGGTCACACCGTTACGTGAACTGAGTAGTGAAACAGCCGGGCGTCTCAATGCCTTGCAATCACGCTTGAGTGGCGCGGAGCAACGTATCAGCGAGCTCAACCTGCAGCGTACCCAACTCGAGGAGTTGATGCTAAGCGTGTCACGGTCGCGGGACGAAACCTTGGTTCAGGACTTGGGTTCTGCATTGCGTTTTGCCGTGCAGCAAGCACAACTGATGGGCAACCCCCAGCCGCTTATCGCCGCGCTGCAAGTGGGTATCGAGCGCATCGAGGCCGCAGCCAACCCCCGTTTGGCCGGCGTTCGGGATGCCATGAAAAATGACTTGGATGTGATGCAGACCGAGACCAATACCGATGTCTCGTTGGTCGTTCGCGACCTGGCCCGCTTGACACGCGACGTAAATAAAATCGCGATGCGCGATACCGCGCCGCCGACAGACCGCACAGTCACTTCCGACGCGGACACGTCTGCCGCACCTTCCCCAGCCATTGGCCTGGCCACTGACCCCGCATCGACCACCGTGGCCCCGTCCCTGCTCGATCAGGCGGTGACGTCTGTGAGTAGCGTGTGGCATAGCTTGAGTCAGGCCTTCGTGGCGCAAGCCAGTCAACTGGTGCGCGTCCGCGCCGTAGCGCCTACCGATGAGTTGATGTTGTCACCCGAGAACGCCTGGGTGTTGCGAGAGAATCTGAAGCTGCGGTTGTTGAGCGCCCGACTTGCCGTGTTATCAGGGCAAAAGCAAACAGCGTTGGCTGATATTTCGGCGGTGCTACAAGGTATCGCGCTGTATGCCGATCCCGCGGCCCCCAGCGTGGTGGGGCTGGTCGGTGATTTGCAGCAGCTGCAAACAACGATTGCCGCGCTGCATGTCCCTATCCCTCAGAGTACGTTGGCCGCTCTGGCTAGCGTAGCTTCAGCACGATAGGATCGCACCATGAAATGGCTTTTCTCTCTCATTTGGTGGGTCGTGCTTGCGGTTTGTGTCGCTTGGTTGTTGAACAACAGTGCAATGGTCTCGGTGTTTGTCGATGGCTTGCGCATCGATTTATCACTCAATCTAATCTTGACCTGCTTGGCGCTCGGGGTCTGGCTGCTGCTGGTCGGATTGCGTTTTCGCTATGGGATTCAAGCCACCTATGTAACGAGTAAGCGCGCGCGTTTGACGTACAAGGAACAGGCCGTATCGTCTTTGGTTTTAGATGCGCTGAGTCTGCAACTCGCTGGGCGACATGGTCGAGCCCAAACAGCGGCGGCGGAGGCCATTGAGAAGTTAGATGGCTTAACGGCCCAAGATGGCGCTCAGTTGCCGCGTCAGGCAACCTTGCGGGTACTGGCGAATTGGGTTTGCGCGGAGAGCGCGCACACCCTGCGTCAAACCGCGGTCGTGGACACCCACTTAGCGCATGCATTGGCGGTGGACACCCACAACGACGGTGCGATTGCCCAAGAGGGTGTGCGCCTGCGGGCGTTGCGATGGGCGCTAGAACTTGGCGATAGCCCCCGCGCGCATCAACGCTTAGCGGAGCTACCTAAAGCGGTCTCACGCCGTGTGCAGGTCTGGCGCGCACGGCTCGATCTGGCGTTGATGGACCAGCAACCCGAAAAGGCACTGGAAGCCGTTAGGACACTCACCAAGCATGGGGTTTATGCGGCGCGTGCGTCACTGAGTTTGCAACGCTCACTGGCGGTGCAGATGTTGGAGCGTTGTCATGACGAGGTCGCATTGGAGAGCATGTGGAAATCCTTGCCGCAGGCGGAGCGGGCCGGCTATGACGTGTCTCTGGCGTGGGTCAGTCAACGCTTGGCCGTTGCGGCGGATCTGAGTGATGAGGTGGCGGTCAAACTGATGTCCCAGTTACAAGTTATTTGGGACAACATCGGTGACTTGAGCGATGCGCAACAAGCACGTCTGGTTGCGTGTATGACGCAGCTCTTGCCCCAACTACCCGATAGCTGGTTGGGCGTTATAGAGCAGGCACAGCAACAGCAGCCCGAAAAGGGTCTGCTGCAATACCTTACCGCGGTGGCTTATGTGCAACGTCAGCTCGTTGGCAAGGCCAAACCAATGTTGAAGCGGGCGGCAGAAAGCGATGCCCCGCTGGATTTACGTCGTGACGCTTGGGTGCAAACCGCGAAGTTAGAGGCCGAGCTAGGCGATCAAGCCGCTGCGGCCGCCGCTTGGCAAGCGGCTGCGCTGGCAAGCTGATAGGTTCCCTACCTAGCCTACCTAGCCTACCTGCCACACGCGGGTGCGCCCATCTGCTTGTACCAACAACACATTGAATGGATCTTTGCGTCCGCCGTAAAC
>JGI20154J14316_10000697_pt1 | contig 30633 bp, 27 predicted proteins | sample COG_04_FD_14316 | JGI IMG/M metagenome (IMG submission 14316)
TATTTTTTTTTTTTTTGAATACATACTTTAATATATTTAAAATATTCGGGCGTAAAAATTCGGGATACAAATCTAACAAATTATTATGACTAATTGGGTTGTTGTTTCCAAGAATGTAGTCAATAGAATTCCATAATATATCTAAATCTACAAATGATCCTAAAGTTTCATCCAAATCAAAAACAATTACTTTTTTACAATTTTTAGACTTACTATCATCATAATATAACCCTTTATATACTTCCACACATTCGTTTTCGTCTAGAATATGCNGGTATTTTTTTCCATACATAAAATTGATAAATTTAGTTTATATAATAAGACTACATATAAAGTTATAACAAAGTTTTTGAACAAGGTTAAAAACAAATTTATTTCTATAGTAAATGANTTACAAATGCAGTCGTTGTTTAAAAGATTTTAAACAAAAATCAAGTTATGAAAAACATGCAGAACGAAAGACTCCATGCACCCTCGTTACGTCCATACCCACTGCAGAAAATGAAATAAAATCGTATATTCCAATCAATAAAATTCAAAAAATAGTTGAAGAAGATTGTATTTTAGGCATGCAAAAACTTTCTGATAATTCTGCGGATATAATTATTTGTGATCCTCCCTATAACATTGGCAAAGATTTTGGTAATGATAGCGATAAACAACACATGGATGAATATTTAGATTGGTGTGACAAGTGGGTGAAAGAATGCATACGTATATTAAAACCAACTGGTACATTATATATTTATGGGTTTAGTGAGATATTGGCTTTTATACGGGTAAGGATAAATATAAATGTTAGATGGATAATATGGCATTATACTAACAAGGTTACTCCTTCGTTAAATTTTTGGCAACGAACTCATGAAAGTGTATTATGCTGTTATAAAGAAAAACCTATATTTAACCGCGATGATGTGAGAGAGCCCTACACTGAGAGTTTTTTGAAAAATGCTGCAGGCAAAACACGGAAACCAACAAAGGGGCGATTCAGTAACGGGGAAAAAGAAACCATATATACGGCTCATACAAATGGTGCATTGCCACGTGATGTCATAAAAGTATCTGCATTGGCGGGTGGAGCAGGAAAGAAGGAAAGGGTTGATCATCCAACACAAAAACCATTGGAATTATGTGATAAATTAATAAAGGCTAGTAAAAACGGTGACGATACATTAGTAGTGATTCCTTTTGCGGGTTCGGGAAGTGAATGTGTATCTGCAAAATTAAACAATGTAAATTTTATAGGTTTTGAAATTAATCCAGAATATGTAAAATTATGTAACCAACGCATAAGTGATATCAGCGTTTAAATTGTTGTATAGTCATACATGGAATAGACTAGACTATTATGAATCAGAATAATGTAGAATCGCATGCATCCGTTTATTTTTTTATTCCAATAAAATATACACATTTGAATATCACACATCATTTACAGTGATAATATTCATTCAAGAGTGTAAATATATTTTACATTGAAAATAGTATATGCATATGTTTCTATCTATTGCATAATGTCTGAACATGAAGAATATATGCAGATACAAGTACCCTACGTATCAACTAATTATAAAAAGAATACTAACATAAAAAAAAATGAAAACGAAAAAAACACCAAAACTAACAATGCTATATCTAAATCCACACAAACTACTATTACATATCCCTCCAATGATATCTTCAAACATGGTGTCATTCCTTGACTAATCATTTAATTTCTTTATTTACCAAAATATGCCTTGACATATTTTTGATTACTTTGTTATCCAGTCTGGTTTGTTCATCTCCTACATCTCCCAGTATATTTCTCATCATATCTACACAAAAATCGTACTTTGGATTGTTCCAATCTTGACATTCAGGGTAATTTTCACGCCACAATGGAATGGTTGCATAGTTTCGTTTGGCAACATATTTGATAGTTTTGTGCAGTTTAGAATTATCAGGAGTATCCTTGCTCCATTCGTCATTATCTTTAATGTACATAGTTTCACGTTTCAAGTCGGTACAGTGTAGCGGACGTTTTGTTACATCCAATTCTTTAATGCGAGATAAAATCATATCGGTCATTCCTGACACATACCCATTCTTTCCTATGTTCTCAATGTCTTTAAAATTGATTTCCATATTTTCAATGAATTCGGACATATTCATAGCATCTTTACAAGTAGTATTCAAAAAGAAATTTAAATTAAATTTTTGATTGTTATTGATTGTATTATTGTACGTATTCCCATTGTCTTTCTTAGAAAGTTCAATAATTGTCTTGTTCTGTTCAGAGACAAGCTCTTTGAATTCCTGATTTGATACAATTAGTTCTTGGTTTTGCTTAATTAACTGCATCATAGTTTGTACAATTTCATTATTATCATCTATTTTAGATGTCATATCAATTGTATTATGTATTTCATTACATTTTTGTTTATGTCTCCATAATGATATTCTATCTGAATATATTTTATCACAATTGATGCATAAATAGCTTTGGAGATTTTTGTTGTTGTCATTAGTTATTTTGTTATGTTTAGCAGTCATTGAATGTTTATAGAACTCACTTTGTTTGTTGCATTTATAGTTACATTTTTCACATATAAATTTATAAGGAGATTTTAGGAGATTTAGTGTTGTCATATTGTTGTTGTATTATGACAACAAATAAATCTCCTAAATAATCCGAATAAATCACAATTTAAAAAGGTTGGTAACAATTCTTATATCATATTTTTTGTATTTAAAGCATTATGGTCTAAATACGAAAATTCACTTTTTATATAAAGTTTTCTATTCTAAAAATGAAATCTGGACATTTTATTTTTGTCCTTTTTTTGAAACTTATCCAAGAAGTTTTTAAAATTTTATTCTTTCTTACTCTAGTGTTTTATCTACTAATATGTGACGGGATAGGTTCTTTATTACCTTGTTGTCTAGTCTGGTTTGTTCATCTCCTACATCTCCCAGTATATTTCGCATCATATCCACACAAAAATCGTACTTCGGATTATTCCAATCTTGACATTCAGGGTAATTTTCACGCCACAATGGAATGGTTGCATAATTTCGTTTGGCAACATATTTAATAGTTTTGTGCAATTTGGAATTATCAGGCGTATCTTTGCACCATTCATCGTTATCTTTAATGTACATAGTTTCACGTTTCAAGTCAGTACAATGTAGCGGACGTTTTGTTACATCCAATTCTTTAATGCGAGATAAAATCATATCGGTCATACCAGATACATATCCGTTCTTTCCAATGTTCTCAATGTCCTTAAATCCGATCTCAATATTTTCAATAAAATCTGACATATTCATCGCATCTTTGCATGTCGTATTCAAGAAAAAATTCAGATTGAATTTCTGGTTATTATTTGTAGTGTTGTGGCTGTTTATTATGTTACCACTATCCTTCACCGCACTTATTAACTTGTTTTGTAATTTTTGATTTTCTTGTTGTTGTTTTTGATTTTCTTGTTGTTGTTCTATAATTAATTGCTTGAATTCTTGATTTTGGGTCAGCAGTTTCTTTAAAATGTCTGGTGCTATGATATTTGAACTATTATATTCTTCATTAGATTGTAAATGAAATAAATCGGTTGAAATTCCTCTACAGTTTTTTTTATGCCTCCACAGTCCAGTTCTATCAGTGTATCCTTTGTTACATAAATCGCATTTATGAGTGGATACTTTTTCGTTGCTAAATGTTGCATTTTTATGTTTATTAGTGGATAGGTGTTTATTGAAGATACTTTTCTTGCTGCATATATAGTTGCAAAATTCACAATAATAATCCGGAACATTTTTGGAACATTTTTTTGTTGCCATTCTTGGTTAATATAGCAACATAAAAATATCCTAAATGCTTTTTATGAAAAAATATTTATCGTAATAAAAATAATTTACATTATTAAAAATTACAGCATAATGCTTTAAACTGAAAAAACGCGTTTTTTTATATAAGTTTCTCATCCTAAAAACAAAAAATGGACATTTATTTTTGTCCATTTTTTGAAAGTTACCCAAGAAGTTTTTAAAATTTTATTACCTATTGAATTTATTATACTGTATATACTGTTTTTATAATAATTGATGAATTACACTGGAGGTAAGCATTGTAATATATCTAAGAACTCTTCCATTCGGATATTTATGTATTCATGTGATATTCCCGGATTTTCAATATCTTTATTGTTAATTTTTTTATATAATTGAAACCTATCAATGATTTTTTCACGATATATAATCAATGTTCTCAAATGTATATCGCCGTGTTTTTTGTAATCGTGATATACACTCTTTAAATTAACCAGTAATTTCTTATCACACGAAATAATTGATTTCATTGAAATCATAGGTTTTATACTATCTCTGTGAGGAATTGATATAGATTTACATATTGAAACTATAATGGTAACGAGTATTGTTATATACAACAATGTCTCTATCATTTTAATTATTAATATCTTTGTTTTTCAATGCATTATGTATAATGTTATCTCAAATAATCAATTTTTCAACTATTCTTTCATTTTCAATCTTTTGTTTGATTACAATAAAAAATATCAAAATATAATATATTACGTTTATAATGCATCATTTCACCTTAGATATGTTGTTGAAGAAATACAAACATTCTCCCGCTGACAATATGTCATTAGATGACTTTATTAATAAGGCGTCTGTCGTAGTAGGAAACAATACGTATATTTTGTCTGATTATATGAAATCTAAATCAATTGATAGGTCTGTTATTCAAATATTATTAGATTCAATCAAAAATAGAAAGGATTATTTGCAAAGATTTTATAATATGTCATTACGAATAACTGATGACAATAACCAAATACATGGCATGATTGAGCCGATGAAAAACAACGAGATGGATAATAATAAAGGGGTTGTATTCAAAAATATTATTCGGAACCTACATTTTTATGATATATTACAAAAAACTTCATCAGGTTTAGAGAACATACCTACTTATTTAAATATAATTGATAATTTGTATAAAAAAAATACGATCGATTATAAGATATTGACACCAAGTTCTATTCATTATATGCAAAAAGGCAGGCTTGGTAGTGTGTTCTCGTCATACTATTTTAGAGCTTCTATATTAAACCCTTATTTGATTTATTCATTAAATATAAACTTATTGAAAGGTACTAAAATATTCACTCCTACGCTGGGGTGGAGTTCATATATGGTAGGTTTTTTAGAATCACCCGACGTGAAACAATATGTAGGCACGGATGTAATACCAGATGTATGTAAAAAAACTGAACAATTGTCTTCTAGATACAGCAAACAAATTGATATATACTGCAAGCCGTCCGAAGATTTATATAAAGACGACCTATTTATGAAAAAATACAGAGGGCATTTTGATGTTGTTTTTTTCAGCCCTCCCTATTATAAGTTGGAATTGTATAAAAGTTCTAATCAAAGTACAACCAGATATAAAAGTTATGAAAAATGGTTAAAAAACTACTGGGAAGTTACTGTAAAATTATGCAATGAGTTGCTAGAAAAAGGAGGCAGAATGTGTTATATATTATCTGGATACGGGAATGGTAAAAAATCGGGAAATTATGATTTAATAAATGACATGAACAACATAACCGAAAAATATTTTAATCTGGTTTCAGTGCAACCTATGTATAATAAAAATGTACATGCTACCAAACACAGAGAAACTGGAGAACAGATTATGCTGTATCTGAAGAAATAATATACTTCTCTAACATGTGTATCATATTTGCAATATATCTAACTGCCAAATAACGGGAATATCTTCTTCTTATTATACTGATAAGATTGTATATAGAACTTAATAAACTCATTTTATCAGGAAATGCATTGTCATCTATATTTCTTGCAAGATTGGCCATCTGCATTAAATAAATCCTTATAGAGTATGAATTTTTGCGGGTTTGTATCATCTGTATTATGTCATATAATCCACTTATTATTTTTGACAGGTGTTCCTTATATTCAGGTTCATCTGGTTCGTCATCGTCTTCATTATATTCTTCTTCCTCTTCTCCATCCGGAATCAATGTTTCGGGAAGGGTGCCATTATCTGGAACAGTTGGTGGCTCAGGTAAAGGAAGCGGTTCAACCGGTATAGTTTTCGGTAATACATTCTCTTTAAACTGACCGATCATATTTCCAGGAGGAGAAGTATTCATTGTTATTACAATTTCATTAGTATCTTTGTTTATTGCTACTCCCATGCCATATTCAAGACTTGATTTCCATACTAAGATTGTAAAGTGACCGGTATTTTGAGCAAATCCTGGGTTGTTGTAATCATATAGAAATATTTCATTGTACCACATATCAATTGCACGCTTTACCATATCAACAATTGGTTCGGTATATCCTTTAAAATATGCCAGGTTCTCGCCATAGGTTTGATTATTGCTGTGCTGAAATAAATTGTTTTTCAATAAGTAGGATGACCAATTCAGTGAGAAATCAGTGATGGTATTTTTAATTGTCAAATTAGGCGAACTATGTAACGATCTGTAATTATTAATATGATTGGTAATAATCATATTTTGCTCGGGGGTGAGAGGAACTTGTGACACAGACATATCCGTGTTATAAATATAGTTTTTAAAAAATATTATTACTATTGTTTAATTGAATTTTGAACGCATCATATGTAATAAAAATACTAATTGTAATTACAAATTAGGATTTCCAAGTTCCGTAGCTACAATGTTTTCCATACGAACCAAAATAACTACTTTTAAAAGGGCTCGGCTCAATTAGCAGTATTTCGGTTTGGTTTTCATAATCAATGTATGTTTGTGTGACCATAATTGGTCCAGTCGTACAATATACCTCTACTTGGTCATCAGGGTCACCATTTGTTGATTGTGCAAGTTTTATGTCGTCCATTGTTATCCTTCCTGAGGCTATATTGTCAATTAATTTTTTAATAAAAGGATGTTTTGGTGGTGCATAGAATGCATAATTGCCTATCAAAGAATAAAAGTCGTTACGCGTAATAATTGTGTCGTTTATGTTCTTAAGTTCAATTGGAAATTTACATAGATTGGGATCGCCAATAATGCTATCCAGTGATTTATGGAGTAGTATGTCCAAGTCCATATATACACCACCATAGTGATAAACTGCCAAGTATCTAAAAAAATCAATCTTTTGGATTTTATGAGGAAATTGGTTGAAAATTTGTTTATATTCAGGCATGATAGAATCCATAAACGCTTCAATATCATTGTCTGTAAAAAAAAGATAATTCCAATTAGAAGCAAACTGTTTGATACTATTTACGAAAGGAACATACTGACAAGGCAATTGGTTAGTCTTCCACGTTTGTATAATATTCATAATATTATACAAAAAGATTATTCTTTAGAATTGTTTATTCACAAATTATTTTTCAATATTATTTATAATTTCATCTGGATATTGCATATCTTTTAATACGCGGATTCCACCTTTGATTTTAGAGATGCCCTTTATAAATTTATATGTATATTCAAATGTTCCATCATCGTTGATATTTACTAACATTTTATAATTACAAACTTTATCTGATTTCTTGAAACTCTTGCATATTTGTTTATAGTGAGTTGTTAAAATAAAATTTACATTTTTGAATCCTTCCAGATATTGCAAGAATGCTTGTCCCGATTTGATTGCTTCATCTGGATTTGTACCAGAGTATAATTCATCAAAGATGCAAAAATGCCTATCTTCTTTGTATTCATTAATAGTATCAATAATTTCTTTACAACGTCTGGATTCCGCCTGGAATAAACTATCTCTTCCAGACGTATCTGGAATATTAAGATAGGAATGGATATATTTATATGGCGTAATAGTCGCAGATTCATAAAAACCACAACCAAATTGTTGAGTAAATATTATATTAATGAGTGTCGTCTTCAGAATGGTTGTTTTTCCAGCCTTATTTGGTGCAGAAATAATAATATTTTTATTCATATCTATCTTATTTTTTACACATGTATTGTCGGTTATAACTGGATAGTATTGGTTATTAATAATGCAATCGTTATTTTCACTGAACTTTGCAAATGAGATTGTACCCTGACACAATAAATCGTGAATATTAAACAGATTTTCAATGTACCCATTAAAGCCGACAGAATAACGCAGAGCACATTCATAATCATTATTGACATGTAAAATATAATATGATCTTAACATGTATCCAATACTGTATAGTTTATCAATGGAATGATTGAATGATGACAATGATTCTAGCTCATCGCGCATTTTTTGAAGAGTAACAATATTATTTTCGGCTTCTACCCGGAAATCTTGATATGTAGTTGCATGTTCAGTTATTTTTACAAAACCTTCCATTTTATTAATTGAGATTTGTAGATATTCTTTCACAAATAGAAGGTCCTTGTTTATATTTATAATATTAGTATAGAAACGTTTGCAAAGGATTATATTTTGGTATATTTGAAATACATATATACCTATGGTGAAACAAAGATATACTAACTTATCCCAATTCAAAGAGCCTACATTAAATAATATTTTACCAATTGTATGGTTTTTTGCAATATTTTTGAGTGTATTGACATATATATTCACATCAATGGGGATGCCTTGTATTTTTAGAATAATAAACGGAAAAATGAGAATGAAAATGGGAAGTACAAAACTGATCATTGGTGATAATAGGTGGATGCACGAAAGCAGCTGTAAGAAAGGAGCTGACTCATTGAGATGTTTTAACATATCCCAGTCTAAATAGTTGTACTTCTCATGGAAAAAAGAATTTTGCTTTATGTCCTTCCATATAGGAAGGATAGTTTCAATATCAAAAACGTCAGCAGATTTAGTATTTGTTTTCAATGGTTGTATGTTTTGGATAACTTTTTGAGTATCGGTAAGAAAATCAGTATTTGTAGTATATTTTTGATTCCATAGTGGTAACGTTTGTTTTGAAAAACAATTAGATGGTTTCAATAATAATTCATACATAGATGCATTGTCCTCGTCTGAATTATTCAATAATTCTAAGTCATTAGATACGACGTTTGATAAAGTAGTTACATCTTTATCATCTAAATATTCTATAGGCAATTTAAATGTAGTATCAATCACAACATTTGTATCTGGACTATCAGTTTGTTTTGCTTCATGTTCAGTATTTTTTTCTGAGAAATGTGTTTGTATAGATGAAATGATATTCATTAGATATAGTTTCATCACAATAATATAAATTTATTCAAACGAAATCTTTATAAATTTAACTCGCTGATGTTAATTTTATAATGAGTTTCAATGCGTTTCATTCTTTGGACGTCTTTCAAACATACAAAGTTGATGGCTGTACCTTTTCTCCCCCATCTGCCACTTCTGCCTATTCGGTGCAAGTAGGTATGTACATCATTGGGAATGTCATAGTTAATTACCATATTCAATTGTTGTATGTCTATTCCTCTTGCTGTTAAATTGGAAGAGATCATAATATGATACTTGTTTTGTTTAAACTCGTCAATTGTTTCAGTTCGTTGCTCTTTTGTAAGAGAACTATGTATATGGCACACTGGAAAACCGTCTTGCAACATTCTATGATATAAATCAATCACTTTCTGAATATCATTCACAAAAATAATAGTAGAGGTCAAGTTCATTTTATTAAATAGACCATTTAACCAATTATACTTATCGTCTTCATTCATTGTAGCAACGAAAAACTGTTCAATGCCGTCTAAACTTAGTGTCTCGGCTTTCATTGTAAGTTTTACAGGATCGTTCATAAATTTTTTAGTTATATCAATAATCTCATCTGGCATGGTCGCACTAAAAATGGCGGTTTGAACATTTTCATTGAAATATTGAAAAATTGTTTGAATTTGCTCCTGAAAACCATATGAAAGCATCTCGTCGGCTTCGTCTAAAATAAAAAGACGTACCGTAGATGCAACTAATTTTCGTCGCCTGATCATATCAAAAATTCTACCGGGTGTCCCTACTACGACTTGTGGAGTATTATTTTTCAATGCATTTATGTCATCTGATACCGATGTTCCACCCACCAACGTTTTGACTTTTAAATTTTCCATAAAAGTACCAAGTTTCTCAACTACTCCGCTTATCTGTGAAACTAATTCTCTGGTTGGAGCAATAATTACAGCTTGACATTCGTTTATGTCTGTATCTATTGTCTGTAACGTTGAGATAGAAAATGTGCCAGTTTTACCAGTACCAGACTGTGCCTGTGCAATTACATCCTTTTTTTGAACAATGGGATAAATGGCTAGCTGTTGTATTTCGCTTGGTTTTTCAAATCCATATGAGTATATGCCTCTCAATAAATCATTTTTTAAATTTAAATCGTCCCAGTTTTTTATAATAATAGTATCAGTCATACTGTTTTAATACGGAACATGTTTTTATATATTTTGAGAAATATATAATAGTGAAAATGAATATAAAATTTATATGCTTCTTAATATAGATTGTATTTTGATATGGTATCATATAATTTAAATGATATACTTGAAATTACCAGTAATATGTCTGAACATAAATTAGATAAAGATATTCAAACTATCGTGGATGCTCTTATTATAATACTGGGACTTAATGTACAGTCTAAAGCGAAAACCATCAAAAAAGATCGCAATACTGGCTCAGGCGATAAGACGTGGGCAAAAAAAGAACCATTTAAAGTTACTGTAATGGGAAAAAATGAGGGCATTGATGAAAAACTAGATATATTGAGAGGAAGTTTGAATAAAATTACGAAGAACAATTACGAATCTCAAGTAGAAAGCATTTATAATTGCATTGACGGGATTATAGATTATAACCATGATGAGTTAGACGAAACGGTAAAATACGAGAAGATACTAGGATGTATATTTAAAGTAGTAACTAACAATCGTGTTTATGCAAGTATATATTCAAAATTGTATGCGGAGTTGCTTGATAAATACATTTTATTAGAAGATTATAGAAGTTTTTTCTTGGATAATTATCGGGATAATTTGAATGAGTTTGATTATGTAAATCCAGATGACGATTATGATAAATTCTGCGTTATAAATAAAATAAACGAACAAAGAAAAGCATTGTTAGCATTTATTATTCACTCTGTAATGATTGATATATATTCATTTGATGTGATAAAAGATACGATGAAAGTTTTATTTGAGAAAATAAATCAATATAAAATAGTAAAAGAAAACATTGGTATCAATGAAGAGATATTAGAAAATGTTTTTGTTATTGTTGATGAAGGCAAACCTATCATTATGAAGGAAGTTTCAAAATATGAGATTATTGGACAAATTACCGAATTTAGTAAATTGAAAATGGCAGACTGTCCTGGATTCTCAAACAGGATGCGTTTTAAATGTATGGATATAATTGACCTCTATAAATAATTTACGCAATAAATTACCTACAAACATAATATTTATTCTCAATATATACTAAATATTATGGTACAATCGGTTATAAAGCCAATGGACATCACATATAACGAACATCGCAAAATAGATCAAGAAGATATAGATTATACAACATTTGTGTATGAAACTTCATTGCATGACCAAGATATAGATATAGTATTGGGGAATGAAAAACATAATTTTTCAAAATACGATATTCTTCATTTTTCAGTATATTTGATAATTGACGAATTGCCAGTTTCACGCATAGGTATATTTGAAATAGATAGCAACAAATATTTGAATAGTATAGATGAAGACGGAAGTATTGATTTAGACAAAGGTGAATTGATTTTTTTTATTAATAACAACGAATTAGTTGGTTATATTGCTAATTCTAATATTGTCGCCTCTGACAATACGAAGAAGCCAGACATGGATATTGAGAAAGACTCATACGTTATGACGGATGAGGATTTTGAAGATATTACAGATCAAGAAGCGGACAATGCCAAAGATACTATGAGAGTAAAAACTGAATTAATACCAAGTGACAAAAAAACAGAAACAAGCAACGAAGACTCTATTTTTGTAATGAATAAAGATATTGAAACATTGCCCATATTAGATGAAGAAAACGAGAAGGATTCAGACGATCATAAGAGTAAGTATATAGAAGGGATAAAAACCACCTGGGTTGAGAAATTTACAAAAAACAATCATTTTGATTTGATTGATAATGAAGGCGGTGGAAATTGTTTATTTGCAACAATGCGAGATGCATTTGAATCTATTGGCAAAAAAACGACTGTTGATAAATTAAGAGTTTTATTGTCCAAAGAAGCTGACGAAGAACTTTATAATAATTATAGAATGTTGTACTTGAGTTTTTTGAACGAGCATAAATCAAGCGAACAACAAATGAAAGATATGCAGGCACGTATAAAAACCTTGAAAAAAATGATTGATAAAACAAGTAAAAAAGATGAAAATGATAGACTATTGAAACAATTAAAAGAGCAAATCGGACATTATGATATAAAAAAAAATGAACGCAATGATACGAAAGAGTTATTGAAGGAGTTTAGCTATATGGACGAGTTAGATACATTTGATAAATTTCGTGATTTTATAACATCCAGTCGGTTTTGGGGTGACACTTGGTCTATTTCAACATTAGAGAAACTATTAAATGTGAAAATAATTGTATTGTCAGAAGAAGCCTATAATTCTGAAGATATTGATTCTATCATGCAGTGCGGGCAGTTAAATGATACAGACATTGAAGATGCTAAAATATTCAAACCCGATTATTATATTATGGTATCTTACACCGGCAACCATTACAAGTTGATAAATTATAAAAGTAAGGGTATCTTCCGGTTTAGAGAATTGCCATTTGATATCAAGTCGTTAATTGTAAATAAATGCCTTGAGAAGAATGCAGGTCCTTATTATCTAATACAAGACTTCCGAAAATATAAAGAAAAAATAGGGTTAGACGCCAACATCGGAGAACCGACCGAAGAAGATTTAAACAGTGATTTGTATGATAAAAATGTTATATTCATGAGTCATTCCAAATCTAACAAGAAACCCAAGGCAGGTAAAGGATCTGGTGAAACTATACCGGATAACAGACTGATAGAGTTTAATAGATTAAATAAGATATCAGATTGGCGTAGAAAATTAAATGACGATTGGACAGCACCTTTTACAATTGATGGGATGAGATGGAACAGCGTTACTCATTATTATCTAGGTTCTCAATATAAGAAAGGATTCCCTGATTTCAGTAAAAATTTTTCACTGGACAGTGGAAGCAAAATATCACAAGACATTGATGTTGCGAATGCTGCAGTAGAAACCGGTAAATACAAGAAACAATTGTTAAGGAGTTCTGAAATCACAACTGACCCAGATTTCTTTGAGGTAGGACTAGAACCTAGATATAAATTAGAAAGAGAACGTGCGTTAGACGCAAAATTTACTCAAAACAATGATCTAAAACAAGCATTGATGGAAACACAACATGCAAAACTAATACAATTTAGACGCGGCAAGGAACCGGTTATTGATGAACCGTTAATGAAATTACGAAATAAACTATCATAAATCGTCAAAAATGTAAAAAATTGAAAAAAGGAAATTGTTGTGTTACATCAGTATATCTAACTCAACAATATATAATAAACGATGAATCTCTCCAAGTTACCGGTTGAACTGGTATTCTGTATATACGAATTTATAGATTATGAAACAAGAGTGTCTTATATGTTAAACCGCATTACTTATCTGACCAATAGAAGAGAACTATCTGACACATTCACTGTAAAACATATATCTGACATATTTAGGCACTGTGTAATAAATAAACTCACCTCTACAGTTAAGATCAGGAATAGAGATAGAAGAAAAATCAAACCAGAAATAAATGCAATGTTTCCATCAAGTAACAAGTACATATTTGTAGATCAATCTGGAATACAACGAGAAGTAGTTAAGAAACATCCGGTTCTAAACGTTTTAAATGGAATGAGAATGATCATTGTGTATAATAAAAAAGACAAAGGAAAGGCACTGATAGATATGATAAATAGTTTTAAGAACATTAAGTCTTATATAGCAGATATTGACCATTTATTGATGAAGTTCGCATATGAAACTATTTGTACTATTATTCATTATAAACGTATATTGGATACAAAAAAACAACTTAAGAATATTGAAAAAAAACAGAAAGATGAAATTAAGCGAAGACATGGGATCAAGAATTTATTGGAACAGTTTTTCAAAAAACGGTTTGCCGCGAATAAACTGCATACAGCCAAATTTCAAGCACTTAAAACCAAAATAGAGAAAAAAATATTCAATCAAACCAAGAAACATATTATTATACCACACACTTTCACGATAAGAGTAAATGCATAACTGTTACATGCAGATATTACATTCAAATGGAGAACGCGATTTTTTCATTGATAATATATAAACATTTATTTTCTGTGAAAAATGGATAAAATTGATGTTAAAAAATACAGAGCTATTCAATGACAAATCTATAACAAGTTCTTTCAAACACTTTTAATAATGTCTTTTGATTCCAGTTTTATGTTCCCTACTGACAACACTATGAGTTGCGGTGCAATGACAATGGAGACTGTTCCAAGTCTATACGTCCCAGTCATCCCACCTACTCTGTTCTTTACTTCTTCAGAAACAAACGATTACCAACGATTCGAGCCCAAATACTTGAAGTATTACATTGAAAAGTGTATGCGCCTTGGTAAGGTACGTCGTATTGATTTTGCGGTACGAGAGGTACCTAATTTCAAGACTCCCCAGACATGTGCATTCATTCATTTTGATTGTCTATATAACAATGATCGTACATACATTATATTGGACAAGTTGCAAAATGAAGGTAAATACAAGGATTATGGTTTCGCCAGTCACGACTCATTTTGCAAGTTTGGTTTTTATACCCAAGAAAGCCCAAAAGCGCATTTGTTGTTCAAGATTAACCATAAGCCGATTGACCAACCGAAAGAATATGCTCAAAATATTGAACAGGTATATGCATTGAACAAGATCCTCACTGAAAAGCTACAAGAGAAGGAGGAGGAAGTCCGACAGCTCAACGGCGAATTGGAGGAGTTGAGAAAACTTGTCCGTGCAGTTCCACCTTATCTTGATGAAACCAGTACGCTATTTCAGCGAGTATCTACTGATGGGAATAACGAAACCGAGTTGAACAGTACCATCTACCCTGATGTAAATAATGATGATATGCAGCCCCTAACTATGGAAGATCTGATGTAAATATATGAAAAAAAAATAAAAATAAAAAAGTATTTTGAGGAAAATACTTTTTTCATGTAAGAGTTACACTTCCAATAATGTCATTCTTAGTGTGTTAGCTGAGAATGCATCCACATCCGCTTCATTGTATTTAGTTTGGACATATGTGATATATCTAAGAAAATTAACTTCTCTGTACAAATCTTTAATCATTCCTGCAAAATCGCGTTTTTTTCTGTATTCGTGATTATCGTCGGAAAACATTAGCATATTATTCATATTATTCAATGAGCACCAATCCGCAAATTTACAGGCATTAAACAACAATATAGTTTTGAAGAAAAAATAGGATATAATCGGCGTAGTCTCTTTGAAATTATTTATTTTTGACATATGACCATTCGTATTTATATTGCACATATCATCGTAAGATATTTTGAAATGAACAAGTATTTTGCAACATTGGAACAGCGAGAACATTACTTCTTTTTCAAGCAGTTTGTTTATATCATTAAAAACAACTCTCGGGTCGTTTAACTGCAAATTATCATTCTGTTGGTATATAAATAGTATATGTATAATGGTTGCCCATGTTTCACAATATGCTTCATATAGCTTAAAATCAGTACTTACTGGAAATATTTCAAATGCATATTTGTCACTATAACCTGCATCTGTTTCTGAAAAGTCTATTCCAAATGCATGAAATGACTCATGAATGAATACTTTAAACCACTCCTCTTTGCGATATATATGGATATGATTTTTCTCTTTACAGCTAAATGTAAAAGCAGTGTTTGCATGACTTTGATCAATAGAGTCTCCCCCAACGGTTGGCAAAGTTTTTAGATTGGATGTCAAAGATAGATAAATATCCAAGGATTGAGAACACGATTCTGGACTATATTTGATTATTACATGTAACCACATGAAAATAAATTTGACTATCTTTTGTTTTATAGTCCTGCATTCTGGAGAAAATACATGAACATTTATTTGTCTCTTACCAATTACAAACATGCAATTATATAACAGAAGATTTGCACTTTCAAGTGTTTTTCTAATATCAATTGGATAATATGCATAATCAGGAATAGCAGTTAAATACTCATCTGTTAGTATCTGTTTGTCTAAGTGAATAGTTTGTCGTGTGTCATTCCACGCAGATTGATAATATCCAATGTCATTGATGACATCTAAAACAAACTCTTTCGTTTTTTTGTTCGCATTGTTCAAATTTATATTCATAGCAATTTGTATTATGGTGATATAAAATTGAATGAATTCTATACCTATGTTACATTCAATAAACAAATCAATAAGCAATGGGCATACGAAATTTGAACAGATATTTACGTGCAAACTGCAGTGAATATTCTATACAAAAAAAACATTTGCGGGATTATAAGAATAAAACAATTGTCATAGACACATCTATTTATTTATATAGATTTTCAGCTGAAAATGCATTAATTGAAAATCTATATTTAATGATATCATTATTTAGGTCGTACGACATCACTCCTTTATTCGTCTTTGACGGAAAACCTCCTGCTGCAAAATACGAAACATTAAAAAAAAGACGTGAAGAACGATACCAAGCACAACAACGTTTCAACCTTTTAATGAAAACATTAAGTGAAAAAAAAAATACCGACAATCCACAAGAATTGAAAGATATACAATTAGAGGTAGATATATTGAAACGAAAGATAGTGCGTATAAAGGATGAAGACACTGAGAAAGTGAAACGACTAATGGATGGATATGGTGTTAGCCATTTTACTGCCACTGGGGAGGCGGATGAATGTTGTGCATACATGGTATTGTCAGGAAGGGCAGATGCATGTTTAAGTGACGATACTGATATGTTTATGTATAATTGTCCGTTCATTCTCCGCAATTTAAGTTTGATAAATCATACGGTAATTCATCATGATACAACCAAAATATTAAAGGAATTGAATATGTCATATAATGAGTTTTCAACAATCATGGTTATGAACGGGACCGATTATAATCAACCGGATCAATATACTATTAATGAATTGGTATCGTATTATAGAGAATATGATACATCCAATGACAGAATAAATTGTACATTTGATTTTTGGTTGGATGAAAAAAATGTCAATATGCCAGAACAATTTGCGCAAATCAAAAATATGTATATAGTTAAATACGATGTATATAATGACATGACTAAAAATATCATTATAAAAAATAAAAATCCGATTATGTCACAGCTATATAACGAACTCAAGAAAGAAGGATTTATCTTTTACAGCAATGTTGAAAGCAGGCTTCCATGGAAATCTTCAATTCCAGTATGAGATAAGTTAATTGAAACATCTATCCATAATTTTCCACCTATTTTACTCCAACGACTACAAAACATCCAGTCTTCTGATAAATAATGTTCATTTTCTACACCACAATCAAATAATGCATAGGCATAATTATTTTCCTCATTGCTCAAAAAACCTACGTCATCTATATATTTGGTTGAAGGATACGCCTCAATCATTTTTTCAATAACCCCACGTTTTATAAGCATAAACCCGGTAGCAATATGTTTAACTTCAGTGAGGTTTTTTTCAATTTTGATTTCCTTATCCAAATAATTTACGTTGTATTTTAACATATTGTATTGCATAAAGGTAGAATCATCTACAAAGTCTTTTAGATAAGATTTGTTTTTTTTCTCAATCGTATCCTTGATAAAATTATTATTGTTAGTTAATTTATCCCAATTATATTTTTTCAATGGATAAATCCCGCCAGCGATTGGTTTTTCAGATATCAACAGTTTCACTATGTTGATAGGATCCCATGTAATATCATTGTCAATAAACATGAAATGGGTTGCTTGTTTGTCAGCCATGGCTTTTGCGATTAAATTATTTCTAGCTCTGGAAACTAGACTATCGTTTTTGCAAAATTCAATCTTTAATCTGATTTTATAATAATCAAACATCTCCTTTGTACGCATTAGACTATGGACATAATTAACATAACACATTGAACCATAGCAAGGAGTTAAAATATACACCATGGGATTATGAGTTTCTACATACTTATTAATCTGGTCATCTATGTTTATTAAGTTTGCCTTGAAATCTCCCATTATGATATATGAAATAATATATCTCTATATTATTTCATACAGTTGATATTGATAAGCGAATTATATCTTACAATTACAATTATGATCATACAATAATTTTTATAACTTTTTTGCATTTTATATTTTTTTTGTATTTGAATTATACATTTTCTAAGCAGTTGCTGCAACAGCATCACCGGCCTTAGCGAAATGAGGCTTCATGTATCTCTGAAGATTGAAGAATGTAAGCTCATCGTCCTTCTGGACCTTAAGAAGCTTAGTAAGCTTAGCGTCGGGATGGATAATGCGGCCATTCTGAGCGTTCTTAAGATTGTGCTTTACGATATAAGCGTTAATCTCCTTGCTTACATCGGTTCTGGACATCTCAGTACCGGTCTCCTTGCCAAGGAAACCAGCAAGCTCGTCGCTGATGCGAGCAGGCTTTACGAAGCCAGAAGGCTTACGGTTACCGGTATTCTGTCTCTTCTTAGCAGAAGCCTTCTGTGCGATCTTCATCTCACGGGCAACTGCCTTCTCAAGAGTCTTGAAGTCGTTCTTAACAGTAGAGAAAAGTCCGATAAGCTGATGAAGCTTAGCACTGAATACAGTCATTCTCTCAGAAACAAGGTCAAATGAATCCTTGGGTACGACAGCCTCAGGTGCAGCAGTCATCTCATTTACAGGGGCAGCAACCTCTGTAGGTGCCTCGGCCTTCTTGGCCTTGGTGGTCTTAGTAGTCTTCTCGGGGGTCTTTGTGCTTCTTACCATTCTAGCTGATATACATTAGTAAGCACCAGCTTTTTAAGTTATTTGTATCTATAAATATATATATGTGCATTTTATTTTTTTATAGCAGGAGGACACCAGTGTAAATAATAAAATTATTATGCAATTGATTCAAATAACCATGGCATTGCTAGACGTGCACTATGACTTACTATGGTGAGAGCAGACAAAGCATGCAATGCACCAATTTTACGATATTCAATGTCAGCAGATGAATATACTAAATTTTCAATTACAATCAAACACGCTTTTTTCATATGATCTGCCGTGATTGCATCGTGATAGATGGTTCTAGGAAATATACCTTCAAATGGATCATAGAACGGACATATTTTTTTCTTTATACTATATGAAATTTGTCCTCTATACACCCATATATCAAATAAACATCTATACAACCTTACATATTGCATGTGTGTTAAACTATTGAACCATGATGCGTTTGTATAATTACCTAAACTGTCTATCTCAATAAACATTTGCGTTATTCTTTCATTGATGTTTCGTCGCCTTATATTAATAAGATGATTGAGTCTCTGATTTAGTTCAAATGTGATCTGTAAGTTGCGATCTAGACGTGGGTTATAATTGACCACCGTACTTATCGTATGTAATATGGGCAGACGAGATAATGATGGCTTAATTGTTTGATTAAATGGTTCATTCTCTGCCCTGAATTTGGCATTTATAATACATGTATTGTTGTATAATGCAATAATGTTTTGCTTTGATTCATTACTGAATGCAACCCGGTTGTATGGGTTAATAAATTTACTATCACTTTTAATCAATGATAATAATGATGTAAGATTAAAACCGTATATAAAGTCGTTATCGTCTTTATAACTATAGAAATATTCAAATACTATTTCCTCTAGGGGCTCTAGAGATACAAAATCTGTACTGTTATTGCAGATTTTTCTAATATGGACGGCAGGACCTCTCTTGTTTGTATATATTTTTGCTTGATGCATTCTTAGTGCGGATTGAATGGTAGTAGCATTTTTGGTTTGATTAAAAAATGTACGTAATCTCTCTATTAATATTGGTTTAGTTCCAGTTACTTTTAACTTATATTGTTTGCATGATTTTTTCAATATAGGTAATTTTAACTTCTCTAATGAAATGTCATTTTTACAGAATATATCGTATGTTAAATTATCTATATTTTTTGCTATTATAGATTTCACAGCCATTCTGTATTATATATACAAGCATATTTTTATATATCTAACAAACATTACTTATTTATTCACCAATACTTTGAGATATATTGTAAGCGGGAGCAGCTGGAGAACGCAAAATATAAATGGAGTTAAAAAGTGCAAAATTATACTTCATACTGGATATGCTGTCATAAAAACTATAATAAAATTGATTTAAAGAATATTTACTATTCTATTGTATATTAAGCAGTTACAGTTGATATGTCTAAGAATACTCCTATTGTGTTGAACGTGAATGATTGGGATACCTCTAGTGTGAGGTATATGCAACCTAAGGTCAATGATCGCGGTGCAAAGTCAATTACCTTGATCAGTACCCAGACGAATCGTGCCCTTCATCTCTCTACTCCATTGATGATGACATGGGGCATTTCAGATTTTGTTGATGACAAGGGTGAGTCAGATGGAAAGTTTAGTATGTCACTTAACTTTCCCAATGAAGATTATACGACTGATGCAACTAATACTTTCCTTAAAAAGCTAAAGGATTTTGAGAATCAGATTCTTGACGACGCGGTAAAGTATAGCGATGCATGGTTTGGCGAGGACCTTTCTCGCGAGGTAGTAAAGCACAATTTCTTCCCTTTTATTAAGTATAGCAAGGACAAGCTTACCAAGAAGACTGACTTTTCTAAGCCTCCTTCTATTCGTGGTCGCGTCCCTAATTATAATAATAAGTGGGGCATTGAGATCTACGATACTCAGCAAACTCTTATTTTCCCGAGTGATAATGAGAATTTGACCCCAATGGATTTTGTTCCGAAGCTTAGCAATGTCGCCTGTGTATTGCAATGTGGCGGACTATGGTTTGGAGGTAAAGGGTGGGGTCTGACTTGGAAGATCAACCAGATCGTAGTAAAGCCTAGAGAAGTAGTGAGTGTATATGGCAAGTGTCATATTAGTCTTTCAACTGATGAGATTCAATCTATGAATCAATCGGTCATGGCAGATGACAACGATTCAGTCCCTGCTACATCCGGTACAACTTCAGTCCCAAGCGTAGATGTTGCTGACAGTGACGACGATGAGGCGGAGGCGGAGGCAGAGGAAGATGAGCCAGAAGAGGTAGTTGCTGCTCCTACACCTAAGAAGAAGGTAGTGAAGAAGGCAGTCGTACCCCCTGCTGCAGAGGAGGAGACTGACGAGCCTGCTCCTGTACCTAAGAAGAAGGTGGTTAAGAAGAAGGCGGCAACGTCTGCATAAAAAATGACAAAAGTATAAAATAAAAAAAAATCAGCATCTATCTATGAGAATCTAAGCAAATCAAAAATAATTATTTAAAGTCCCTTAATTTGTTAATTGTAAGCGTAAATAAACGTTTTTTTTATTGAAAATGGAATTTATGTTTATATGTTATAAAAATGATATATAAACAAACTATACTATATTATCTATTTTTGGCTAATTTTCTTTTGATGTTAGCTAAATCTATTGGATTTTTAAATGTGTTTAGACGTCGGTTTATACAACAGACATCTGTAACGTATATCACGAATTCTTCTTTGGATTTAACAGATAAACATATAATTACATTATCGCCTGGTGGTCTAAAGGGTTTCTACATGATGGGCGTGTGTAAATATATAAAGGACAATTATGATCTAACAAATTTTGTTTTTTCGGGAGCTTCTGCAGGTGCATGGAATTCTTTATTGTTATGTTTCAAAGGTGATATACGAGATTTCCAACGTGATATATTGGATATGCATTCAATCTGCGATTTGAAAACTATAGAATATATTATTAAAATGCGTATTCTAGAACGGTACAATGAAGACGATTTTGAATTAGATAAACTGTATATAGGGACAACTGTATATGAACGATTTCAGTTGAAGACGGTAGTTTATACTGGTTTTGAAAATTTACAAGACGCATTGGAATGTTGCATAGCAAGCTCTCATATTCCCTTCATAACTGGTGGAGGGAGATATAGATATCGTGGTCTGGCATCGTTTGATGGTGGATTTAGTGAATTTCCTTATTTAAATAATCGTTATTCAAACTTGCATATAACACCTAGCATTTGGAGCGATTGTAAAACAATTGGGGAAAAATTAGCTGCTCCTAATGTAAAAATATCTGACCTGACTACGTTGTTTTCAAAAAATGAGTATGATATGAAAGAACTGATAGATAAAGGATTTGCAGATGCAAAAATGAATAAGAAAACACTAGATGAAATATTTTTACACGTTTGAAATGAAAAAAGGACTAAACGACAACCTACTTAAATAAGAAGAGCATAATTCTATATATGCACATTCCAAAGGTAATTGTTCAGACGTCTAGGTCAAAACCAGAACAATATGTTGTTGATATGATAAAAGACTTATCTGCAGGTTGGCAATATGAACATTATAATGATCACGAGCTGATAAATTTTTTTCTTGCTAATCCATTGCCAGAATTTCCAGATGTAATAAAAAAATTCTTTTCGTTTAATTACGGAGAACATCGTGCAGATCTATTTCGTTATTATTATTTATATGTAAAAGGAGGAGTATATTTTGACACAGATGCTATGCTAGAATGTAATATAGATGATATTGTAAAAGATTATACATATTTTTCTGTGAATTCCACATATTTTCCAGGAAGCATTTTTCAAGGGTTTATTGGCTGTACGCCAGGACACCCTATTATTTATAAAGGTTTGAAAGATATATATGAAATAGAAAATTCACATTTAATTGCAAAACCCGAAAATTTCCACGATATCTGTAGAAATATGTATAAGTTTGTTAGCGAATACAGCGATAATGCGTCTATTAAACTATACGAAGAGGTGTTTGGAGATCAACACACTGCAAATGTAATAGATAAAGATTCAGCGTCGTTGGTCTTGAAACATTATCACATTAAAAAAATTATTCCTCGTAAATAGTTATACACCTTTGAATATGTAAGTTCGCACAAAAACATCCAAAATGTAAATCAATTATTCAACGGTGACCACCTTTGCAAGGTTGCGGGGATAGTCTGGATTGTAACCTTTATCTATTGAGAGATAGTAACTCAATAGTTGTATGCATACGTTAGCTATTATGCTACCAAATGATTCGTTGTTCTCAATTAATATTATATTTTCTTTGTCAATGCCAATTTTCTCATATGAGTCTGAATCGTTTGTAATTATTATATTCAAAGCATTTCTAGATTTTGTTTCATTACATGCATTCAACGATTTATCATGATGTTTTTTATTGATATCTAATATGAGAATGGGGGTATCCTGTTCTATTAATGCGAACGGACCATGTTTCAATGCAGATGAAGAATATCCTTCCGCGTGAATATAAGAAACCTCTTTTATTTTCAAAGCACCCTCTTTGGCAATTGCTTCACATTCCCCTTTGCCTAAAACAAATAAAGAGTTCTTAGTAATTCTCTTAGCAATCTGTTTTACTTGTTCATGTGTGTTCTCAATAGTGTTTATAATGTTATATTGTAATTTCATTAAGTCAGATATAGTAGATTGTCGCTTGTTGATATATGTTCCTTTTAGTTGTGCAAACCACAATGAAATTAAACTAAGTATTATGCACTGGTTTGTAAAAGATTTTGTAGATGCAACCGCATTTTCTCTTCCAGCATTTAGATATACACCACAATCTGCTTCTCTTGCAATCATAGAATCTTTTACATTTACTACACCTATGGTTATAAGATCATATGTTTTTGCCAATTCAATGCAACGATGCAAATCCTTTGTTTCGCCAGACTGTGATAACAATATAACAGCAGTTTTTCCTTTTTTGGGTATGTCTAATACATCAAATTCTGCACCATCTATACATGTTACTGTAATAAAAATGTCGTATTGTTTAAATACATTGGTACTCCATAGTCCAGCATGATAAGAAGTTCCGCACCCCAATAATATAATATGGTGTACATCCTCTAACTGGTGTTTAAAACAATCTAATCCACCAAGCTTAACCATTGTATTTCCAGAAATTCTTCCACCGTTATTCATGGCTCTATTGATACATTCTGGTTGTTCATGAATCTCTTTAATCATCCAGTGATCATAGTTTGACGGAAGTTCAATGTCATCCACAATTTGTAATGTATTGAGTTTATATCTTTGCATATCACAGTTATGATTGATTTTACGATTATCATGACACACCTTAATAATATCATTGTTTTCAAGAATAATATATTTTTTGACGTGGTTGTTAAAAGCAATGCTTTCACTTGCAACCATAATATATTCATCTTCTATACCTAGTAACAGAGGAGAACCTGATCGCGTAACCCACATACTCGTGGGTTCGTTATTGTATATTATACACAACGCCCATGTTCCTTTCAACATTGAAATACTTTCCCGGATTGCATCATTAATATCTAAACCATCGTCTAAATATTTACCTATCAATACTGCAATGACCTCAGTATCTGTTTGTGAATAAAACGTATATTTTTCTTCTACGAGAACCTGTTTGATTTCTGAGTAGTTTTCTATTATTCCATTATGAACTAAAGATATTCTATTCTTATTATCAGAATGAGGATGAGCGTTCATGTCGGTTTTTGGGCCATGAGTTGCCCATCTGGTATGACCAATGCCGATATGGGAATCAATGTCTTTGCTCATAACATTATTTTCAAGCATATTTATTGAATCATTCGTGTCGGTTGATGAGCACTTATATGTCTTAATGATATTGTTCTCTATTAATGATATACCAACTGAATCGTATCCTCTGTTTTGTATTTTCTTTAATCCGCTTATTAATATTTCTTTGCATATGTTTCCTCCTAGGTAACCTAGAATACCACACATATATATATTTATAATATATATGTGTTTTATCAATTATACGAATGACAAATTTATATGTACTATTATATCACATAATCTGGATACATCATATACGTCATTTGATTTTGCCATGGGAATCCCCATATTTGCATATTTTATAGTTTGACTGCTCTTCAAAAGAAGGGAATCTACACATATTGGAATTTTTTTAGGACCAATAATGACATCAACCGTTCCCTTATTCCAAATGTCACCTACTACGTAGTTTGTAGTAACATGAATATTATTACGATCATCAATGCTACTATTTTCTGGCAATTCTGGTTCGCATGATACATATAATTTGCACCCTGATATATCATAAATCACTTCATTGTGCCAAAGTGGAACATAATATGCAATATCGTTATGCACAAGCTTATACAGTTTTTGTTCAAATAAATCATCCAATGATGGATTTAAAATAATTCGCTCATCGTCGTTTGATTTGGTAACGATAATCTCTTTTATTTTTTCCATAAATATAAAATCAAAATGAAAGGCGTCGCGATATTTCAATAGCAATTCATACACTTTTAATAGAGTAGTTTTGTCTAATTTATTCAAAGTATCTACAGCCTTTTCTTGACACATATTAGATATTTTGTTTAAAATGCTTTTTATTAGTATATTGCTATTATCTTCGCTTACAATTGTATTGACAAATGAAAATAATAAATGAGTATAAGTAGATTGTTCAGTTGATGTGTCATTTGTTTCTTCATATGAAAATTTATCTCCATCATCAATATCATCATTGTCAAAATAACCCTCATATTCCATTAAATATTCATACGCATTTTTTATGTTGTAAAACTTCTCATTTGAATCTACTGTTTTATTTTTATCAGGGTGATATTTTAATGCCAACATGCGATATTGTTTCTTTATAATTCTATCGTCTAATTCTATGTCTTTATCCAATTCTAAAAATACACAAGCCTCTTCATAATTCATTAAATCCATGCACTTTGATTGTTATATAAAAGAACATACTCTCTAAATGATATATAGGTCTATAATTGTTATTGTAGCATTTCAAATAATTATATGACTTGTTACAAATATCTGAAATGTCTTTTTTTTGTAAATTTTGATTAGTTATTAAGTATGATAATATGTACCATAAACATTCAACTACATCTAGGTTGTATGTTAAAATGTCATATAAATTATCTCTTAGTGTTAAATAATCAATCTCTTTCTCAATTAGGATACTCTCAATAATTTTATTACATATTATATTGAAGTTGTCATCAGGTAGTTCTTGAACCTGCCCACTGTTAGAATATAGCAGATCAAATGATTTTAATTCTTTTATATTAGTAATGCCGCTCGTGTCCATAGTTTTGATAAGACCTATAATATTTCTAGTTTTTGAATTATCGGTACTCACTTCTTTTTTAAAGAAACGAGATACAATTTCATCGCTCGGTATAGGGAGTGATGACTTACCTAATTTTGCAGTAGTTATTTTAGCGTACTTCTCATTTGATGGACGACCGATTTTGATCGTCTGACAAATATTAACTATTTTATCTGGAATAAAACTGATATGCTCTGTTAATAAAATAAATCGTATTAGAATGTGGGTCTGACTATGGTTATATTGTTGTATATAACTGTAAAATATTTCTAACAATTCCGAGTGTATCATATGGAAATTTTTACAAACAATATATCCTGTTTTTATAGAATTTACCGATACTATATCTACAATTTGTGAGAATATTTCATGCCATAATATTTTAGAATTACATCCAAGCAACGCCATGTCTATTTCATAATGTATATCGCTAATTTTATACTGATAATCATTCTTTTCTGTGGTGGCAACGATTTTTCTTTCGTATTTCAAACTAGACGGGCTGTATTTTTTTAGCAAATTCAGTACTTGAGTATATTTACCTATACCAGTGGGACCATATACAATTACATTGCCCAATTGCTGTATAGTTGGTGACAACGAAGAATATATCTTTTCTAATTCAGGATGAATATTATATTCAGCACTGGCATTCAGATAATCTTCAAATGTAGTTTCATAGTATTTCATTGTTATACCTACTAGTTATAGAGAACATAACTATTATTTTTATACGCATTAATAAAAATAATACATTTATGGAGAAGGTAAGTTATACTCCTTGCATAACCATTCAACCAAAACATCTACTTCGCAATTCAAGTAACCATGTGGGCATTTCTTTATGTTTAAAAATTTCGGTTTTTTCATATCATTTCGTTTGTAAAAAACATACGCACCATACTGTCCTTTTCTTATACACATGTTTTCATTTAACTCTCTAAGAATATCTTTACTTTTATTAGCTGTTTTTGACTCCAACCATGGGACAACATTATCTATATTTATTTCGTTAAAAGGCAGATTTAATGATTTTACGCTCTCCTTTCTGTCTCCCCATTCTACATAATATCCATATTGACCATTTTTCAAATATAAGCTTTGTTCTTGATATTCACCTAAGCATTGTGGGCTTACCGCAACCAAATCACTCAGTTGATACTCTTTCCTTTGTAATTTTTCTATATTTATATCTAGTTCTTTGTTTCCCGGTAAATATTCTATTCCACCGTCGTCTAAAGTGTGTTTTATAACTGGACCATATTTCTCAAATAGAAATTCGTATCCAGGTTCAACCTCGTAAGTTTTTTTCTGTACATTCTTTACATCTGACGATAATAACTTAATTTGTTGATAACAATCTTTACATATATTCTCCCAAGCAGTTATTTTATTTGACGATATTAAATCCAACTTCTCCTCCATTCCTTTTGTGTATTCATATGAAAACATTGGATCAAAATATTGTATTAAGAATTCTAATGCTAAAATACCTACAGATTGGATTATTAATTTATTTTTTTCCACACCAAATACTCTTTCTTGAACGTTTTTATGAATAGTTTTGTTTGTTAGTTCATAATCACAACACTTATATACATAACCATCTGTGTCCATTTTTTTAACATATCCTCTCTCTTTAATAGTTTCTATGATGGTTGCATAGGTAGATGGACGTCCAATCCCCAGTGATTCCAATTTATTTACTAAACTTGCTTCCGTATAATAACTATGTTTATTCTTAATATGTAGATTGCTGGAAATCGTCTGATAAGAAATAGAGTTCGTCGCATTTGAAAGCGATTTTAAATACAATAAATCTGATGTACATTTTGTCTGCTCTTCTGTTATATCTAATTTAGATTGTATGATTTTCCATCCTAGAAAAATGGGCATATCTAAATCCATTCCATATTCATGTTTTAACGGAGCGGTAACTGTTATTTTGGTTTGTTGGTATTTTGCAATTGACATACAGCTCTCCATAGTTATTCTCCATATCATCTTGTATAATGAAACCATTCGTTTATTTTCACAATTGGGCAAAGTTTTCAACTCTATTTGTGTAGCTCGTATCGCCTCGTGGGGATTCTCACTATTTGAATTACCGACCAATGATAAATCACCTACATACTCGTCTGAATTAAACTGGCTTGTGATATAGTTTGAAATCTTCGTTAAAAATTCATTAGAATATGAATCATTTTCGGTTCTCATATATGTAATATATCCATTTTGATATAGCTGCTGACAAAGAGCCATAGTTTCTTTTGGTGACATTTGTAATTGATTTGATGCAGTCTGTAACAAACGGGATGTATGAAGAGGTTTTGGAGGAGTTCGCGTAACCGTCTTTTGAGAACCAACCGACAATCTATGAGCAAATAAAATACTCTTTTGTAGAAAAACATCGGTTTCCTCTTCATCTTCAAAGTGATGGTTTAAATCAAACTTAAACTGTCTATCAGAAAATATCCCGGTAGTCTTGTATATTTTGATTATATTTTCAGTTTCTTTCTCTTTTTCGTTTTCGTAAATTAATTTCAGGGCTGGCGTTTGACATCGCCCGGCAGACAGTGAATTTTCCTTGTTGTTATATAAATATTTCCATAAAAATGGAGAGATTTTATAACCAACAATTACGTCTAGAATTTGTCTCGCTTGTTGTGCCATAACTACAGACATATTTGTGATAGTAGGTGTTTTGATGGCATGTTGAATGGCTTGTTTTGTAATCTCGTGAAATAAAATTCGCGGAGTGTCCAGTGGCAAATTAAATATTTCACAAATGTGCCAAGCAATCGCTTCCCCTTCTCTGTCGTCATCCGTTGCTAAAAAAACGTTTTTGTGACTAAAGTTGCTGATAACTGTCTTCATTTTTGCAATGTGGTCTTTTTTTTCGTCAATTAATGTAAAAGTAGGCAGAAAAGTGTCTTTGGTATCTATTGATTTTAGACCGACTATTTGTCGCAGATGTCCCATAGAAGCTATGCAACAATATTCTGTACCTAAATAATGTTCTATTTTCGCACATTTAGATGGGGACTCTACTATAATTAAAAAAGTGGCATTGGATACATTGGCGGATTTGATAGAAGTTGTAGGTGCAAATTTTTTTTTACGAAACTTAGGCGGCATTATTATATTAAGAGTGGTTCTATTTATTACATTTACAAATACCATAAAAATACTTTATACTACAACACTTTGTTGGATCAGAACCTTCATTTTCAGGGGGAGTGGGCGATGGAAATATTTTATTTTTACGCAACCAAAGACATAATTTGAACTGTTTTCTCTTATATAACTTCTTTTTATTGTCATTAACTGGGGTTTTCATCATTGAAAATTGATTTAAAAGTTTATTATCAAGTATAACAATATATATCTATCAATTTTTATTATGAGATTTCAAATCTACATTAATAACAGAGATTATACGAGTTGGGAATTTAAAAACATTCACAACGAAGATATCATAAATGCTGACGAATATCCTATATTAAAAACGGTTGAACCATTAAAAACCAAATTATTTAGTAGAGATATTTTATCATTTGACATTGAAAATAATGTTGTAATTGAGAAATCAATACTGAAAGACACAGAGTATCTAGCTGGTGTATTAATTCTAGAAGGTAACAAAACGTACGGCAGATCTGGCAATAAGCGTCTGCTTTATAAATGTATCCCAGACGATAAATATCTACCTTCATTCTTAGTTCCGTATGATATCAAGATTGGCTTTCAAAAAAAAAATATCAATAAGTACGTAGTTTTTAAATATGACAATTGGAACGAGAAACATCCAAAAGGCATTCTCGTTAATACGTTAGGTAATGTTGATAACTTGGAAGTATTTTATGAATATCAATTATACAGCAAAAGCTTACATATATCTATTGCCGAATTTACGAACTCTACGAAAAAAAATTTGAATAATGTACCGCACGACGTGTATATTGAGCAGATATTGCATAATCCTGATTATAATATAGAGGATAGAACAAATAAACGGGTTATTAGCATTGACCCTGTGAATAGTACCGATTTTGATGATGCATTTAGCATTGAACCATATAATCACAATGATATACACGTAGGTTGGACGGTAACCG
>JGI20154J14316_10000702_pt1 | contig 30463 bp, 25 predicted proteins | sample COG_04_FD_14316 | JGI IMG/M metagenome (IMG submission 14316)
AAAACTTGAATGTTTCTCTTTTCGGGGGGTATTCTAACCGGGATTCAAGAAGCGGTAATAGCAATGTAAACTACGACTTCAAAAGTGCTGATGGCGGTATTGCTCTTGGTTTAAATACTACTTTCTAATTGTACTTAAAACTTTATTTATTAAGTGCTCCCCTGCTTTGCACGGGAGCATTTTTGTTTTCTAACCCTAATCTGGAAAATAATAACACCATTTTGTGTTCCTATTCATTTGGAGACTCTTGGCTCATTGGTAAAACAAACGAAGGAAAGCCTTTACCATTCACACTAGAAGAAAACTCAACTCTTCATCAAAACATTCCCGTACATAGTAAAGAAGGTGCGTTGTGTGAGTTTAGAAGAGAAGGATGTTTAATTAGGTTAGGAGCAAAATCAATTTTCGAATATAGTGCTAATAATATAATTAGCTTGTCGAAGGGGAGCATGCTTATTGGGCTTGAAGAAACGGAGAATATCACCATTCAATCAGCGTTTTCAAAATTACAAGTAAAGGGGAGGTTTACTGCTATTGTAGATTGTACAAGCAATGGTGGATTCAAATTCATACCTCTCGAAGGGAAAGGCAGAATAATACCAGAACAGGGAGAACCAAAGGATATATTTCGCGGAAGATTAACCATGGTTTTGGGATCACCATCCAAATTAGGAAATGCCTATGATATTGATTTATTATTGCTTTTAAAATCAAGCAGACTAATTAATTCGTTTCCTACTGCCCTACCCTCTATGAAAAGAATTTCATTGTCAATTTATGCACAGCAACTCCGATTAAAAGGAAAGTTTAATGCTCTGATAGGAGATGCACCTACCGATGACAATCTTCAAATGTGGGCATTCGGAGAAGAAGAAACTAAATAAAATTGTAAAAAAGTTTAGTTCCAAATGTTGATCNATCTTAAAAAACATGTTTTTAAAGTCATGTTTTGTTTATTGATACTTTCTTCTATTGTTAATACAGCGTTTTCATTTAATTTATCTGAAAAAAAATTATTAGCGTTAAAAGGAGATACTAATACTCAGTACCAACTTGGTTTATATTATCAAGCAGGTAAGAATATCGATGTTATAGAAGCTTACTATTGGATGAAAATGGCTGCTGAGCAAAACCATCCCTCAGCATGTCGCTATATGGGTAGAGCTCACCTATACGGTAAAGGGACCAGCTCCAGCATAGATTTAGCAAAGAAATGGTTCTTAATCAGTTCAAATCAGGGAAATTCAGACTCGATGCAAGATTTGGGATATTGTTTGGAATTAGAAGGAAAATGGATGGAGTCTGCCACATGGTATAAAACTAGTCATCAGCATGGAAATAAAAATGCATTCACTCGACTCGAAAATATTTCTCAAAATCTAACTACATCCCAATCAAAAAAGCTAGATTTAATGGTATTGAAATTACAATCTTACATTTCTGCAAAAAAGAAATCTTCAGTAAGAAGCACACCAAATTTCAAAAATTCAATCAAACGGATAGAATTAGCAAACGGGTATTCCTATTGGGGAGAATCGAAAAGTGGACGACCCCATGGGTACGGAAAAAAGATGTTAGGCCAGGTCGCCACCTTCCAGGGAGAGTTTAATATGGGTGTAGAACATGGATACGGTACATCCTTTGATAAGTACGGTCTAATCAGTTTCCAAGGCCAATGGAATAATGGAGTGCCCCTTGTTCCAAAAAAGGAACTGGTAGAGGACTTAACGAATTATTAAGCCAAAGAGGAGTGACTACCGTCACACATCGCCCCATTTGCAGAATGTTTACAATTGCAAAGTGCGATCGTACGAGATTCCTCATTTACCACTTTTTGTGGAGAAAAAGAAGATCCTTTGTGCGAACCGTCACAGAATGGTTGATCTTTTGATTTCCCGCAAGAACACCACCAATATTCTCCTGCTTCGAGTTTCATTACCGCAGGAGATTTGGAAGCAATTACAGGTTTTTCACTCATCGGTATTCTTAATTTGACTCCTCTGCATTTGGATCGCCCAGTACACTATCCACATAAATCTTAGAAGCAAAAATTCCTATAATCAAAGCTCCAAACATTAATACTGGTACCAGTAGTACCGGTAACTTGAACTTGCTATGGCCGAATTTAGGATTGTCGATAAATTCCATGATTTTATTTAGAAATAATTAGTGGTAAGGTCAACTAGAACAGTGGCTTAAAGTTTGAATGGGATTAGTTTTCCACAACCCAGGAATTTTGACCAGTTAATAGTTCTTGTAAATTGTCAGAGTCTTTGGATTGAGCGTATTCAATTTGTTGAATTAAGGCGTCCTCATAAGTCTCGCGGCCATCCAGTTGCCTTAGAACTCCAACGGGGGTGGGAAAGGTAGGATATGTCATTTGAGCGAGGATATTCGCATACGCGGAATTAGGATTACTGGGTTGGTGGATGAGTAGATCATCGTGCCCAATACCATCTCCCAGTGTTACGATTTCTGGGTCCAATCCATTTAACCGAATTCCCTTATCCTTGTTTGCACCAAAAACAAGTGGTTTACCTTCTTCCAAGGTAAGAAGTTGGTCTTGCTTCGCATCCCGGGAAGTAACCGAATCAAATGTCTTATTATTGAAAATGACGCAGTTTTGAAATACTTCAACAAATGATGTTCCTTTATGAGCTTGTGCTGCCTTAAAGGTTTCAATCATGTGTTTCATATCGGTATCGGTAGTACGGGCCACAAAAGTAGCTTCACTCCCCAAGGCAAATAATAATGGATTAATAGGATGATCTACAGAACCTAGAGGTGTGCTTTTTGTTTTTTTCCCCACCTCTGAGGTCGGGCTGTACTGGCCTTTGGTCAGTCCATAAATTCGATTATTAAAGAGGAGAACATTAATATCTAAATTTCTTCTAAGCAAATGAAGTAAATGATTGGCTCCTATTGATAACCCGTCTCCATCTCCCGTGATCATCCATACTGACAAATCTGGGTTTGCCACCTTTACTCCGGTGGCAACTGTGGGGGCCCGTCCATGAATGGTATGAAAGCCGTAAGTATTCATGTAGTAAGGAAATCGACTACTGCATCCAATTCCACTTACCACGACAAATTGTTCTCGGGGAATACCCAATTCAGGTAATGTTCTTTGAACGGCATTTAAAATTGCATAATCTCCACATCCTGGGCACCACCGAACATCATTTGGAGTGACAAAATCTTTTTTGGTAAGGTTATTTTCCTCTGTAATTGTAGTACTCATTTGATAAAATTTTTTAGTATTTACTTATCGTAAGTGTTCGAGAAATTTTTCATGTAGTTCGGAGACCTTAAACGGTTTACCCTGCAGTTTACCGTATGAAATAACATCAACCAGGTATTTGGCCCGTAGTAATAGGTTCAATTGACCTAGGTTCAATTCAGGAACAATGACTTTTTTAAATCGTCCAATGATATCTCCCAGGTCATCTGGAAGTGGGTTAAGGTGCCGAAGATGAATATTGCTTACTGAAAATCCCTCATCCCTCAAATTAGTTGCAGCGGATGAAATCGCACCATAGGTTCCGCCCCACCCGATTACTAGAAGATCTCCTTCCGGTTCTCCTTGAATCTCAATTGGATCAAGAGATTTGGCTATTCCGGCAACCTTCTGTGCCCGGAGGTGGCTCATTTCTTCATGATTATCTGGATCGTAGCTTACTCCCCCGTCTTCCCCTTTTTCTAATCCACCAATCCGGTGTTCCAATCCTACTTGACCGGGTATAGCTTGCGTTCGAGCTAAAGTCTTGGGGTCTCTTCGATAGATAACATATTCTTCCTCTATCTTCGCAAAAGAATTTTCAATGACTGGAATATCGCTCACATTGGGAACGCGCCAAGGTTCCGCTCCATTTGCCACATATAAATCACTAAGCAATATTACCGGAGTCATGTAGGTAAGTGCGATTCGTACAGCCTCAATCGCACAATCAAAGCAGTCTGATGGAGAATGTGCCGCAATCACTGGTATTGGACAGTCACCATGTCGGGAAAATAATGCCTGCAAAAGATCACTCTGTTCGGTTTTAGTGGGAAGTCCGGTACTAGGACCACCGCGTTGTACATTGCAAATAATAAGGGGTAACTCTGTGATGGATGCCAATCCAATAAATTCGCTCTTTAAACACATCCCTGGACCACTAGTTGCACATACAGTTAGGTCACCAGCAAAACTGGCGCCTAACGCTACCCCCATCGCCGCAATTTCATCTTCCGCCTGAACACATTTGATACCAAAATTTTTAAGTTGCGACAGACCTTCTAACACTGGAGAAGCCGGTGTAATGGGATAACCTGAATAAAGAAGTTCTCGATTTGCTTTCCTGGAAGCAGTAACGAGGCCATACACGAGAGCTTCATTGCCGGAAATTTTACGATATACGCCAGCTTGAACGGGCGCTTTGGATACTTGGTAGCGATTTCTCGCCGTTTCCATGGTGTCCCCCAAATTGAATCCCGCTTTTAACACTTTTGAATTGGCTTCCGCTAAATCGGGAAGTCGTTTTCCCCATTTTTGTTCAAAAAATTTCAAAGTCGGTTCCAACGGACGGCCGTACACATAATACATGAATCCAAGAGCAAAGAAATTTTTGCACCGTACCTTATCCGAAGGCTTTAGAGGACTTTCCTTAAGTGCTTCTTTCGTTAACCCAGTAAGGTCCAGCTCAATTAGGTGATATTTCTTACGAAAATCTTCGTCGTCTAAAGGATTACTCTCATAACCCGCTTTTTTTAAATTCATTGATTTAAAAGAATCAATGTTCACTACCAACATTCCACCTTCGGGGAGGTCTCCAATATTAGACTTAAGGGCAGCCGGGTTCATGGCTACTAACGCATCCGGTTCATCACCAGGCGTTAGTATTTTGGTGTTACCGAATTGCAATTGAAAACCAGAAACTCCAGCAAGGGTTCCGGCGGGGGCTCTAATCTCAGCAGGGAAGTCAGGAAGAGTCGCAATATCATTACCGGCGAATGCACTACTATCGGTAAATCGCTCCCCCACAGTTTGCATTCCATCTCCAGAATCTCCGGCAAACCGGACAACGGCGGAATCAATTTCTTCAAAAGAATCAGTTGGCTGAATCATAATGGACAATAGCTAGGAAATTAAAATTTTTAACTGGTTTTAAAACTTATATAATAATTGTGATCGCAACAAAAAATAACAATGTAAATCGAAAAAGATATTACTTTTATTTTAAAAAATATAATATAACAAAGAATTGCCTACCATTCCTCACTCGGAAGAGGAAAAGGATAGAGGTTAAAGGCGAGCGATATTCTTTCGTCTTCCGACTTATTAGGGTGTACTCCATGCCTTACGTTGGAGGGAAATAAAACCATCTTTCCAACCTCGGGAATAATCGAAAATTCATCTCCTCCCGATTGGGGGAAATATAATTGACCAGAAAAAGAATTACACTGCAAATAAACAACGCCAGAAAAAGAAGCTAATTGGGCATGATCATGAACTCCAGTAATTTCATTACACTTGGCAATATTGAACCAAAAAGGGGGGTGTACATTTTTTAAATGATGGGGAGGCTCATAGAGTACGATAGTTGGTTTCTGCCACTTTTCTTTTATTATTTCTCTCGCCAACCTCATGGGCAAACGAACCGAAGGAATATCGTTAATACTAAGGTATGAGTTTTCCCATCGCCCACCGATTGGGTGTGAATATTCAAAATTATTTTTTCCTCTTTTTAACTCATTTAAAATTGAATCTATCCAATCTTGATATTGTGGAATAACACAGGACAAAATTCGATCCTGCCCCATTCGATATTCTTCCGTTACAATCATCAATTATCTTCCGGAACAAAGTCAGGTTGCAGGCGGCGAATAATTTCAGCTTGTTCAGGAAATTCTACTAAAAGTTCATCAACAGATGCCCATTTAAAATCATCAATTGCAAATCCTGGACAGACCGAGCAGCTCATTAACGCTCCTTTTTTCTGGAGTAGTTCTGCCCCAAATACAACGCCGGCTGGTATTGGGTAGTGAGCGACCTCGCCGCATTGCCAATCGTGACCGAGATCTACACTTTGATATTCTGAAGTTGAAAATAGATGAATTCTAACTGATGAACCAAAATGAAAATACCAAGTCTCATCCGATTTCAAAGAATGGAGGCATGAGTGCTCCCCCTGCTTTAGAAAATAGTAGATAGAACTTCCACACAATCTTTCCCCTCGATCGAGAAATACATTAGTAGAGGAACTGTAAGTTCTTCTAAACCATCCCCCTTCAGGATGGGATGACAATCGATAATGCTCTATAATATTCTGATCTTCGTCTTCGCCCATTATTAAGCTAGGTTTTAATGATGGAGTAATGGTACCATTAGCGTGCAGTATTTTCCTTCTGGTAAGTAATCAAAATTTAAATTACTGGGTCAATAACTTTGCAACTCGAATCACTGAACAGGAAATAACTATGAATTAGGCTTCCTATGAGATTTACAAAAGAAAATGGTCGGGATGGAGAGATTCGAACTCTCGGCCTCCTGCTCCCAAAGCAGGCGCGCTAACCAGACTACGCTACATCCCGAAAAAAGACTGTTGTATACGATTCTTTACAAAGAAGCAAAGAAATTTACAACCAAATGAAATAATCTTTCCGCTAAGAAATACTCTTTCGGTTTGCAAATAACGCATCAAGATATCATGATGCGTTGATACGAAATGAAAAACTTCTCTTTAAGCCGACCTACCGAACAGGACCTACAAAATCTTTTAAAAGAAAGAATCGTGATCATGGATGGAGCCATGGGGACTATGATTCAGCAAGAGAAACTGGAGGAAGAAGACTTCCGGGGAGAACATTTTAAGAATCATGCCAAAGAACTAAAGGGAAACAACGACCTTCTCTGCCTCACAAGACCCGATATCATTCGTAATATTCATCAATCTTATTTTGATGCGGGAAGTGATATTGTGGAAACGAATACTTTTAGTGCCACCACAATTTCCATGGCCGATTATAATTTGGAAGAAATCGTGCCCGAACTTAATATCAGTGCTGCCCGCTTGGCAAGAGAGGCGGCAGATGCGGCAATGGTAAAAGATCCGAGTCGGCCTCGTTTTGTTGCTGGTGCAATTGGTCCCACTAACCGTACCGCTTCTCTATCCCCTGACGTTAATGACCCGGCTCTTCGAAATGTTACATTCGATCAACTTGTTTCCTCTTACTATCAACAAATAGATTCGTTGGTAATCGGCGGGGTGGACTTACTTTTACCAGAGACCACTTTTGATACTCTCAATTTAAAAGCCGCGATTTTTGCGATAGAAAACTACTTTGATGACACCGGGAAAAGGCTTCCTGTTATCCTTTCAATTACAATTACCGATGCATCTGGAAGAACGCTATCGGGTCAGACAACAGAAGCTTGTTGGAATTCTATTTCCCACGCAAAACCGCTTTGTGTTGGTTTAAATTGTGCATTGGGAGCCGATGCCATGCGTCCTTACCTTCAAGAGTTATCCAAGCATGCTGATTGCCTGGTGCATTGCTACCCCAATGCTGGTCTACCCAATCCACTCTCCGCGACAGGGTATGACGAGAAACCTGAAGATACTGCTGATTCTTTATCAGTTTTTGCGGAGGAAGGCTTAATTAACCTGGCAGGTGGTTGCTGCGGAACTACTCCCGAACACATACATGCAATCTCGGAAAAACTGGGGAATTATCCTACCCGGACTGTGCCCGAAATTGATCCCGCACTTCGCTTAAGCGGGTTAGAACCTTTCACAATGAAGGATCAACAAACATCCTTCTTAATGGTGGGGGAACGAACAAATGTAACGGGCTCTCCACGTTTTAAAAAATTAATTGAAGCGGAAGATTATGAAAGTGCGTTAAGGGTTGCCAAACAACAGGTTGAAAATGGTGCCAATGTTATCGATGTTAATTTTGACGCAGCAATGCTTGACGGGGAAGCGTGTATGAGCCGTTTTTTAAACTTGGTGGTCTCTGAACCAGATATCTCCAAGGTTCCAATTATGATTGATAGTTCAAAATGGTCAGTCATAGAGGCAGGATTAAAGGTAATTCAGGGAAAATGTATCATCAATTCAATAAGCCTCAAGGAAGGGGTTGAAACTTTTAAGGAACATGCCCAATTGGCCCAACGATATGGGGCCGCAGTGGTGGTCATGGCTTTTGACGAAAAAGGACAAGCCGCCACTTGGACGATAAGGTCAGAATATGTGAAAGAGCCTACAAAATATTAGTCAATGAGGTTAACTTCCCTCCTCAGGATATTATTTTTGATCCCAATGTGCTCACTCTAGCTACCGGAATGCCTGAACATGACTCGTATGGAATTGATTTCATTGAGGCGGTTCGGGAAATCAAAAAAAGATGTCCGCATGCGCGGACTAGCGGCGGTATCAGTAATGTCTCATTTTCTTTTCGCGGAAATAACTTAGTTCGAGAATCAATGCATGCCGCCTTTCTCTACCATGCCTGTAAGGCAGGGCTGGACATGGGGATTGTCAATGCGGGTATGCTTGCAGTGTATGATGATATTGAGCCCAATCTTCGGATATGCGTTGAGGATGTAGTACTAGCCAAAGATAGTGAGGCAGGAGACCGACTATTAGAGTTTGCTGAACAAATTAAAGATCAGAGCTCGAAAAGAAAATCAGAAGGTCCCGACCTTTCATGGAGAGAGAAACCAGTAGGCGAAAGACTCACTTATTCTCTGGTAAAAGGAATTGGAGACTATGCTGAATCAGATGCAGAGGAAGCACGCCAAATGCTAGGACGACCATTGGAGGTGATTGAAGGTCCGTTGATGGACGGCATGAAAGTAGTGGGGAATTTGTTTGGCGAAGGTAAAATGTTCCTTCCTCAAGTCGTAAAAAGTGCACGGGTGATGAAAAAAGCAGTTGCTTATTTAGAACCATTTATGGAGGCCGAAAAAGTCGGTACTGAATCCAGTAAGCGAGGTACCATGGTAATTGCCACAGTTAAGGGTGATGTACATGATATCGGAAAAAACATAGTCGGCGTTGTTCTGGCATGTAACAATTGGGAGGTGATTGACTTAGGAGTGATGGTTTCCTGCGATAAAATTTTAGAGGCTGCGCAAAAGCACAATGCCGATGTTCTTGGTTTGAGCGGATTAATTACCCCATCCCTTGATGAAATGATTCATAATGCCAAGGAAATGACCAAGCTAGGCATGACAATCCCACTCCTTGTTGGAGGTGCCACAACAAGCCGAGCACACACTGCCATTAAGATCGCCCCTTTTTACAAAGAAGCAGTAGTACAGGTACCAGATGCCTCCCTTGTGGTTAATGTTTGCAACGATCTTACCATCGAAAGTAAGAAAAAAGAGTTTTTGGAAAATTTAAAAATAAACCAAGAAACTCTGCGCACAAAGCATGCCGAAAAAGGGCAACAAAAACTACTTCCCATTACAGAGGCCCGAAAAAAATCACTTCAGTTTGATTGGGAAAAACAAGAAATTTCGGAACCTTATCCCGACGCCCTTGGTGTTCACAAAATTTCTGCCCCCTTAAAGGAAGTACTCGAGTTCTTCGATTGGTCGCCTTTTTTCTGGTCGTGGGAATTAAAGGGACAGTATCCTTCTATTTTCGAACGGTCTGATTCTGGTTCCGAAGCCAAAGATCTCTTCGACAATGCACAAGTTTTATTAAACCGGATACTCAAGGAGGATCTTTTTACTTGCGAAGCAGTGGTCGGTATTTGGCCAGCAAATTCATCTACAGACGATGTTGTTTTGTACGAAGATTTAGAAAAACAAAATGAGGTCGGTCGATTCCATTTTGTAAGACGTCAACAATCTCTACTCGACCAACCTCAATTTTGCTTATCAGACTTTGTGGCACCAATCGATTCCAACCGAACTGATTACCTCGGCGCCTTTGCAGTTTGTGCAGGGTCTGGAGTAGATTTACTGGCACAAGAATTTGAGGAGGACAATGATGATTATAACGCCATTATGACTAAAGCACTGGGCGACCGATTTGCAGAAGCAATGGCTGAATATACTCATAAAAAAGTGCGTGAGTGGTGGGGCTTTGGAAAAACTGAAAATTTAAGCAATAGCGAACTAATCAAAGAAAAATACCAGGGTATCCGCCCCGCCAGTGGATATCCATGCCAACCCGATCATACCGAAAAGGACACCATTTGGAAACTTCTCGATGTGAAGAAAGAAATCGGGCTAGAATTGACAGAGTCACGGGCAATGAACCCAGGCTCTTCAGTTTCTGGCCTTTATTTCTCCAATCCCGATTCAAAATATTTTAATGTGGGCAAGCTCGGCAAGGACCAAGTTGAAGATTATGCAAAAAGGAAAAATTGGCCGATCGAAGAAGCCCTGAAATGGTTACGACCCAATCTTGGGTTTGATGAGTAAAACTCTTCCCTTTGGCGTTGCAGGTTTTTATCTGTACAATTAGAAGATATCTTCATTATGAAGGAAATGAATCCATTAGAAGAAATTCGGCACTCTACTGCCCACGTCCTCGCTGCTGCTGTCTTGCGACTCTATCCTGATGCTCAGTTAGATATTGGACCTCCTACGGATAACGGATTTTATTACGACTTTGACTCAGAAATAGCATTCACTCCTGAAGTCTTAGACGAGATTGAAGTCGTGATGAAAAAGATTATTAAAGAAAATCAACGCTTCGAAAGAATTGAAGTTTCCCGGGAAGAAGCGAAGAAAATCATCTCCGACATGGGCCAAACTACTTATAAATTGGGTCGTTTGGACGATATCCCAGAAGGTGAAACCATTTCTTTTTACCGCAACGGTGAATTCCACGACCTTTGTGCAGGTTCTCATGTATCCTACACAAAGAAAATTAAAGCCTTTAAACTCCTCCAGGTAGCGGGTTCCTACCACCGTGGAAATTCTGATAACAAACAACTGCAAAGAATTTATGGAACTGCATTTCCATCCAAGGATGAACTTGCTGAACATCTTACAAGAATAGAAGAGGCCAAGAAAAGAGACCACCGAAACATCGGACGGGACATGGGACTTTTTCACATCGATGATATGGTCGGACAAGGCCTGGTGCTATGGAAACCAAAAGGTGCTATTATTCGACAGGAATTGGAAAGTTTTATCTCGGCCGAGTTAAATAAGCAGGGCTATTCCCAGGTCTACACTCCCCATGTGGGAAAGCTTGATCTGTTTCGGACTTCTGGGCATTTCCCTTATTATCAAGATTCTCAATACCCACCCATAATTCACCGTGAATGCCTTACAAAACTTGCAGAGGAAGGATGCAGTTGCTCCGAACTATCCAACAAATTAGACGAAGGAGAAATCGAAGGCTACCTGCTCAAACCGATGAATTGTCCGATGCACATTCGCATTTTTCGCTCGGAACAAAGATCCTATCGCGATCTCCCCATTCGCCTTGCAGAATTTGGAACCGTATACCGATGGGAACAGTCCGGTGAACTGAACGGAATGACCAGAGTCAGAGGCTTTACCCAGGACGACGCTCATCTCTTTATACGGGAAGATCAATTACAAGAGGAAATTCAAGGATGCTTGGGCCTCGTAAAATTGGTCTTTTCCATTCTGGGAATGAATGACTACCGGGTCCGGGTAAGTTTGCGTGATCCTGAGTCTGATAAATATGTGGGTTCACCCGAAGCTTGGGACAAAGCCGAGTCAGCACTTCGGGAAGCAGTTCAAAACTTAGGAGTCGATTATGAGGAAGAACTTGGAGAAGCGGCATTCTACGGACCCAAAATCGACTTTGTCGTCAAGGATGTTATCGGAAGAGAATGGCAACTAGGCACTGTACAAGTAGACTATAATTTACCCGAGAGATTTGACCTGAGCTATGTCGGGTCAGATAACCAGGACCATCGCCCAGTAATGATTCACCGAGCACCTTTTGGCTCAATGGAAAGATTCTGCGGTGTCTTGATCGAACACTTTGCCGGAAACTTTCCTACTTGGTTAGCCCCGGAACAGGTACGTATTTTGCCCATGAATGATGATTTAACAGACAAGGCGGAACAATATCTTCGAGATCTTAAAGGAAAAGGTATTCGCGTCGGCATTGATACATTATCTGGAAAGCTAGGTGCTAAAATTAGAAAAGCAGAGACAGATAAAGTTCCCCATATGCTTATCGTGGGGAAAAGAGAGGCAGAGGAAGGAAAAGTCTCCGTTCGTTCTCGTGCAAACCCCAGTTGGGATGGTCCATGTACACTCGAAGAATTTAAGGAAAAGATTACATCCGAAATTGAAGATAAGTCTCTGCCCACCTCCCGTGAAACTTTGGAAAAAACCACCTAGTTTTTTCTTTCTTTTCAAAATCCTGGGGTCTTTTTTTGCCTATGAACCAAAATGCAGATAGAAAAAAACAAGTGCTAGAGTATGTAAACATAGGAATCTTTTGGCAAATAGTTGCCTCCCCTTTTGTATTATTCATCCGCATCTACAGATTTTTCTCTCCTCTTAAGCAATTTATTAGGCCCCTATGCAGCCTGTCGTTTTTATCCGACATGCTCTGAATATGCATTAGAATGTTTTACTGCATTTTCACTCCCCAAGGCACTTGCTAAAACCTTTCTGCGAATTGCACGATGTAATCCAATGCATCCGGGAGGGTATGATCCAGTCTTAAAAACTCCCAAGTCATGTTGCGAAGATGAATAGCTCGTTTTCCAGTCCCGCCCCAATGATCTGCGATCAACAGACTGACCTTCAACCCTTTTTTGCTCATTGTATCGACGAGGCAAAAAGGAAAGGTGGTCTAGTATATTCATCAATTACTTTCGAGACTAGTTACTGTGATCCCCTTGCTGTGCTCGAGCAGATCCATACAAATAAAAAATCCATTTATTACCTCGAAAAACCAAATGACGAATTTTCCGTTGCCTGCGGAGACCCTATAGAAAGAGGTACTTTTAATGGAAGCCAGCGATTTCAAGAAGCCAAAATCTGGTCCGAAAACTTCCTCAGTCAAATTCATACAGCTGGTGATAATCAAGTCGCCGGAACTGGCCCGACACTTTTCCTAAACGCCACCTTCGAAAATAACCCCTCGGATCCCGACCTGCCTGCACTTCAAATATTTTTACCCCACTGGCAAGTTCTCAGGAAAGGGGGAACTCACTACATCATAGTAAACAGCAAAATTTCCTCTTCCTCATCTCCCCATACTCTAGCCGAGGATGTCTTTGGAACTCTGCAAAGATTTAACGAATTACACGATCGTGGCCCGATACGCCAGACCTTTAAGAAAGTTCAATTAGACCGACCAAAGGAAAGTTCTGATTATGAGGAATCGGTTGGCCAAGCACTTCAAGCGATCAGAGATGGTAAAATTTCAAAAATTGTTTTGGCTCGAAAACTTACTTACCGAACGAAGCAGGAACTTGCGGTTTTTTCGATCGCTCATGATTTAAGAAATAAATTCCCCGACTGCTATACATTTTGTATGTCTACTCCAGATGAAGGAATGTTCATTGGCTCGACACCCGAAATTCTTTCCCGGGTTTCAGGCACATCTCTCGAGACAGAAGCAGTTGCCGGTACTGCCCCCAGAGGTCCATCTGCAGGTAAAGATGCTCATCTGGGTAAAACTTTACTTGGACGAAATAAAGAAGTCCGAGAACACAGACTTGTAATTGATTCCATTTTACGAAGACTTAAATCAACTGGGATCACTCAATGCAAAGAAGGCCTCCCTCGCCTACTTCGATTAGCCAACTTGCAACATGTACGCACTCCACTGCGGGCAACATTGGCTGAAGGTATTCACCCCTTTGACGCGCTTGCCGCACTACACCCTACTCCTGCAATGGGAGGTTCTCCACGGGAACAGGCACTCCCCATGGTGAACGAACTAGAGGGGTTTTCACGGGGTTGGTACTCCGGGATAGCGGGTTGGTTTGATGCCCGTGGTCGTGGCGAATTCATTGTCCCCATTCGATGCGGAAAAATTAACCCGGGTTCATTAACTCTCTATGCGGGAGCCGGAATTGTAGAGGGCTCAATTCCTTCGAATGAAAAGGCAGAGACCGATTGGAAATTTGAGGCCATGCTTGAAGTTATTACGGGAAGAACTACTCTTCCCAATGAATGAATCATAATTCCGAGTCCACCGCACAAGCCAATTTCATATGGGGTGAAATTGTTGCTCACACTCTACACGATCTCGGTATTACCCAAGTTTTTTTCTCACCGGGTTCTCGCTCCACCCCACTGATATTAGGACTCGAACGACATCAATACATTTCCTGTATCCCAGTACTCGATGAAAGAACTGCCGCATTTTTAGCACTTGGATTCAGTCAACGTACAAAACAACCCTCCGTTCTACTGTGCACCTCAGGTTCAGCAGTTACCCACTGGTTCCCAGCGATAGCAGAGGCCTCACATTCTGGTATACCTCTACTTTTGCTCTCCGCGGACCGTCCAGACGAACTTCAGAACTGTGCTTCCGGACAAACGATCAACCAAAGAGAATTATTTGGGTCGTTCGTGCGGGGATTTTATCAAATCCCCCACCCCACACTTGAACCTTCCTCCTTCCATTCCTTACAAAGTACATTAGCCCATGCATACTTCCAAAGTACTGCTCTAAACCCGGGTCCAGTTCATCTCAACTTCCCCTTTCGCGAACCATTTATACCCACTCAGTCACCACCCGCATATTCACTTTCACCTCTCCCCAAAAGTAAAATTCCAGTACCCATCGCAGGTGAAGAAATTAGCAAGATTAACCAAGCAGTTAAAAATTTTTCGCGCCCACTCATCGTAGCGGGTCAATTTGCTCCTGTTTCAGTTATTGACGATTGGCTTAGTAAATATCCAGTTCCAGTATTGTGTGATTCTCTCTCTCCGCTTCGGGAAACACCATTACCTGGAAGAATTCTTCATTACGAAAACCTTCTCCGAGATTCCACATTTATCAAAGAAAACCGGCCGGATCTCATTATTATCTTGGGTCCACTCCCCACGTCCAAGACATTACGAAACTGGGTAGATCAATCCGGTGCCAAGCGAATTATAATTGAACCAAGAGGAATCTCAGTTGATCCGCTTGCGAGTCCAAGCCAATCGTTCTCAATTCAATTCCCCAACCTCTCCTCGGTTCACCTACCGAACTGCGAAGAGGGATGGGTCGAGTCCTGGCAAAGTTCAGAAAAAAGAGTGGAGGAAAAACTGAATGTAGCTTTTTCAGAAAGACTTCCTTTTTTCGAGGGAAAATTATCGCACATCCTTTCTCAATACCTGCCACCAGGCTCTATCCTTCAGGTGGCAAATAGCATGCCTATCCGAGACATTGAATGGTTTTGGTCCGGTAGTGATAAAGATCGAAAAATATTCGGAAATCGAGGAGTAAATGGAATTGATGGAACATTGGGAACTGCTTTAGGACTGGCCCACAAAGCAGATAAACCAACATTCTTACTGACGGGAGAACTCGCTTTCCTTCATGATTCCAATGCCCTACTATTCCAAAATCAACTCGTTGGAAATCTGACTATTTTTCTAATCAACAACCAAGGAGGTGGAATATTTGAACACCTTCCAATTGCCAATCAACCGGAGTTTGAAAAATGCTTTGCTACCCCTCAGGACTGTGACTTTTCGAAACTTTGCCAAGCACATGGAATTGAATTTATCCGATCACAAAGTTGGGATGAAATTATCAACCTGATCCAAATCCCAATTCAATCTGGAATACGGGTAATTGAGATCAAAACTGATCGTAAAAAAGACAAAGAAACTAGGAAACGATTACTTGCATTAGATCCATCAACCTAGAAGGTTTAACTTAAAACATGCCAGAACTTGCTGAAGTTGCTTATGCCTGCAGTCAATGGACAGTTGGAATGGGGCATAAAGTAAAAGAAGTTACCGCTCACCCAACTTCTCGAGTCTATCGTGATTTAGATCGTTCCCAATTACAAAAGAAAATTACGGGATCAATTTTATCTGCCTCCGATACCCATGGAAAACAAATGCTTTTTTCATTTTCTAACAATAACTGGCTCGGAATTCACCTGGGAATGACTGGTAACCTTTTTAGTGAACCTCCACATTATAAGGCACAGAAGCACGATGCTCTCCTCGTAAGACAAACCAATCAAACACTCGCATTTCGCGATCCTCGACAATTTGGTCGAATCCGACTTGGAGAAGGGAATGATCCACCTCATTGGTGGAGTGATCTGCCCATCAGTATGCTTCGGAAGGAATTTAATAGTGACATCCTCTCCGGTGCATTAAAAAGACATTCCCGACGCCCCCTAAAAGCTCTACTACTCGACCAACGCTACTTTCCCGGAATGGGAAACTGGATGGCGGACGAAGTTCTTTGGCGATCCAAAATCCATCCTGCTCAGCTTGGATCCCAAATATCGAAAATAGAACAAGTTAGATTATTTGAACAAATCATATTTGTTGTAAAGGGGGCAATAAATTCCGTTGGACAACACGGCGGAGATCCACCTAAAGACTGGCTTTTCCATTCGAGATGGAAAAATGGACAAATTTGCCCGCAAACTAAATCCTTGTTAATTCGAGAACAAATTGGCGGCAGAACGACCTGTTGGTGCCCTGCACTGCAAAAGAAAAGTTAAGCCTTCTGGCGCATTTTCTCTGCCCTTAGAAGATCTTCTTTAATTTGACTCTTCAAACTATCCAAAGAATCAAATTTTTTCTCTGGGCGCAAAAAAGATTGTAATGTCATCGAAAGTTTTTGTCCCACATTTCCAAATCCGTCCTCAATCGAATCGAGTACATGGACCTCAAGAAGAGGTTGAGTTGCCCCTTCCTCTACCGTTGGCCTTAGTCCATAGTTTGCAATCGCATATTTTGCATTCCTCTCACCTGAATCATCATGCACCATTCCCACATACACCCCATAAGCAGGACGAGCCTGGGGAATCCATGGTATATTGATTGTAGGAAAACCGAATTCCTTCCCCATTCCTTTCCCAGGAAGCACCTCTCCAGAGATGGTGTAGATCCAACCAAGCATTTCATTGACCTCTTCAATTTGGCCAAACTTCAATGCCTCTCGAATTCGGGAACTACTAACCGGGGAGTTGGAAAATAATTCTGATTGAACCACATCGACCGATAATCCGACCTCATCACCATATTCTTGCAGGCATAAATCATCCCCTTTCCTTCCCCTTCCAAAACGAAAGTTCTGTCCTACACATAATCCTTTCAGACTACGAACACGGGCAAGAAGGAATGAAAGAAAATGCCTTGCCTCAACACTGGCAAATTCACGATCAAATGTTCGAAGAACCACACCCGACATACCCCGTTCCAATAAACGCATTGCTTTCTCCTCTTTATTCATGATCAAGCGTGGAGTTTGATCAGGTCGAAGAAAAGAAGCAGGATGCTCAGGAAAGGTAAATGCCACTGCCACCCCCTCCTTCTCGTTCGCAATTTCCTGTGCTTTTTTAAGGACAGCAAGATGCCCACGATGCACCCCGTCAAACATACCCAAAGCAAGGTAGATTGGGCGATCGGTACTCCGACCCAGTTCTTCAATTGAGGTAAATACCTCCACCCAATTATAGCACGTGAGAGGGAACCGCCTGATGGATAGGGATCAAGAGGGATTGGAATTCGCCCAGTTGCATTTTTTCGATCTCTTCCAATGTCTTTGCTCCCGCTATTTCAAACTGATCTATCTTCGTTCTTCGCAAAGCAGTTAAATGAGCGCCGCAATCTAATTTTTGCCCCAAGTCATGCAATACCGTACGAACATAAGTTCCTTTACTACATGCCAAATCAAACTTCCCCTTTGGAGAATCCCATTCGTGTAAATTCAATTCGCTAATTCGTATAAACCGAGGTTCACGCTCAACAGTTTTTCCCTTCCGAGCCATTTTATAAAGTGGTACACCGGCAATTTTCTTTGCCGAGAACATAGGAGGAATTTGATATTGATCACCGAGGAAAGACTTCATTTCTTCCTTGATTCGCTCCTCGTCAACCTCCGAGGGTATTGGCTTTTCTTGTACGACTTCACCGTCTGCATCCTGACTATCGGTCTCCACACCTAGCAGAAACTCTCCCTCATAACTCTTGTCCAAGCTAATAAGGAACTGGGACACTTTTGTGGCCTTTCCAATAAGCATTATCATGAGTCCAGTAGCGAGAGGATCCAAGGTTCCAGCGTGCCCTATCTTCTTCATCTTCAATTTTTTACGCAGACGATCTACAATATCGTGAGATGTGATTCCACTTGGTTTATCCACCAAGAGAATTCCTTCAAAAATGGGTTCCTGTACATTCATAAAATTATTTCTCGATTGTTTTTAGTAAGTGCTTGCCAATTGCATTAACCAATTCTGGGTAGAAATCATCGAAACTTTTCACCACATTAAATCCCGCGGCACAAGCATGGCCCCCTCCACTGAATTCCTTGGCTAACACATCCACTCGATAACGAGAATCTTTGGCCCGAAAGCTACCCTTAATATTTTCATTTCGCTCCTCGATCAATACCCCAATCTCGACTCCCTCCATCGAACGGGCATAATCTACAAAGCCCTCGGTATCTTCTGCTTGTGTGTCCGTTTCTTCATAGTAAGAATCACGAATTATTCCAATACAAACTCGATCATTATACTCCATCCTAAAACTTGCTAAAAATTTCTGTAGTAATTGAATTCGACCAGGTTTTTCTCTCTCGTACAATTCATGGGCAACCGAGGAAGGACTGGCTCCATACTCACATAATCGCCGGCAAACTTCAAAAACCGAGGCATTTGTTCCTCCGTAACAAAATTGACCAGTATCAGTCGCAATTCCGAGGTAAAGCCCATCCGCAGTAGTTGAATCAATCGTAAATTCGCAATCTAGAAAAAACTTGGCTAAAATTTCTCCGGTTGCAGATGCATTCGAAAGAACCAAGTTGATTTCCGCATAATCATTATTGGAGACATGATGGTCCACATTGAGGAAAACTTGGGGAAATCGCTTGGATAATTCATCCCCTACCCGCTTTTTGTCAGCACAATCTACTGTTACAATTACAAAGTCGTCTCCCGCTATCTCTTGAGGTGAATAAAAAGGAGTATCGCCCACAAACTTGATTAATGTCCTAGGGACAGGATCTTGATTTACTGCCCTGGCATCAATTCCAAGGGTAATCAATACTCGGGTCAATGCAACTTGAGAGCCAATACAATCACCATCCGGGCGTCGATGTCCAAGTACTAGAACTGATTTCCCCTGTAATTGATCAAGGGCATTGGCAAATTGAGTAGATTCTTGTAGGAATGAAGACATAGCAGAAATGGTAAGCGAACAAGTTTACTATCAGAAAGAGATTAGTAGGGAAAGCATTGAAATCTTCATTTTGGATACAAAAATCCGTCTTTATCGATCCCCTCAATATTACTGATGGGGTCCAGTACACCATCTATTCCAATTACACCAAAATGCGGATCATGTTGATAACTTAAACCTGGAAGTAACCGACCAAAAGTCTTTTCCTTATATCCACTCTCCAGTTCGTCCACTTCACCTTGCAATTGCGCATCGGATCGAAAATTAATAGAGACCAGACCATTTCTTTCCGTACTGATTCCGTTAGTTAATTGAACAGAATTGCCCTTCTTCATCTTCGGGTTATGGACTTCAATAAATTGTGACCCCCAGAGAATCTCTCGATTACCAAGAAATGCGGACCAGAAGATCCACTCGGGATTTAAGTCGGAATCGATTGCAAATTTGAATCCTGCCAAATCCCATAAGTGAATCTCGCGAAGACGAAGAAAAGAAGCCCATATTTTTCGGGGTCCTCCCTCCGATTGAAAAATTGCCCGCATTGCATTCAGGTAACTATGACATTCAGACGAAATCGAGTTGATACTCTCTCCCGACCTCAAGAAAGATGCAATCTCTCCCCGCGTTACATTATGTCCATGCTTAAAAGAAAAGAATATTGCCTGAGGAGAAGTACGGAATGATTGCTGGATGCAATCCTTGACCTTTATTGGAGTAGGCAAACGGGCAGTAAAGGAAAGTCTTCCCAAATCCATAACGCTCGATCTCACAATCTCAGAACCTGCCTGATTCGGATCAATTAACTTTCCAACTCGGACCGAAACTCGATAAGGAAAAGAAATGGGCCACTTCCTGAAAAATTGTCCCCGTTCCATACTAAAGATTGAACCCCAGACCCCATCCAGGTGAACGGGTAAAATGGGAACCCCTGACTGTTTTGCAAGTAACAGCACTCCCCTCTTGAAAGGAAAAATTGTCCCCATACGAGAAATTCCACCTTCCGCAAATACACAAAGTGGCATTCCATTCTTGAGCTTGGCCACGGACCTCTTGATAGATTCTAATGAACGGTCGGGGGAAACTGTTACGGTATTAGTAAGGGCAAATACTCCACGCATTACCCTTGAGTGGGCGAGACCACTGTATGCAAGATATCTGATTTTTCGGGAAAATACCGCACCAATAAATACAGGATCTGCATAAGATACGTGATTACTTACTAGTAAAACTCCTCCCGTGGTCGGGAAATTTTCCATTCCCTCAATTTTGATTCGATAAAAAATTCGTAATCCCATGTGGAAAAGAGCGCGGAAAAAATCTTCCAGCAATATTTTCATCGTTATAATTGCAATTATACTAGCAGGAATACTCATCAGCAAAATTTCCTCTTTCGCTGAAAGTCCCAGTGAATTGGAGAGAAATGCATGGAAAAGAATTAAGCCAATGCTGGATATTTGAGTTAACAAATTCGATGCGGCTAAAATCCTTCCTCGTTCAGACTCCCCAGCCTGATCCTGTAAGAAACCATTTAACGGAACAAAAAATAATGCACCAGAAAATCCAAGTAATAAACAACCCCATTCAAAAAGCACATCAAATGGATCGACGAAATATAAAAGTATGAAGGCAAGGGGTAGCAAAAATGCACCAATTGGAGTCAGACCAAGCTCCACTCGTCCTCTGTTTAAATAAGCAACCAATAAACTACCAAGCATTATTCCAACCCCAAGAAGTAAGAACCAATACCCATAAAGCGTGCCCATGCCGACCTCTCCCTCAATCACTTCTCCTGATAATTTAACTAAAACGAGGTAGAAAAAACTCCCCACTGACCAAAACCAGGCATCTCCCAAGGCGGCCGCCCTTAATTTGCGATTTTTCCATAAGGAACTCAGGTCATCCCAATGACTCCATAGCACACGCGGTTGAAAAGACCCAGCCCTGGGTGCCTCTGTCCTCGGAGTGGGAATAAATAATATCCAGGAAAAGAGTGCCAAGCCGATCGCAACAACACATAAAACTAACCCAGTACCCCACCCTCCATAATGGGGAACTAATAAATCAAAGTACTTCGCGGCCACGAAAGCACCGCCGAGAATCCCCACCATTGTTAACATTTCCATCCAACCCACTGCCATTCCCAATCGATCAGAGCCTACTAATTCCTTTAATATTCCCTTTTTCCCAGGCGAGAAAAAAGCCGATTGAACCGCGAGGAGAAAAAAGCCACACAGTCCAATAGTTAGATTTTCAAGATATAATCCACCCGCAAGTACGCCTAAGCCCAATATTTGTGAAAGCAGGGCTAGACTGACCACATCCTTCTTTGAAAAGCGATCAGAGACCCATCCTGCCCATGGGGCAAAGACAACAAAAGGAAGAATTAATAGGATTGAAACGACTTGGTTAGTCTGGTCCATACTCGCCTTTCCAAATTGAAAGGCCGCCATAATAGGCAACATTGCCTTCATTCCATTATCATTAAACGCTCCTATTGTTTGGGAGACAAACAAAGGGATCAAAACCCGAAAAGAATGATTTTTTTTAATTTCTTTCATAGAGAAGTAGTTTACCACTCTTATAATCCCACTATCCCATAGGAGATTGTGGGATTGCCAAGGGCAATTTTTTCTTTTTTTAAAGAACTGATTCTATTGCACGAGCCAGTTTAAAATCCTTCTCGGTTACCCTATTATCCGCATCATGGGTATTAAGTGTTATTTCTACACGATTGAAGCAGTTGTAAATTCCTGGATGATGATCTAGCCGCTCCGCTTGATAAGATATCGCAATTAGAAAACCCATGGCTTCTCGAAAATCCTTAAAAAGGTAAGACTTTTTCAATTGGTCATTACTGAAACTCCACCCGGGTAATTCAGAAAGTTTCTCCTTAATTTCAAGATGTGTTACCTTTTTTTTCATTAGATGGAACTAGAATATGCTTTCCTCGTTGTCAATTGGTCATGAAATCGTTGAGGTATTCCAATCGAAGCATGACAAAATTTTCTGAAAGCGAACGAGAAAAACTCCCCAAGCATGTTGCCATCATTATGGACGGCAACGGTCGTTGGGCGAGAAGTCGTGGAAAACCACGTTTATTTGGTCACCGAAATGGAGTAAAAAATGTTCGTAGTGTAGTAAATGCAGCACGAGAATTCGGGGTTCAATACGTGACCCTCTATGCATTTAGTACCGAAAATCAAAATCGGCCTGACGAGGAAAAATCTGGTCTCATGAGATTACTCGAGGAATTCTTAAAACGAGAACTTGCCACTTTACTGAAAGATGGCACTCGACTTCGAGCAATTGGGGATTTATCTGGTCTGCCAAAATTTGCACAGGAAATTGTAGAATCATCGATTGAAAAGACTAAGCATAATAGTACATCTCACCTCACCCTTGCACTCAATTATGGAAGTCGGCAGGAAGTATTGAGCGGAATACAGTCTTATACACGAGAAATTTTGGAAACAGGGAAATCCCCCGATCAATTAGATTGGTCGACTTTTTCAAATCACCTTGAAACAAGGGACTTACCCGACCCGGACTTAATTATCCGCACATCTGGCGAATTTAGATTAAGTAATTTCCTACTCCTACAAGCGGCCTATGCCGAAATTTTCGTCTCCCCCCTACACTGGCCTGACTTTAACCGTGATGCTTTTATCGAGGCCTTACAAAATTATATACAACGGGAAAGACGGTTTGGTAAAACAAGCGACCAACTTGCTCCGATTAATCAAAACTCAATAACTTCTATCGCCCCATGATCTTACGTTCTTTCTCAACCATTCTACTTTGGGGACTTGTTGCCTTGGTGGTATATTCTCTCAAGGAAACCGGAGCGATGTGGATTCTTAATCTATGCGCTACCCTAACACTATTTGAAGTTTACACCATTCTTGGAAGACTGGGATATGCGGCAAATCGCCTTTCTGGGCTAGTAACAGGTGGTTGTTTAATCCCCGTTTCCTATTATTTTGAGGGTTATGGTGTGGATGTACTTGCCATCGGTGCATTGTTTACCTCCGCGGCCTGCGTGCTTTTCCCGCAAGCCCAAAGAGGAATGTATATTAAAAGACTCATGCCTACCTTCTTCGGTCTGCTTTTTGTATCTTTCCTTCTTCAATATTTCGTTCGTATTTTACAAATCGGCGGGAACGAAAATGCCGACTGCTTTATGGGTTTTGGTTTATTCTTTTCTCTCTGGGTTGTGATCGTGGCGAAGTTCAGTGACATTGGTGCACTGCTTATTGGAAAGGCGATCGGGCGTACTAAGATGGCACCTTCAATTAGCCCGGGGAAAACAATTGAAGGTCTAATTGGCGGCTTTGCTGCATCAGCGGGGATTGGGGCACTGCTACCCTGGCTTTTTCAAGAAAAATTCACCGATATTGTATTTTTTGGGGATTGGATTTTCACCCCCGGACAAGGCGCAATTTGGGGAACATTGCTTGCTCTGAGTGCTGTAATTGGAGATTTGATTGCCTCGGTGCTTAAACGACTCGCTTCAATGAAAGATTCCGGAGGTGCGATACCCGGTATTGGCGGATTATTTGATCTAACCGATAGTCTAATCCTTGCCGCCCCCACAGGGTACTTCATTTTATTCCTTCTTCGATAGTGAAACGACCCAAGAAGCTTGTACTCTTGGGAGCGACTGGCTCAATTGGCGAAAGCACTTTAAGAGTTATCCGCAAACATTCCGATAAAATCGAACTGATCGGAGTTTCGGCCCATCAACAATCTGAGAAACTGGTCGCAATTGCGAAAGAATTTAATGTTCCCCATGCCTGCCTCACTCATGATCCAATAGAAAAAATCACCCTCCCCAAAACCACCCAACTCCACACGGGACAAAATTCAATGGAGGAATTGGCTTCTTTATCAGACGCAGATGTTGTTGTAGTTGGGATTGTCGGTGCCGCCGGACTACTGCCCACACTTGCCGCATTACGAAAAGGAAAAGAGGTGGTTCTCGCCAACAAAGAATCTCTTGTAGTAGCGGGGGAATTGGTTACCGAAACTGCCCGAAAGCATGGCGGGCGGATAATCCCGGCAGATAGTGAGCACAATGCAGTATTTCAATGCATTCAAGGGCAAGACCAACGAACTCTCCAGTCCATTATTCTTACAGCATCAGGAGGGTCATTTCGTGACTTACCCCTTGATCAACTCTCGAATGTAACAATTGAGCAAGCACTTCAACATCCGAATTGGTCAATGGGGAAAAAAATTACCGTTGATTCGGCGACCATGGCGAATAAAGGATTAGAATTAATTGAGGCACGCTGGCTCTTTGATGTTTCTCCGAAGCAATTGGAAGTGGTCATCCATCCCCCCAGTTTGGTCCATGCAATTGTTCGATTTGTTGATGGGTGCTGCCTAGCCCAAATGACACCGGCCTCGATGACATTTGCTCTACAAAACGCGATTCTTTTTCCGGAACGTCATGAAGGAGTGGAATCATCGCTTGATTTTAGTCAACCACTCGACCTTTCTTTTTCGCCCCCGTCTTTAGACCGATACCCCTGCTTACGGCTTGCTATCGAAGCGATGGAGCAGGGAGATTCTGCTCCACTCATATTTAATGCAGCCAATGAAATCGCGGTGGATGCTTTTCTACGGAATCGAATTGGCTTTCTTGAGATTTCACGCATAATTGAAGAAACCTTGAATCATTCTAATTTCATTTCCACCAACTCCGTTGACGAACTTCTTTCTCTTGATGCAGAAACCCGTCAATCTGCCCAAAAACGAGTTCAACAACTCGGATAGCATCTTCTATTAATATGTCCTTTTTTTACGATTTTGCATTTCTTCTAGTCGCCTTGTTTGCACTTGGATTTACGATTTTTATCCACGAACTCGGCCACTTTTTAGCAGCTCGACAGCGTGGTTTGATAATTAAACGCTTTTCCATTGGATTTGGACCCAAAATTTTCGGATGGGAAAAAAATGGAGTGGAGTACAGAATCTCGATGTTTCCCTTCGGTGGATATGTGGCTCTGCCACAACTTGCCGATATGGGAAGACTCGAAGGAGAAAAAGAACAGGAGGAGGAGGAAGAAAACAGAATGTCGGCATGGGACGACATTGAAGACGAGGACGAAGACGGCGAAGAGCTGGATGCAAGTAAAGAAAAGAAACCCGCTAAAATAAGTTACGCCGACAAAATGATCGTCTCCGTGATGGGTGCCGTTTTTAATATCTTACTCGCATTTGTTCTCTCCAGCATACTTTGGTTTTTTGGCTACGAAAGACGAGATGGTGAACTCACCACCAAGATTGGCTATATTGCCGATACCGTAGAACGATGGAATCCAATCGTGGAGCAAGGAGAAACTGTTGTTGGACCCGCCAAGAAAGCAGGAATCTTACCGGGCGATGAAATCCTTGCAGTGGATGGGTCTCCTGTAGAGGATTTCATGGATATACAGAGCAGAATTGTTACTGGAAAACTAAAATCTGCACAGGATCGTCGACTTACCAAGCTTACTTTGCTCAGGAATGGTGAGCAAAAAGTGGTTGAAGTATTCCCCGAGGTATTTGGAAATGAAGAAATTCGAATTATCGGAATTGGACCCAAGGAAACCTTTTTTGTTAAAGAACTCCAGCCAGACATGCCCGCTATCGCGGCCGGACTTACTCAAGGCGATCAATTGCTTTCAGTTGATGGAATTAAGATATTTTCATTCTATCACCTAGTTGATTATCTGATGAAGCTGGACGACGGAAAAGAGATTGCTCTCACGGTACGCAAAGGGGGAGAAAATGGATTGGAACAGACTTACAATTTACTACCAGTGGTAAAGGAACTCGAAAAAGGGAACCCCGAAAGCAAAAGGAAATTGATTGGATTTAGCCCTGAGTTTAAATCAATTACCACCTACCCCAACCCCCTCGTTTTAATTGTAAGTCGGGTGAAAGATATGTACCACACTCTAACCGGTCTAGTTAACCCGCAGTCAGATGTGAAACTCCGCAATATGAGTGGCCCAGTTGGAATAGTGAATAATCTAAGTATTTTTGCGAGTATTGGATTTAAAAAACTCCTTTGGTTTGTGGTGTTTATAAATGTCAATCTTGCCATCCTAAACTTGCTTCCCATTCCAGTATTGGACGGTGGGCACATGGCATTTGCCACCATTGAGAAGATTCGTGGTAAACCACTTCCACTCGCCTTTCTCGAACGGTCACAAATTCTTTTCATCGTACTACTTTTTTCCTTCATGCTGTATGTCACATTCTTTGATTTCCAGCGCCTTTTTTAAGGAGTAAGCCAAGGCATGGCGTCCACCTACTGCGCCTCGCGTTTTCATTCGATCCGNCGAAAATCTCGGATCGTATCGATTGGGAATATTCAAACCGGGGGTACTCACCCGGTGCGGATCCAATCCATGACCACGACTGACACCATGGATGTGGACGCCACCGTTCGACAAACCATTGAATTGGCGGAAGCAGGGTGTGAAATTGTTCGAATTACCGCACCCAATGTACGGGCAGCTGAAGCACTTGGAATCATTGCCAAAGAAGTTCGTTCTGCCGGTTTTAACATTCCCCTTGTTGCCGATATCCACTTCCTTCCCTCCGCCGCCATGGAAGCAGCTAAACACGTGGAAAAAGTGCGCGTCAATCCCGGGAACTATGCCGACCGCAAAAAATTCAACATTCGTGAATACAGTGATACTCAATACGAACAGGAACTCGAACGGCTCCACGAGTCATTCTCCCCTCTCGTGCTCCGCTGTAAAGAACTCGGGCGATGCATGAGAATAGGAACCAATCATGGCTCTCTCTCCGACCGGATCATGAATCGATTTGGCGACTCGCCACGCGGCATGGCAGAATCTGCCCTAGAATTCATTCGTATTGCCAGGTCGCACGGTTATCACGATCTCGTTCTTTCCATGAAAGCAAGTAATCCAAAAGTGATGATTGAGGCTTATCGCCTCGTGGTCTCTTTAATGGACGAAGAAGACATGGATTATCCGCTTCACCTCGGTGTCACCGAAGCAGGAGATGGAGAGGATGCCCGCATTAAAAGTGCGATTGGGATTGGGTCACTCCTCCTCGATGGACTAGGCGATACCATTCGGGTTTCTCTTACCGAGGACCCTGTGGCTGAAATTCCGGTTGCACGCGACCTCGCACACCGTGCTCAAAACTGGTGGGCAAGCACGGTTAAAAAACAAATTCATCAGGTCGAAGAAGTGGATCCCTTCTCGTTTCAAAGGCGCCGATGTCCGGAAACTTCTCTTACCTCTGATGGCAGCAATATCGGAGATAAACACCCCCCGCTTGTAATTGCTGCGGCAAATCATCCAATATCTCAATCCGCTCAAATTATTAAGGAAGTCGCCCAAGTCCAAGTCAGTGCGAAAGACGCACCGGTGGAAGGACTGTTACTTACCTTAACACACTCTTCCGAACTTCCCCATCTTGCCACTCTTCGTTCAGCACTGTTCGGGGCAGTTCCCTTTTTAGTGGTCGAGGATCAAAGAAACGAATCGGACGACGATTCAATTCCTCCACAACAACGAAACCTCACCCCACTTCTTTGGTATTCCCAACAAGCCACAACGGACGAAGCCTCCCTTGCCCGGTTCCTGACCTTTTGTGTGGAGGCCGGCCAACATCCCATACTTTCTCTCAATGACGAAACCTTCTCCGCGGGATACATTGCACTACTATCCAATCTCCCCCTCACACCGCTAATCACGCTCTCTCCTCAAGAGAACCAAAATCCGGTATCGAGTTACCGTTTGCTTGCGGCAAACCTCGCTCAAAATAATTTACACTTCCCCATTTGGATTCGAAATAATCAACAAAACCAATTATTTCCCGACGGGGGCTCCTTCTCCGCCCAGCTTCTCGATTCCTCCATACTATCTGGCTCACTCCTCTGCGACGGGATTGGTGAAATCCTTTCGGTCGAACACACCGGAGAACTCAATCGTAACCGCGGACTTGCCTATAATCTACTCCAAGGAGCCCGTGCCCGAATCTCCAAAACTGAATTTGTTGCCTGCCCGAGTTGCGGACGTACCCTCTTCGATCTCCAAAGCACAACCCAACGGGTCAAACAAGCTACCGGTCATCTCAAAGGAGTCACCATTGCAATAATGGGATGTATTGTAAACGGGCCCGGAGAAATGGCCGATGCCGATTTTGGCTATGTGGGATCTGGCCCAGGAAAAATTGATCTTTATGTGGGTAAAAATCGCGTAAAATCAGCCATTCCAGAAAAGGATGCCGTTGACCAACTCGTTCAACTCATTCAAAAAGAAGATAAATGGATCGCTCCCTAACCAATCAAACTCCTGATCTCTCCAACGCTGACTCTGCCCTCCAGGATAGAATCCTTGCCGGTCACCAAGCCGTCCTCGCTCAAGTCGAATACTTTCGGGCAAACTTTGGCACCGCCGAGAGCAGCTGGAAAAAAGACGGTACCCGTGTCACTGTAGTAGACGAAACCATTTCAAGAGAATTATTCCTCCTGCTTCAGAAGGAATTCCCAAGTGATGATTTTTGTTCGGAAGAAGGAGCTGAAACAGCTGAACCTATTCGAACCAAGTCTGAATTCTGTTGGATTCTCGATCCGGTTGACGGGACCAACAACTATGCCGTTGGCGTTCCTGAATGCTGCATTTCACTGGGCCTTCTTCGACATGGAATGCCAGTCTATGGATTGATATACGATTATGGCCGGGACAATCTGCTTCAAGGTGGAAAGGGGGTTGGATCAATTGAAGGAACAAATCCTGTACAAGCAGCCACTCAGTTAGTAAATGAAAAACTGACTTATTGCATGCACTTCCCCATACCAGCCCAATCCCTTGAAGCCCTGAAACAAGCCCTGGGTGTTTGGCGTATCCGCTGTCCCGGATCCGCCGCAATAGGCTTAGCCAATGTGGCAACCGGGCGACTGGATGGATGCCTTGAATATCGGGCTAAACCGTGGGACTGTGCAGCGGGATATCCAATTTGCGAAGGAGCGGGCGCGACTTTTCATTTTTTAGAAAAACCAGTATTCCCACTCCAATCTTTCTCGCCTACAATGGCATCGTGTCCATTTCGTGTCGGGTCCGAGATCTTTCACCAGGAAGTGACCAACGCGTTAAAAATCAACCGTTAGTAAAGGAATTCCATCTTGACCCCTTCGAAACAAAAGGTTTAATAAGAGCTTCTTGTTTGCGGGCATAGTTTAGTGGTAAAACCCCAGCCTTCCAAGCTGGTGTCCTCGGTTCGATCCCGAGTGCCCGCACCATCCTTTAATTTACTAGGATGTAGCCGATTTCGCCCTATTAAATCAGGCTAAGTGACAACAAAAGTGACAACAAGTTCATAGATATCTATACATATCCTGTTGTGTTTATATATGTACATTGGGGGGGGGCGGGGGTACGAAAATCAGATCGAATGATTCCCCAAGACCGATTAGCCCTTGCAAAAAAATTCTGTCAAATGTGATATCACTTTCTCCTTCACCGCTTCCCTACCCAATTTCAAATCAAAGCCTTCCAAGAAAATAGCCTATTGGAAAATTAAGGATAGTCAGATCCAATAAGTATAGATTTTTTTAACAATTCATCCTAATCCATAACTGCAGAAAAAGGATATAAAATTGACCGCTTTTGATAAGTTATTAGTTAGACAGAACCCTGAAAAGACTCCCAATGATTCCGTGTCCAGTCAATTCTATCAGTAAAGCGATACCAATTAACAGCCCTCTTTTACTAATTTTAAACTTCGGTTTCTGATCATTCACTCCTTACATCTATCCAATTATTTCCTTCGTGTGCAACCTCAATGATAATAATTACAATCTATCGAATTAAAACTTCGCTTTCTTGATAACCGATACTCCGCATCCTGTAAATCCTCAATCGCCTTCTCCGTATCGCCCATCTGATGGTGTGCATCTGCATAGTTTAACAACCACTCCAGACTGTTTGGTTTACTCTCATGCTTGAGCTTTGCCATGGTCATAGCTAGTTCCCATTCCTTCGCATCTCTGTAGGTGTTGTAGCGAGCTTCCACGACTAATGGATGCCAACGATCCTCTTCAAAGGGTATATCCTCCAAGATGAGGATCGACTCATCAAACATGCCCAACTCGCGGTATCCGTTTGAGCGGGATAGGCG
>JGI20154J14316_10000724_pt1 | contig 29954 bp, 23 predicted proteins | sample COG_04_FD_14316 | JGI IMG/M metagenome (IMG submission 14316)
GTCGGCGCACTGTTATTCGACTAATTCACCATCTTTAGATGGCTACTGTGAAACCAACGACATGAACGAAGATATCGAAAAATATCCAGCCAACTTTATTCGAACGATTATTGAGAAGGATATTGCTGCAGGCAAAAATGCGGGACAGGTGGTCACGCGGTTTCCCCCTGAGCCGAATGGTTACCTGCATATCGGTCATGCCAAGGCAATCTGCTTGAGTTTTGGTATTGCCCAGGAATTTGGCGGGTCGACTTTTCTGCGCTTCGACGATACGAACCCGTTGAAAGAAAACATTGAGTTTATGGAGTCAATGAAGACCGATATCAGCTGGCTTGGGTTTGAGTGGCGAGAGATCCGTAATGCCTCTGACTACTTTGAACAGCTGTATCAATTCGCCGAGCAGTTGATCACGGCAGGCAAGGCTTATGTTGATTCGCTGTCGGCCGAAGAGATTCGTGAATATCGAGGTACCCTGACGTCGGCAGGTAAAAACAGTCCGTACCGTGAGCGCAGCGTAGATGACAATCTGGATATGTTTCGCCGCATGCGGGCCGGTGAATTCAAAGACGGCGAACACATTTTACGCCTGAAGATCGACATGGCCTCACCGAACATGAACCTCAGGGACCCGGCAATCTATCGGATCCGCCACGTACATCATCACCAGACAGGTGATCAATGGTGCATCTACCCATTATACGATTACACTCATTGCATCTCTGACGCTTTGGAAGGCATCACGCATTCTCTCTGCGATCTTGGCTTTGAGGCGCATCGGCCTTTGTATGATTGGGTGCTGGACAACATCGAGGTAGATTGTCACCCACAACAAATCGAATTTTCACGGTTGAATCTGCAATACACGGTGATGAGCAAACGCAAACTCAAGCAGCTGGTTGAAGACCAGCTGGTGTCTGGCTGGGATGATCCGCGTCTGCCAACTATTGCTGGCCTTCGACGCCGGGGTTATACGCCAGCTTCTATTCGAGATTTCTGCCGTCGAATCGGCGTGACTAAGAGCGACAATAATGTTGAGTTGGCAATGCTGCAGAGTGTCATCCGAGACGACCTGGAAGACAAGGCGCCACGAGTTATGGGCGTGCTTAATCCATTAAAAGTCGTGATTGAAAATTACCCTGAGGATCAGGTCGAGAATTTGACCGTCGCTAACCACCCCAAGATCGACGCGCTCGGCACTCGCACGCTGCCTTTTACCCGCGAGGTCTATATCGATCGAGAAGACTTTCGTGAGGAGGCCAATCGCAAATATAAACGCCTGGTCACCGATGGCGAAGTCCGGCTGCGTTATGGTTATGTGATCAAGGCCCATCAGGTCATCAAAGATGACGCAGGGCAAATTATCGAACTGCGTTGCACCTATGACCCTGAAACACTGGGCGAGAACCCCGTTGGCAGAAAGGTGCGAGGGGTTATTCATTGGGTTTCCGCACAGCAAAATCAGCCTGCCGAGATCCGGTTATTTGAGCCCTTATTTACCGTCGACTTTCCCGATGCGTCTGATCAAGACTATCGCGATCTGCTGAATGCCGACTCGCGCACGACCGTGCAGGGGTTCGTCGAAGCAAGCCTGGCTGATGCGACAGTGGAGCAGCGCTTTCAATTCGAGCGCGAGGGTTACTTTTGTATCGATAATAAGGACTCGAAGCCGGATCATCTGGTTTTCAATCGGGTCGTTGGGTTGCGTGACAGCTGGGCGAAAGTCGAACAGCCCGGCGATCATTGAGCTAATAACAGGGATTAACACCACAAACGTTATTTACCTAGGAGGAAGCACCCATGCAATTCGGAATCATCCCGGTCAATATTGGTATCCAGTCACTGGCACAAATGACGGCTCTGGCGCAGCTCGCCGAGCAGGTCGGTATGGAGTCTGTGTGGACCTTTGAGCACGTTATAGTGCCCATCAACTATGAATCCAAATACCCCTACAACAATAATGGCAAGATGGGTGTGAGCCCTGAGACCAATCTCGTCGATCCATTGATTGCCCTGGCCGCTATTGCCGCGAGCACGAGTACGTTGCGCTTGGGTACTGGGGTCAATATTTTGTCACAGACAAACCCCCTATACCTGGCCAAGCAGGCCGCTAGCCTCGATATGCTATCTGCTGGCCGGCTGTTGTTGGGTCTTGGTATTGGCTGGCTGCGAGAAGAGTTTGTGGCGATGGGCACACCCTTTGAAAAGCGTGGCGCACGGTTTGATGATTATTGTGCGGCGATGCGCAAAGTCTGGTCAGGAGAGGTGGTTGAGCATGAAAGTGAGTTTTTGAGCTGGCATGGTTTCAAGAGTTTTCCCATACCGCGGCAGTCACCCTTACCGGTCATTATTGGCGGCATCAAAGGTAAGATTCATGAACGGATCGCCCGCCATGGGGATGGTTGGTTCGCGCCAACGGGAGATCCCAAGGAACTGCGCGAGCATCTTGATCTGATCAAGGCGCAGTGTGACCTGGTCCAACGCGATATGAGCGAGATCGAGATCACCTGCATGTGGACCGGCAGTGGCGGTGAAGCAGCGGTTAAAGCCCTTGAAGATTGTGGCGTACATCGCCTGGTCGTTCCCGTCATGGCGCTGGGTGAAGATCCCGTGGCGGGCATTAAGAAGTTCGCCTCGGACTATATAAGCTAGTGGCGCATCAGGCCTTGACTGTCACGCTGGCAGATATCCTGGCAGCCCAGCAGCGTCTTGTTGGCGGCTTGCTTGAAACCCCGGTGCTACGCAGTGCGGGGTTGGATAAGCTTGCGGGTGCTGAATTATTCTTTAAGTCTGAACATCAGCAAGTGACCGGATCTTTCAAAGCCAGAGGCGCGCTCAATGCGGTTATCGGTTTGACCGAGGCGCAAGCTCGACGAGGTGTAGCCACCCATTCCTCAGGCAACCATGGCGCGGCTTTGGCCTGGGCCGCGGCTAGCCGCGGAATACCGGCTTATATCGTTGTGCCCGAGAATGCCGCTGGCGTCAAAAAGCGCAATATCGGCCAGCACGGCGCTGAAATCATCGAGTGTGAGTCCACCTTGCCAGCCCGCGAGGCTTCTCTGGCCGCGGTCGTGGCCCGCACCGGCGCCAATTTTATCCCACCTTATGATGACGCCAGAATCATTGCCGGGCAGGGAACTGTGGGCTTGGAATTGATGGCAGCAGTGCCTGATCTAGATGACATTGTGACGCCGGTGGGTGGTGGCGGTTTGCTCGCGGGTACGCTTCTGGCAGTAGCTGGCGGACCCCAGGTGTTCGGCGCCGAGCCGGTGATGGCCGACGACGCTTATCGCTCTTTCACCTCTGGCGTGCGGGTCTTGAGTCATACTCCGAAGACCATGGCCGATGGTTTGCGAACCACCTTGGGCGCCTTGAATTTCGAGATTATTCAAGGCCGCTGCGCCGGGATTTTGCTGGTCTCGGAAGCTGAAATTTCGGCGGCAATGCGGTTGATCTGGGAGGAACTCCAGCAGGTGGTGGAGCCCTCATCAGCGGTCACCCTGGCTGCAGTTTTACGCTACCCAGAACACTTCAACAACCGACGCATCGGCCTTATTCTCACTGGTGGAAACTGCGATTCGAGCTTCTGATTCAGCGGTTAAAGTGGGTTGCAGTGAACCTTATCTAGACGGCCAAAATCCACAGCAGAACACCTGCGGCGTAACCAATCACCTGACCGCGATCGCCGGAACCATTGTCTTGACCCACGTTCAATTCGGTCTCTGGGTCGCCACCATTCATGACTCGAAGAATAATAGGTAGTTCAAATATCAGCACGCTGATCCCCCGCGCGACAGCGACGGNCAGGAGCATGACCCGACCAGGATTATCGAGAGGCACGANCAGAAACACCAGAGNAANCAACAGCCAGTTGCCCACCGGGCCACCGATACTCATGGCCAGAAATTGTTGCCGAGTATTTTTCGCAAAATTAAAGCCAAAAATAAACGCGCCNGTGGGGTTCGTGACCATNGGAGAGTACGACTTAGCGATTCTCGCCCCGGCAAAGTGACCCCATTCATGAAAGATCGTCGCGATAATGGTCATGGCAGCGAAGGCATTCAGCAGTGACAAGCCGGTCGCCAGGTTTAACCCGCTGGTCATGGCCCAGGCATCAGCGGCAGCCCATAATGTTATGGCGGCCAACAATGCCAGGCCGTGATTACGTGCCGCCAATTTGAGGCGCTGGGCGTCCGGCAGACTGATTGGCTTGGGACGACTGACCTCATCAGCTGCGGGTGTGGTTTGGCTGGCTTCAGACATGGTGTTGTTCTCGCATTAAGGCGCTTCTTAGACAGGCGCAAAATATTCAAAGACGTTATTCTGGCACAGCGGCTCAGTGCTGCCTACTGGCAACTACTGATCCTTGCGTAACCAGGCGTTGAATGCGGGCGTTCTTTTTTCGCGAAAGGCACTAACGCCTTCGCGGGCATCAGGATGGTGGTCGGTAATCGCTGTCTTGGCGGCAATTTCGTCCAAGGACTGGGCAAAGGTTAACTCGGTGGCCTGGTAAATGGAGCGCTTCAACAGGCGCATAGAGACTTGCGGGCCATTCGCCAATTCCGTCGCCAGGGCCTGCACATGGTCTCGCAGGTCTGCGTCTTCAACGACTTCATTTACCAGACCCATTGACAACGCGGTGTCAGCCTCGACGATACGCTTGCGCAAAATGAAGTCCAGGGTGGTGGTCAAGCCGAGATGCTGCAGTAACAGATATTGGCCGCCCTCGTCAGGTAGCAAGCCAAACCGCAGGGTGGCGGACCCCAGACGCGCGGATTTCGCGGCGATCTTAAAGTCACAGGCGAGAGCCAGGGACAGGCCGGTCTGGATCGCCACGCCATTGATAGCCGCGATGGTGATCTTGTCCAGATTGCGAATAGCCACATTCAGCGCTTGGGACACTTGGCGCAAGCCGTTATAGGTACCAATTGCGTTATCGTGGCCTGGCGGAATAGAGGGCATCAGCGCATTGGGATTAGAATTTGGCGCACTATAGGCCTGCAGATCGTCGCCGGCACAAAAACCGCGACCGGTGCCGATAAAGACGATGACGCGAATGGCATTGTCCATTTGCGCCTGAGTTAATACTTCAATCAGGTCGCGCTTTTTGCCGACGCTCATACCATTGAGCTTGGCGGGTTCATTGAATTCGATCCAGGCGATGCCAGGTTCTTCGATGCGAACCTCAAAACCCGTGAATTTGCCTGTCTGCATAGCTGACTCCCTGTTTGAAGAATGACGGAAGACACCATCATTGGAATTTATCAAGGCCTTGTCAATCGGCATAAGCCTGGTCGCTCAGGCCCGCCAGCCTGCTGGGACTGCATCTCATCGCAATCTGTGGCGCGCACAGACTCGCACGGCGCTCAGCAATTACAATTGGTGTTTTCATTCTGCTTCGCCACCTATAGACTTTCACCGGCGATAATCCCGAAGGTGGTAAGGGTTTCACTCGACGCTCACGTTAACAAGCTCACGTTAACAAGCTCACGTCCATGATAAGTGGACGGCAGTGCCGAGCAATATGCGCTTGAATTGATATAGTGCTATTCACCCAAGGCCGCCCTTAAAACTCTCCTGGAGTACGCCCATGTTATCTCAGCTTGATCGGCGGCATAGAGACAACCCAGTGATCGATCTAGGCCTGAAGCCGTTCATGGCCAAAGGCCAGATCAAGCCCGCTCACGCCAAGCTTGACGATATTGTCGAGCACTGCCTGTTACTCGTCTTAGTTGACGGCGAGGCGGGATGTCGATGAACCCGAAAAGCGTGATTGCGCTTATTCGTCATGGCGATTACCGGCAGCCGCAAGGGGTGCCCAGTGCCTTGCTGCCATATCCATTAACACCCGTGGGTGAAGCCCAAGCCCGTCACTGTGGCAAGTTAATCGGTGAATTCAGCGCCAGCCATCACTGCAGCATCGACCCTCAGTTAGATTCATCCCGTCAGCTTCGCGCCTGGCAAACTGCGAGCCTCATTGCTGAAGCGTTGCCAGTAGAAGCACTTTCAAAGCGGCCAACTGGCGACACAGCGACAACGATTAAGGAATTTGAGGGCTTATCGGAACGCAGCGTCGGTGCGGCGGCGAATCTTGATGTAGCGGCCATCGCGGCGATCGTCGCCGCTGACCCGCGGTTTGTACCGCTGCCTGCTGGCTGGAAGTCAAACAGTGATTTTTGTCTGCCGTTTCAAGGCGCGGAGTCGCTGCGTCAAGCTGGCGCACGGGTCGCCGCCCATATTCAACATGCGTGGCAAGTTCTGGCGCCCAGCGAACTGAAGCTGATCGTCGGCCACGGCGCAGCCATTCGCCACGCCTGCGCGCAATTAGGCATTCTCAGTGAGGCTGATATCGCCGATCTATCCATGCATCATGCACAACCCGTTTTTGTGAGTTGCGATGAACAGGGTAAGTGGCACCGCGTAGCGGGCGATTGGAAGATTCGGCAGCATGCCGGTGATGAGTTGGGCGAGTAACGGGGCCTGCTGGCCCCGAAACCCAGCCTTATCAAAACGCGCGATTACGACGCGCTATTACGACGCGCTATCAAAACTCAAGAATAGCCCGGCCACTGATTTTGCCAGTTTCCAGCGCATGGGTGGCTTCGTTGATCTGGTCCAAGCTGAAACGCTCAGTCACCATAGCATCGAGATCCAGCTGGCCATTGGCATACCAATCGAGATACTTCGGGAAGTCTCGATCAGGAGAACAACTGCCGCCGATACTACCAACAAACTTCTTCTCATTAATCAGCATGTCGACCGCATTGAGTTGCACGGGAGTCTGTGGCACCCCAACCAGCACAGCCGTACCGCCGGTTCGCGCGCCGAAAGTACCGTCTCTAACGGCCGGTACGATTTGCTCCATGGTTTGTTTCAGGCCAATACAGTCAAACGCATAGTCAGCGCCAGACACGGGCATGCCCATAAAATTGCGTTTTGAGGTGTTGGTTGTCAGGGCCTTAATCTGCTGGATGGGGTCGCCCTGACCCGCATTAATGGCATGGGTTGCGCCAAACTGTCGAGCAAAGGCCAACTTCGTATCGTCCAGGTCGACTGCAATGATTGGATTGGCGCCAACGGCCTTAGCTGCGACAACGGCCGATAAGCCCACGCCGCCGACACCGAAAATCACCACGCTTTCTCCTGCCTTAACGCCAGCGGTGTTCTCCACGGCGCCCGCACCCGTCATCACGGCACAGCCAATGATGGCGGTGACATCTCGTTTGGTATCATTCGCGACCTTGACCACATATTGCTCATCGGCAATGGTGGTATCAGCCCAGGTAAAGACGTTTTGTGAGCGAGCGACACTGCCATCCGGCAGGGCCAGGGTCGCCGACTCAGGTGCACGATCAGTGCCGTTAGCATTCCGAGGCACCCAGGTGACCATCACCATATCGCCTGCGGCGACATGCTCAACGGCACTGCCGACCTGCAACACAATCCCGGTAGACTCGTGGCCGAGAACAACAGGGTTAGCGCGTGGATTGTGCATCTGATGCAGTTGGCTATGGCAAACGCCACTCGCGTACTGTTTCACAACCACTTGGTAGGGGCCTGGATCTGGCAAGTCCAAAGACACGATCTGGAGCGGTCCTGGTTGCTGAGGCAGGACAACGACGCGAGCTGGAGTAGGCATAATAGGATTCCAATTGAAGGGTTAAAGCAGGTATTCTAAGTCGATCTACCCGAGTATGTCATCATGTCAAACTTAAGTCCGCAAGTACACGCAGCCTTAGACGCGCTCCTGCCGAATCGTATGAGCACGCAACGTCACCTGTTAGATCAACATGGTCAAGATGAGTCGTTCCATGCGCCATGCTCACCCGATGTGGTGGTATATCCCGTCACCAATGAGGAAGTCAGTCAAATCGTTAAGTTGTGCGCACAAACCCGCACGCCGCTAGTACCTTTTGGCGCAGGCACATCCCTCGAAGGCCATATCGCAGCCACACAGGGCGGCATTTGTATGGACATGTCACAAATGGGCCAGATTCTCGAGATTAATGTCGACGATCTGGATTGCCGGGTCCAAGCTGGCGTGACGCGCAAACAGCTGAATGCCGCGTTACGCCACCACGGCCAATTTTTCCCTGTTGACCCGGGGGCCGATGCGACCCTTGGCGGTATGACATCCACGCGAGCGTCAGGTACTAACGCGGTGCGTTACGGCACTATGAAAGATAATGTGCTGGGACTGACGGTGGTCATGCCAGACGGCAAGATTGTTAGGACGGGTAGTCGAGCGCGGAAATCGGCGGCGGGCTACGACCTGACGCGACTATTCTGTGGTGCAGAAGGGACCCTGGGTATTATCACCGAGGTGCAGTTGCGGTGCTACGGCTTACCTGAAGCGCATGCGGTAGGGGTATGCTCCTTTGCCGGCATCGACGCCGCGGTCCAAACTGTGATCGAGGTGATTCAGTCGGGTATTCCAGTGGCGCGAGTCGAGCTGTTAGATGCGGCGCAGATGCAGGCCATCAATCAATACTCCCAGCTCGATTACCCGGCCCAACCGACCTTGTTCTTTGAATTTCACGGTACCAGCGCCAGTGTGGTTGAACAAAGCGAGCGGGTTGCCGAGCTGGTGCAGGAGAATCATGGCTCCGAGTTTACCTGGGCCGTCGAACAGGAAGCGCAGAACAAGTTATGGCAAGCTCGCCACGATGCTTACTATGCGGCAAGAGCGCTGCGACCCGGTGCCAGTGGTTGGCCCACTGATGTCTGTGTGCCCATTTCAAGGCTGGCAGATTGCATTCAAGAGACCCAACGTGATCTGCTGGAGTTTGACCTGCTGGCACCCATCGTCGGCCATGTGGGTGATGGCAATTTTCACCTGTTGCTGCTCGTTGATGTGGACGAGCCAGCAGAGCTGGAGATCGCTAAAGTCGTCAATGATCGCTTGATCAAGCGCGCGCTGAGCATGGGCGGTACCTGTACCGGCGAGCATGGGATCGGCTATGGCAAGCTGGCTTATATGGAACTAGAGCACGGTGCTGCGGTGGCAGTGATGGCTTCAATCAAGCGGGCTCTCGACCCACTGAATATCATGAACCCTGGAAAGATGATCCCAGACAATGTTTTGCAAGATGAGGCTCGATAGCGAGGAAATCTGCTTCAGGCTCGTTCTGTAGACGGGCTAGACTGACCGGACACCGCCTCGGTTTCTGTATCCAGTTATGAGTCAGCGTATATTTGTCTCGATCATTGTTGGCGTTCTGTTTGCCCTGGGTCTTTGGGGTCAGTATGTCATTGCGCCACAAAAACTCACCACCGAACTCACCACCTCGGTCTATGAGATTCTCATGCTTTTCTTCCTGAGTGGCGAGTGGACTCTGGGTCTGGATCCGGTGCCCCTACAGATTGAGCTGGTACGCTTTCTGGCGCCACTTGCCGCGGTCACCTCGATTATTCTGGTAGTTGCGTCTAATTACCGGGTCTCCATGGGCAACCGCCTAGTGCGCTATTACTCGGGGCATATGATCGTCGTCGGTCTTGGCGACAAGAGTTGGCAGTTTTTACGGACCTGCGACCCAGCGCTTAAAATCGTCGTGGTTGAGCGAGAGCCGGATAACCTGTTGATTCAACGCGCCAGAGATCTTGGTATGCGTGTCTTGGTCGGTGATATCTTTGAAGATCGTATGCTCGAGCGCATTAATGTTACTCACGCGGCGCAACTTATTGCGTTAACAGGCGATGATGGCACCAATGTGGAATTGGCGATCAAGACGCGAACGCGACTAAGAGAAAGCGGCACTCACGCGGCGCACCTAAAAATTCACATTCATTTAAATGAGATCGGCCTGGCGCACCAACTCGAGAGCTATCCCAAATTCTTTGCGGACTATTCCATCGCCGAGATCTCGTTTTTCAGCGTCTATGATTTGAGTGCCAGGCTGCTGCTTAGAGATTACCCCCCTGAAGTGTTCGCGGATGTTGCTAACCAAGAACGCGTCCATCTGGCCATCTATGGATTTAAACGACTGGCAGCAAAACTCGTGGTCGAAGCAGCCTTGATGTGCCAGTACGCTAACGGCTCACGTATTCGATTTTCAATTTTCGATGCAGATGCGGACGAGAAAATGCTTCGGTTCAACGAGGAATACCCTGACCTGGCACAGATTTGTGATTATTCCTTTATCAAGCAGACGACTATCGGTCCCCACGTGTTTTCCGGGGATGTTGCGGCTTTGTTGCCGTCTGTGACACAACATATTATTTGCACTGATTCCGACGAAGAAAGTCTTAATGTTGCATTGATGTTGCGTGTTGCGTTACTGAACAAACGTGCCAGTAACGCGCCTATTCTGGTCCGTATGCAACGTACCAGTGGTTTGGCGCAATTGCTGGAATCCAATACCGGAGAGCAGGAAATCCCCGATGGGCTCTATCCCTTCGGCATGTTTGATGAGGTGCTGCATGTCGATAATGTCTTGACCCGGCAACTGGACAAACTCGCCCGCTGCATCCACCAAATGTATCTTGAGTCGCAACCCAACCTGCTCAGTGCGAGCGGGGATTCAAGCCATCATAAGGCCTTGCAACTGTGGAACGATTTACCCCAGTGGGAGCGCAAACAAAATCTGCTTAAAGCCGATCATTGGTCCATTCGTCTCAGAGCGATTCGTTGCGCACCGGCAACTCAACCTTCCGTGGTGCCAATTTTTTCCGCGGCCGAGGTGGCAGTCCAAGCAAAAATGGAACATAACCGCTACGTTAACACCAAGCACTACGATGGCTGGCGATATGGCCCAAAACGTATTGAAGAGGCGAAAATCAATCCCTTCCTGGTGCCATGGGAACAGCTCTCAGCGACGCAACAGCGACGAGAAACTGAAGAGGCGGCCCTGCAAGCAGACTATTTCGCGCAGCAATCGGGTATTTTTACCGAGCGAAAACTTATCATCGGCGTTACGGGGCATCGCTTGAATTCAGACAAGCTCGCCGATCCAAACTTACGCCAGCGGATAAAGACTTGCCTGCTCGGGCTGCAGGCGAAATATACGAATCACCAGTTTACCATCCTCTCGCCCTTGGCAGAGGGTGCTGATCGCCTGGTTGCGCAGCTGGCGATGGACATTTTAGGTGCTTCCCTGCAAGTTCCCTTACCGTTGCCCTATGATCTGTATGTGCAAGATTTTGCCAGTAAGGCTTCACAGGATGAGTTCAAGACGCTGATTGGCAAAGCCGAGTTTTATTACGAGCTACCGATGAAATTTGGCAATGTTCGTGAACTGGCCATCAGTCAGGAGGCGCGTGATAATGAAGCTCGGAACAAACAATACGCGCTCGCCGGCGCCTATATTGTTCAGCGCGCCGATCAATTGATTGCGGTCTATGACGGCAAACCGGCTGCCGGCACCGGCGGAACGGGACAAATTGTTGACTGGTACTGTAACGGCCAGATTGAGCCGGAATACCGCTATGCTAACCACTTTTTCCTGCCGCCGCGGCAGAACCCGGTAATTGTAATCGACACGGAGCGTTGAAAGCCGATTTTCAACTGAGTATTTGAATCCTCGGCGTTTAAAGGGTAAAAAGAGCGCCCTAATCTCCCGACACATTTATCAGGACGGGCCTTCTGGGTCTGCTGTCCTGCAGGAATCCTATTGTGAGCCAAGTGGCTTTTTCAACACTCGCCTTATCTACTGAGATGCTGGCAAATCTCGACTCTTTAGGCTACACCGAAATGACGCCGATCCAGGCGCGCAGCCTGCCATTGATCTTGGCGGGCCAGGATGTCATCGGTCAGGGCAAGACCGGATCGGGCAAGACCGCTGCTTTTGGGCTTGGCTTGCTCAGCAAGCTAGACACCAGTCAATTCCGCGTCCAGTGTCTGGTGTTATGTCCCACCCGTGAATTGGCTGATCAAGTCACCAAAGAGATCCGGCGTCTGGCGCGGGCCATCAATAATATTAAGGTACTCACCCTGTGTGGCGGCATGCCGTTCGGTCCCCAAGTCGGTTCCCTCGAACACGGCGTGCATATTGTTGTGGGTACCCCAGGGCGGATTGAAGATCACCTGCGCAAAGGCACCTTGAAACTAGAGTCGGTGAATATGCTCATTCTTGATGAAGCGGATCGTATGTTGGATATGGGCTTTGAGGAAGTACTGGATAATATTATCAAGCAAGTGCCGGCGAATCGGCAGACACTGCTATTCAGTGCAACCTTTGCCGACGAGATTAAGGCCATCGGCCATCGAATCATGAACCGACCGGAGATGGTTCAAGTGGCTGCAACCCACGACAATGACACCATTGCGCAATACTTTTATCGCGTCGATGAGGCTGAGCGAGCCACCGCGCTTAGACTGTTGTTGCTGCAGTACTACCCTGAATCGACCCTGGTGTTTTGCAATACCCGTCACGAGACCCAGCAAGTTGCCGATGAGTTAGTGCGCGAGGGATTCAGCGCGCTGGCCCTGCATGGTGACCTTGAACAACGAGACCGAGACCAGACGCTCGTGAGGTTCGCGAATAAAAGCGTGTCCATCCTCGTGGCCACAGATGTTGCGGCCAGGGGCCTGGACATTGAGGCCTTGGACGCGGTGATCAACTACCGAATTGCGCAAGATGCGCAGATCCATGTGCACCGCATTGGTCGCACAGGCCGAGCCGGTAGCCGTGGGGTTGCCTGCACCCTATATAGCGAACGTGAGGAACATAAGCTGGCAAAGGTGACCCAAGGCCTCGACGCTGAAAGTCTGGAACAGCCCTTGCCACCGCCATTGCTGCTTGATAATGCGCCGATGCGCGCCGTCATGGCGTGTTTGCAAATCGATGGTGGCCGCAAGCAAAAGGTTCGGCCTGGCGATATTCTCGGTGCACTCACGGGTGCTGAAGGGATACCCGGCACTGACGTTGGTAAAATACATATTTTTGATCAATGCGCCTATGTCGCTGTGCGTCGGGAATCAGCTAGGGACGCCAAATTGAAGCTTGCCGAAGGTAAAATTAAAGGTCGCAATTTTAAGGCGCGCCTGATTCGCGATCGATAAGGGCGGTTTAATTCCCGGACAGTGATTGAATGTTGCGGTGCTGACCCAAGATCTGGGTTTCAAACGTCTCTACAAGGAATCTATTTTGGCCACCACAGGTATCGTCTGCCCCCATTGTTTTGTCACCAATCGTGTACCGGATGCTCGAGTCGCTGATGCACCGACTTGCGGCAAGTGCCATCTGCCACTATTCACGGGCAAGCCGACGGCGGTCAATCTGGCGCAGTTTCAAAAGATGCTGCAGTTTAACGACACCCCGCTGATCGTCGACTTTTGGGCTGAGTGGTGTGGTCCCTGTAAAATGTTCGCACCAACCTTTGCCCAGGCCAGCGGTCAACTCGAACCACGCTTTCGGCTGCTCAAGGTGGATACTGAGGCGAATCAGGAAATCGCGGCAAATTACCGAATTCAATCAATCCCGACACTCGCGCTGTTTAAGCAGGGCAAGGAGTCAGCGCGTCAAGCCGGCGCCATGTCCTTATCGCAGTTTTTGGCTTGGGTTGAGAGCCAAGCCTGAGCTGCGCGCCCAGTATTAGTCCATCAATTGAATCAAGCCCTCAAGAGCGGTGGTTGCGGCCTGTTGGCGTATGACTGCACGGTCACCCGCAAACAGATAATGGCGCGCCTGGTGAATTTCAGGCGTAGAGTTGTCGCCGAGGCGTCGAGCCCAGGCGAACCAGACAGTGCCGACGGGGGTTCCTATGTCGTCGCCGGCAGGGCCTGCTATACCGGTGACCGCCACCGACAGATTAGCGATGCTACGATCCAGGGCCCCCAGCGCCATCTCACAAGCCACGGGTTTACTGATGGGCCCATAGTGCTGAAGTGATTCTGTTGTGACACCCAGCAGTCGCTGTTTGGCCGTATTGCTGTAAACCACCATGCCGCAGTCAAACCAGTCTGAGCTACCCGGGATACTCGTGCACAGTGTGGCGATAAGCCCCCCAGTGCAGGACTCAGCGGTGGCGATGCGGTGCCCACCAGCGATTGCGCGCCGGCTCAAACGGCGTAACAGTGGCTGAGTTGACGTGTTGTTGTCGATTGCATCTGCCATGGCAACGCTAGACCTGAACTGCGGATTGCTTGCAGTATAGGCGGAGGAATTTTTGTGCAAGTTGTTTCACATCAACGTAATTGCGGCAGCGCATTTGTACACTTGCCGTTATTCCCTGTCGAGGTCGATGATGTTCTTCATTTGTATTGCCTTGCGCTGTGTTAGTGGATTGGTTGGTCTTATGCCAAGCGCCGCACTGAGGGTTCCGCATCGAGTCAATCTCGCTGAGCGCTCTTACCGATGGGTTTGTTGAGATGACAGACCAGCTACCGCACTTGCCAACACCTGATACACAGCCTGATACACAGCTGATACACAGCCTGATACACAGTCTGATACACAGCCTGAGTCTGACACCATACCTAAAACGCCACATGATCCCGCGACTCAGTCAAACTCGAACCCGTCGCCCGATAAGCCGGTGCCGGAAGAACAACCACCGCCATCCTCACAATCATCACCACGGTCTTCGCAACCAGCATCATCACAACGCCGAGATGCGCCAACGCCTAATCCTTGGCTCTCGGCGTTGATGTGGGTCGCGATCATGGTGATGACCGTGAACCTGCTGATACGTAACAGTGCCGAGACCGGTGAAATTCCTTATTCTGCCTTCAAGCAACAGGTTCGAGATGGCAATATAGAAAGCATCGTCATCCGCGGTAGTGAAATCCGAGGCCTCTATCGATTTCCTAAGACCGAGAAGGATAAGCGTTTCTCTACAATGCTGCCGTCAATTGCCGATGCCCAACTCATGAGCCTGCTTGAAGAAAGTAAAGTCGTCGTCAGTGTGCAGTCCACAGAATATTCAACCTGGGTGACGATCTTGATCAATGTTTTCCCGTGGCTGTTGATTATCGGGCTTTTTCTACTCAGCCGACAAATGCTTGGCAAGCAGTTTTTACCGGGCGGTGGCGGATTCACCAAGTCTCGGGCAAGGCTCGCGGAGCCCGAAGATATTCATACGCGGTATGACGATATAGCAGGCCTCAATAGTGCCAAGGCAGACCTTCAGGAGGTTATTGACTACCTGAAATTCCCCCAAAAATTTCGCCGCCTCGGCGCCAAAATACCCAAGGGTCTGCTTTTGATGGGGCCGCCGGGTACCGGTAAAACCATGCTCGCAAAAGCCACAGCAGGGGAGGCTGGCGTGCCGTTTTTCAGCATCACTGGGTCTGAATTTGTTGAAATGTTTGTTGGCGTGGGCGCCTCGCGTGTGCGCGATATGTTTTTACAGGCCCGTGCGGCGGCGCCGTCGTTGATTTTTATTGATGAGATCGATTCTGTCGGCCGGTCTCGTAGCGGCATGTTTGGCAATAATAATGATGAGCGTGAACAGACGCTGAACCAAATATTGGCAGAAATGGACGGCTTTAAAGAAGAGGAGACAGTCGTTGTGTTGGCAGCGACGAATCGCCCTGATGTGTTGGATGCGGCCCTGCTGCGCCCCGGGCGGTTTGATCGCAAGGTCGTACTGGATCTGCCGCAGAAGCTCGCTCGGCAGGCCATACTGGAGGTGCATGCGCGCGGCAAACCGATCGAGCCGGACGTTAACTTGGAGAGTATCGCNCTCGGCACCGTCGGTTTTTCAGGCGCTGACTTGGCGAACCTGGTCAACGAAGCCGCACTACTGGCCGCCCGTGCGGAAAAAGACAGCATCAACCAAGCTGACTTCGAGAACGCCAGAGACAAAATTATTCTCGGCGAGCGGCGGGAAGCATTGTTTTCCGAAGAAGAGAAACGTCGTACTGCTTACCACGAGGCGGGTCATGCCCTGACAGCATTCTTTATGCCGCATGGGGATACCTTGCGCAAAATTTCCATTATTCCCAGGGGCCGCGCTTTAGGTGTCACGGAGCAATCTCCCAAGGAAGATATGTTGAATTACGCTCAGCACTACCTGGAAGATCGGTTAGCGATATTGTTAGGAGGAAGAGTGGCTGAAAATCTAGTGTTTGAAGAAGCCAGCTCCGGTGCGGCCGACGATTTAAAGCAGGCTACCCATCTAGCCAGACACATGATCCAGGAGTGGGGCATGAGCACTGTGCTGGGCCCCGTCACTTACCGGGAAACGGAACAAAACTTCCTCGGCCAGGAGGTCAGCCCGCCACGGATCTATAGCGAGCATACCGCCGAAATCATTGATGCTGAGATAGCTCGCCTGATCAAGGCTAGCGAGCAGAGGGCACTAACGGTTCAGCAACAGCACCGTGACAAGCTCGATAAGCTTGCGGCTGCGTTACTTGAGCAGGAAACCTTGGGAGAGGAAGAGATCACTGCGATTCTTGATTGAGGATCTTGCGAGGTAGCGGGATAGTCTGAACGCCAGCCAAAATATCGTCTTCCAGATTCAGTAGTACGCCCACCGCCTCAAACAAGGCGGTGGTGGACAAGTAAGCGGCCCGATTAATATTCAGTAAATTGGCGATCTCATGGTTTAAATGCTTGTCGGCGCCCACGACCGTGTAGATTTCATTGAGATACCATTCGTAGCCACGCCGAACTTGTCGATAGAGCTCAATGTACTCGTTTGCGGTATTCGAGCTTACAGGCAACGCCATTAGGGTTACCAAGCCATGATAGTTACCGGTGACGTACAGGCAAAAGCTGGCGTACAGGTCGTGAACTGTACCTGATGGACTAACTCGGAAGGCATCAAGGTTGTGGCGAATATCCTTGATGAACTTCGCGGCATAGGTGGCGTTGCGAACGGCGTGATTCAACTGCGTGACCAGACGCAGGTCTTCCTCTTCTTTGGCATCTCGCTGAATAGCATAGGTATATCCCAATACTTCACTTTCTGTTTGTTTGAGTAATTTGTATTCTTGTTCGTAGCGCGTCACATAACGCAGTGGTTCACCCGCAAGCAATTCACTGTCCTCATCGAATACCGCATGAGTGTGGATTTGAAAGCTATGCATGTTCAACCGAATCGCATTGAAGAGCATCCGGGTCAGTTCTTTTCGCACCGCTTCAATCGCGCCGTCGGGCACTGTGCTGGGCACCTTGTGTATATAGGCAGTGGCAAACAGTCCAGCATTTCGCTCCGGCGCCATCCAATTGAGTAGGACGATAAACGGATCCAGCAACGGCAGGAAAAGGCCAATCCCTAGTAAATTAAACAAGGAGTGGAACACAACAAGCATGAAGAGGGGATCAGTGATGCCAAACACATCACGAATAATATAGACAAATATCGGCAGGCAAAGCAGGGCGACAATAGCGGTTGTCAGATTAAACATAAGGTGGGCGTACGCCACTCTGCGCTTTTCCACTAGACCGTCCAGGGCGCCTAACAAGACCGTACTCGTCGTCCCCACATTCGAGCCAATGGCGACGGGTATGGCTTCATTCACCGTGATCACGCCCGCATACAGTGCACTCAAAATCACCATCATTACCACCGAGCTGGATTGGACCAGCGCCGTGAGCACGGCACCAATAAGACAATAGACCAGCAGGCCTTGACCACGCAGGATGGTAGTGTCGAGCTGCGGCACAAGATTCTCGAGGCTCGTGATGAGTGTCCCCAAGCCCATTAGCAACAGCCCGAGGCCCAGGACCAGGTTGCCAAGGTAATAGGGGCGATGACCGGCGGGTAAGAAGACTGTGACAAAGGCGCCTACCGCCACCAGAGGTTGGTAGAACTTCGCCAGGTCAAGCTTGAAGCCTAGGACAGCCAGCATCCAACCGGTAACGGTGGTGCCGAGGTTGCTGCCGAGTATCACGCCCAGTGCGTTGCGCATTTCCAGCATGCCTGCACCGACGAAGGCCAATACGATCAGACCCACTAGCGAACTGCTCTGCAAAAATGCCGTCACCACTGTGCCGGTAAAAACGCCTTTAAGGGGTGAGTTGGTTTGTGCCTGAAGAAATTGTTTCAAGGATTTCGAGCCAATGCCCTGCAGCCCCTGTTCAAGTAGGTGCATGCCGAGCAGAAACAGCCCAATGCTGACGATGATGCTCCATAGGTCCAAAGACCCTATCGATATAGCTACCACCGCGGATGGCCTCCAAGCATTCGATTTGAGCGGCAATTATCAGGGCGCGGCTGGTGCTAGCCCATGACCCACATCACCTTCAGCTGCAATGAAAACACTGGGCAAGAGCGACACAGGCGCTCACAAAATAAATGCTAACCTGGATACTTATGGTTATAGTGAGCGTTCAATAGAGACAGGAAGCCGCTATATGAACCTTGAGAAAGTCGTCTTCGCATTCACGATTATTCTAGCTTTGACCCTGAATTTCGGGTTTTTTACGGGCGATATCGGCAATGCCGCGCACCATAATGTTTACGAGCTCTATGCTGCAATATTTGTCAATGCGATCGCGACGATTTTGAAGTTCGGCGATCGCACCCACATGGGCGCGGTATTATTAGCCGCCAGCCTGGTTGCTGATATTCAATTAGTGGCAGCTGCGGGTGTTTGGGTATACGCCGTACATGTTACCGATATTGGTCTGACGCCAGCGATAGTCGCCAGTATCGTCTCCCTTGCCGGCGGCGCGGTGATCGCCAACACAATATCGGTCTCACTACTGGTCATAGAAACCGTGATGCTGCGTCGCTAGGCTGCGATACGGGGGCAGGCTATGGATAGTATTGTTTTTCTAATTCTGCGCCAAATGCGCGCCCCTCTGTTGTTGTTAACAACAATTTATGCGATCGCGACGCTGGGTCTCACATTGATACCTGGCATGGATGACAAGGGCCAAGTTTGGTACATGGATTTCTTCCATGCCTTCTATTTCGTCTCCTTTATGGGTACCACTACTGGCTTTGGTGAAATCCCGTACCCCTTTACCGATGCGCAGCGCATGTGGGCGCTCATATTTATCTACATCTCTGTGGCGACATGGGTTTATACCATTGGCACGTTGATTCGCTTGTGGCAAAACGAGACGTTACAAAAAGCCCTCGCTGAGCACCGATTTCAGCGCCAAGTGCGGCAGATCAACGAATCATTTTTCGTGGTTTGCGGCTACGGAAATACGGGCAGTCGACTGGTGAAATCGCTACGCAAACGCCTGATACGGGCGTCGGTGTTAGACCTGAAGCAAGATCGAATCGACGCCCTGATGTTGGCGGAACATCCGTTGTTTCTCCCCGGACTCCAAGCCGACGCCAGTACGCCTCGCAACTTGGTCCTCGCCGGTATCATGCACCCAATGTGTAAAAGCGTAGTCGCGCTGACAGATGACAATGCCGTCAATCTGCATATCGCGATTACGGCGAAGGTTCTGAAACCGGAATTGAAGGTCATCTGCCGTTCAGACTCCCATGAGATTGAAGCGAACATGGCATCCTTCGGTACTGATGCCATTATTGACCCTTTCGACAGCTTCGCCAAAGACTTAGGGCTGGCGGTCGACTATCCGTATCAATATATGCTTAGCGACTGGTTTCGAAATGAGAGCGGAGAGACACTGGCGCCAGTGATGCAACTACCTAAGGGCCGTTGGCTCCTGTGTGGATTTGGTCGATTCGGGCGGGCGATCCATCGCGAGTTAGTCGACGCTGGAATGACCGTGCAAGTCATCGAACCGAACAAGGCGTTGCTCAATCTGCCGGTAAATGCGGTGATCGGCGACGGTACCGAGGCAGTGACACTGAACCAGGCTGGCGTCAGTGAGGCAGTAGGTATTATTGCAGGCGCAGATGATGACTCAAACAACCTTTCAATTATTGTCACTGCCAAAGAGCTGAATCCTGACTTGTTCGTGATTGCGCGGCAAAACCAACAGGCCAATAGTCGGTTGTTTGCTCATCCCCGTGCTGAACTGGTTATGGAGGTCAGCGACGTCCTGGCAACCAAAATACGGACTTTGCTGACTAATCCGTTAGTTGATGATTTTCTGAGTCTGGCAAGGGCCCATGATGATAGCTGGGCCCAGAACCTGACAGAACGAATTCGAAAGATATCACCCTCAGGATTTCCCGAAGTCTGGGAGTGCGTTATTGCAGCCGATAGTGCCCATGCGGTTAGTAACGCGCTGACCAAGGGTACGGATGTCAGGATAGAACATTTAACCCACGATCATCATGATCGCGATGTGAGCTTGCCGGTGTTGGCGCTATTGCATAGCAATTCGCAGGGTGCGTTTTGTATGCCGTCAGGTCATGCCAGCTTGGCCGCGAATGACCGTTTGTTATTTGCAGGTAGCGCCGCCAGCCGAGCACGGATGCAATGGAATTTACAGAACGAGGTCGCGCTGGGGTACATGTTGACCGGCGCCAGCTTGCCTCAAACCTGGCTCGGCCGTTGGCTGCAGCGCGCGAATAGCTGACAGTCAGGCAGGTTTGTGGGGATGCCTTATCCAGTTAAACGTTGCGGTGGCAGCACTTGCGTAGGTGCTGTCGGTGGCCGTCAGACTTGAGTCTCGCTGACCCTTTCTACCCTTGAGGGCCTTGAAGCTATGGTCGGCGGTCGCCAGCCACAACAACGACGCCATTGGCATTGCCTCAGTGACACCCCTTAGCAGACCTTGTTCCGCCAGTGAGTCACGAGTTCCACTCAAAAACAATTGCGGTATCTGGATTCGCGGCAGATGTTCGGCCCTCGACACACCAGGCTTGCCGCTGGGGTGCAACGGAAAGGAACAATAGATAAGACCCGAGCACCGAGCATCCTGAAATTGCTCCATATAGTGGGATGCCATGCGCCCACCAAATGAGTGCCCACCGAGGTAAAGGGGCAGCCCTGCGGCCAAATTCGCGCCCAGAGTGACTGCCGCCGCGAGCGTCGCCAGGCAAATACCCATACGGTTGGGCGGCTTGCGACTAGACTCCATAAACGGAAAATTAAACCGCAGGCTGGCGATGTGGACTTCAGCAAAGGCGTCAGCCAGCGACTGCATATGTGCGTGCTGCATGCCCGCGCCGGCGCCATGGGCCAGCACCAGCAGCGCCACGGGGGTCGCTGGTCGCTGATAGATCGCCGAAACCTCGCCCAGGTCAGCTGAGAGGCTGAGCGTTATTGGCTGTTGAGAGATAATACCGAGTTCCTGGGAAGCATCGCTTCGTCTTCGCTCAGCCAGTACGGCAAGCACTATTGAATAAGGAGGTGGTCGTGTTGAAGCCACAATTATGCCGGTCGCAGGTGTTGACGGCAATGGTACCCAACCTAAGGAACATTAACGTATGATGCCCGAATAGATGCGCAAGCCAGGGGTTCAGTGGGCGTTGCGGCAGTCTGTGTCAAATTTTCAGGGCCGTAATAACGAACAAGGAACTTCAAGATGGCAAGCACAGGCGGTTCTCCAGAAAAGGCCATTCTGTATGCTTTTATGGCTAACACGGGTATCGCCATCGCGAAGCTGGCGGCGGCGCTACACACGTCGTCGGGCAGCATGATGGCCGAAGCCATTCACTCTATGGCTGACGCCGGTAATCAGGTTTTGCTCTATATCGGCCTTAAAAGCGCAGAAAAACCAGCGGACGCAAACCACCCAATGGGCTATGGCAAGCTAAGCTATTTCTGGAGTTTTATTGTGGCGCTGATGTTGTTCAGCATCGGTGGAATATTTTCAATTTATGAAGGCTGGCACAAGCTCAGTTCAGAGATACCCTTGAATGACCTCAGCGTGGCCATGCTGGTTCTGGCTGGGGCGATCGTGCTTGAGTCGTTCAGTTTGGCGGGGGCAGTACGGGAAGCCAACTTGATGCGCGGCGAGCAGTCCTTTCGCTACTGGTTGAAACATACTCGTAGTGCGGAAATTGTCGTAGTACTGGGTGAGGACATCGCGGCAATTATTGGCTTGATACTGGCGTTGGGTTTTCTCACCATGACGTTCATCACAGGCAATCCGGTGTATGACGCTCTAGGCTCGATCTGTATCGGCGTGGTATTGATCATCGTTGCTATTTTTATCGCCGTGCGGGTCCAGTCTTTGCTGGTGGGTAAATCCGCTGAACCTGAGCTGCAAGCCTTGATTATCAAGATTATTGATTCTGATCCAAACATTCAACGCTTGCTGAATACGATTACCCTGCAATTTGGGCCCAAAGTCATGTTGGCTGCGAAGATCGAGATGACCCCTGGCATCAGTATTGAAGAGGCTGTGACGCATATCAATCAGCTAGAGGTAAGCATCAAAGCCCAAAACCCCGCGGTGAGTTGGTGTTTTATAGAACCCGATTGCCAGGACTAGTCGCTATTAGCTTGGCTTAGTCTGCGCCGACAACAATGTTTTACCGAGACACGCTCATGTTTTATGGCTGGAAAATAGTTGCGACCTTGTTTTTTGTCCTGATGTTTTCATCAGGTCTTGGATTCTATAATCACTCGGTGGTACTCCAGGCGCTGACGACGGAGAAGGGTTTTCCTATCACAGTGGCATCCACGGCCGTCTCCATTTTCTTTTTTGCCAGCGGCCTGGCGGGGCTCTATATCGCTGCTCTGCTAGAGAAATATGACGTCCGCCTTATCATGGGAGTGGGGACTGTCATTGCGAGTCTGTGCCTTGGCGCCTTAGGCGAGGTCAACAACCAAGTGCAGCTGTATATGCTCTATGCACTATTTGGTATCGGCTTCTGCGCCTCGGGATTGCTGCCGGCCACGACCCTAGTAGCCCGCTGGTTCCACAAGAGTCGGGCGCGCGCCTTGTCTGTTGCGTCGACAGGCTTGTCGGTGGGTGGCATTATCGTCACGCCCGCCAGCGCCACGCTGATCGAGAGTCAGGGTATGGTCGTGGCAAGCCCCATACTCGGGTTGGTGTATCTCGTTGGCGTGCTGCCATTGAGTCTGATGATTTTGCGGTCGAGACCCGCAGACCTGGGCCTGGATGCGGAGGGTACCGATCAACAAAGCGCGATGCATATCAACAGCCAGGGGGTCAATTTGCGTCAAGCCCTGCGAGACAGCTATTTCTGGCGTCTGAACCTAGCCTATTTGTTCGTCATGATGGCTCAGGTTGGCGGCATCGCTCACCAGTACGGGATTGTCAGTGAGCAAATGAGTGGTCGAGATGCGGCCCTGGCGCTCGGCGTATTACCACTGTTTAGTATTATTGGCAGGCTTGCCGGTGGGCTGCTGATAGACAAAATGGACGCGACACGGTTCACCACCACCATGATGTTGCTCCAGGGCCTATCGCTGGCTTGTATGGGCTACTTTGCGTCGCCCGTTGGGCTGCTTATTGGTTTGGCCATATTCGGTATCACGGTGGGTAACCTGCTAATGCTCCAACCTTTATTAATCGCCGAGCGTTATGGCCTGCTTCAGTATAGTCGTATCTATGCGGTGTCCAACCTGCTCACCATGTTGGGCATAGCCACGGGCCCTGTGACCATGGGTTATCTGTTTGCGCTAACCGGCACCTACGGGCTCGCGTACCTGGCGGCGGCCGTAGCAGGCGTAATCGCCTTCCTGATTTTTCTGGGCAACAGCGCTGCGGGGAGAATCTCGCCACAGTAAACGCCGCGGTGAGTATGGCGCTGAATTCAACCAGCGATAGTTTGACGGTTATCAGTCCATCTCATATCACCCTATAAGCTCTTGCGATATAGGTAGGTAATCAGGACCGCTTAAATGTAGTATAAATATCACGGCTGTCGTGGGAAGGGAGAAAATCAATTGCTCCGTGACCTTGAATAAGACATCAGACAAGACAGCAAGAACACATGCTGAAGGTGCAGGCGCTACATAGGCCTCACCGACGGAATGAATAACCAGAAGCCTAAGAAGAGGAACATACTGATGATGGATTTAGACATACCCGAACGTTTGGTACCAGTGCGTGACAAAATTGATGTTTTTGTCCGATCAAAAGTTGATCCGCTGACAGAGGAATTTTTGGGCCAAACTGGTGCGGACGGTAATCGATGGGCACTCAGCGCCCGGCAAACAGAAATTATGGATGGTCTGAAGGCAGAGGCCAAAAGTGCTGGTCTGTGGAACTTCTTTCTGCCGGAAAGCCAAGGTGGCGCTGGCGTTACTAACCTTGAATACGCTCACTTAGCTGAGGTGATGGCGAGAAACCCGATCGCGTCGGAAGTATTCAACTGCGCGGCACCCGATACCGGCAATATGGAAGTATTGGAGCGCTACGGTACAGAAGCCCAGAAGAAAGAATGGCTCGAGCCACTACTTGAAGGCAAGATCCGTTCAGCTTTTGCGATGACAGAGCCCGATGTCGCTTCTTCAGATGCGACTAATATTGCGACCAGCGCCGTGCTAGATGGCGATGAGTGGTTGATCAATGGCTCCAAGCACTATATCTCGGGTGCTGGTGATTCTCGCTGCAAGATCATGATCACCATGGTTGTCACCAACCCCGATGCGCCAAAGCATCTGCGTCAGTCGCAGATCCTCGTACCTATCGACGCAAAGGGTGTCACCGTTGTTCGACCTATGTACGTTTTTGGTAAGGACGATGCGCCCCACGGGCACATGCACATCACCTTTGAGAACGTAAGAGTGCCAAAGGAGAATATTATTCTCGGTGAGGGTCGCGGGTTTGAAATTTCTCAGGGTCGTCTTGGGCCAGGCCGTATCCACCACTGCATGCGATCTATCGGCGTCGCCGAGCGAGCACTCGAGTTGTTGTGTAAGCGCGCGCTGTCACGGACTGCCTTTGGCAAGCCATTGGCTGAGCTAGGCGGTAACTATGACGTTATTGCTGATTCACGCATTGAGCTCGACATGTGTCGGCTAGCCGTTCTGAAAGCTGCCTATATGATGGATACCATCGGTAACAAGGAAGCGCGCAAGTACATTTCTGCCATTAAGGTCTCTGTACCTAACATGGCCTTGCGGGTCATTGACCGTGCGATTCAGATGCATGGTGCCTTAGGCGTGTCGCAAGACACACCGCTGGCGGCGATGTGGATGGGTCAACGGACCTTGCGTCTCGCCGATGGTCCCGATGAAGTGCATCGTCGAGTGATTGCTCGCGAAGAGCTGAAACAGTACCAGTAGGTTAAATTTGATCGAGAGTTTAGATCGATAGTCTAGATCGAGAGTTTAGATCGATAGTAAGAGTCTAATCGGGCTTTACACTGATTTAACTCCATGCAAGCGGGGCCGCGAAAGTGGTCCCGCTTTTTTTGTGGCCTTAAATAAACCACCCAGGACCAAGGGCCGATGTCCTTGCGTTTGCACTATATTGCCGCTTAAATAACGGTTTGGGCCGTCAGTTTGCCCTTCAGTGACCAACTTCAATCGCTATTGCCAGCCACCACACGACCACGGTCTCACCTGACAAAACAGGAGATTTTCAGGGGCTGCGTGGAACGGTTGAAAAATAGCCGGTCCTGTTGGCAACTGAGCGGCATCGATCATTTTTTTAGGCAGTGCTGCAGGGTTCAGTATAGTGATGATATTACGCCAGTTTAGACACTTGCTTGCCGGCCTAACCGTCGCTGTCATGCTGACTACGTTGCCAGGGCACGTTCATTCAGCTGCCGCCGGCGCAGCGCTACTCGAGGCCAATGAGGCCCGTCGTGCCTACACCAATCATTTGCCAGACCTAACGCTGAGCAGCCTGCATCGACAAGCCAGGTTGCTCGCAAGCTGGGCTGACGCGGTTGAGCGCAACGGGCGACCATTGCCACCCACCATCATGCTCGGCATTAGCCGGAGCCTGAAAGCAGCAGCGGCCGACGATCTTTTAATGCTTAGGCAAGCCTTGGATGCGGCGGCGGATGAGTTGGCTCAGAATATTGACCAGCGGGATCAGTTAGGCCAACGGCGCTATGAATCTGACGACTTGCAGGTCGGCCAGTCAACGACTATCGCACAGATTTATACCGTTGGTGCCGACCTGGGTGTCGATGCGAGGCTGCTATTGGCAAAACCCTGGGTGGTTGGTCGATTCCAGACCAACGATCCACAGGCGCCTAACCATATCAGTTTCTCGACGACCGGTAGTGCCACAATCGCCTTAACTTCAGTCGCTTGGCAGGGAATCCACGGCGGCCGCCTGCGACCAGAATTAATGCCGGTCTTACTCATCAGCGCTGGCAGTCTGGTGCCGGGAGACGAGATTCGCGTGGTGTATCATAATTTTCGGTTGCCGCAGACCGCCTCAGCAGAGTTTGATTTACCCCTTTATCTGAGCGCAACGGCCCAGGGCGATTTTCGTTTTGTGCCTGGCGAGTCGCTTGTGGTGCACGGTGACACCGTTGCAAAGTTGACTGCCAGTGCGCCCTCGCTGGTGGCGAGCGGTCAGCCCTTCGAGATTCAGGTCAGACTTGAAGACCAGTTTGGCAACCTTGCAGTAGGCGACTTGCCGTCCTTCGACATCCTTGTAGATGGTAGTCTCCAGGGCCGCCTCGCTCGAAGCGGACCGTCCAGCATGACCACAGCGCCCATTACCTTAATCGAACCGGGGCGCCATGTTATCGAAATCAGATCCAGTGGTGGCGGTATTAGGGGCGCAACGAACCCGGTGATTGTGCGCTCGAATTTAGTCGATACGATATCTTGGGTTGATCTTCACCGTCACAGTTCAGTCAGCGATGGTGTGCAATCCCGCGCTGAGATCTTACAGCAAGCTGAGGGATCTCTAGATCATTTATTGGTTGCCGATCATGACAACGCTCTCACGGGCACTGGCTGGCAACAACAATCCTCGAGCCAAAAGCTTAAAGCCTTGCACTGGACCAACCCGGTCGACCGAGGCGGTCATCACGTGCTGGTGACCCGCGGTGAGTATGATTTGCATCCAGCGCCCGCAGCAGTCTGGCCGACATTATTTGCGCTGACGTCCAGCCTCAAGCCCGCTGATTCTTTGTTAATTGCGTTACCCGAGGTCCCGGGCGACGATCGATATGCTGACCCACGGCTGTCGCGTTTGGTTGAAATCGTCAGTGGTGACGCCGGCTTTGAGTGGTATGGCCAGCGCTGGGCGCAGCGCGGATCACGAATCGGGTTTACGGGGTCCGCCGAGTCTCATACTTGGCAGACCGGGCCACCCGCTGCAGCAGGCGTTACCGCAGTTTGGCTGAAGCCTGGCGAGTCGTTGCTGGGTGCTCTACAACAGGGGCGAACCTACGTCACCAGCGGTGCTCGACTACTACTTGAGGTCACCACCAATGGCGCACAACCTGGCCAGCGGGTGGCCAACAGCACGCGACGAGTGATACAAGGCCAGGTGTTTGGCACGGCGGGTATTCGGCAGATCGATTTGTTTAAGAATGGTCAAATTATCGACACCATTCATTACGCAGGCAGGGCAGGTGATCGGTTGCTCGCCGACCAGCTGACCCTGGCAGTGACCTTCGAGTCTGACTCGAGCCCCATCGACGATCAACGGGATTTACCCCGTAATGGCCGCGAATGGCTCGGTTATATCACGCAGACGGGCGCCAGTATTACAGCGGTGACGGCCCCCGGTTTCAGAAACCCGGTGCGCCAAGCGTTCGCGCTGAATCCTGGTCAAGCCAATCGTGTGGATTTCATTACCTGGACTCGTGGCCTCCCCAGCAGTTTGTATCTGGATTTCAATCTCGCCAGCCAACCCGTGGCAGAGGATACGTTAGAATCCGGGTTGTTAGGGTCCTTGAATGATGAGCAACTTCGACTCAAAAGGGCCGAGGTGAGTGCAGTGACTTTTGACCTAAACCTCAGCGCCGGCCATGAAGACCACAGCGTGTCGCCAATGACCCGAGAAGCCACAAGTACACCGGCGATTCGGCAGCAATTAAGCCTGGCTGATGTGCTGTCTGGACCCGTGAGTCGAACCTTCAATGTGGGCGGCTATCAGGACACGATTACCTACGAACTGATTAGTCGGGATGCTGCCACTGACCAGCAATTTGAGTTTATCGATACTCGCAATCCCCGTGCGGGTGATCATTATGTCATTCGAGTGCAGCAACTCGATGATCATATGGCCTGGAGTAGCCCGGTGTGGGTGGGTGGCTTCGACTTGTGATAGCGCTAAGGTTGGCCTTGATCGTGGGCCTGCTGTGGGCCCCATGGGCGCTGTCTGCACCCATCAGCTTATGGCGAATTCAACAGGGTCCGTCGACCTTGTTTCTGCTCGGCTCGATCCATGTCGGCAAACCGAACCTGTATCCGTTGCCCGCAGCAATGGACCAGGCGTTTGCAGCGGCGGATCAGTTAGTCCTCGAAATCGACTTAGGCCTGACGTCACCCAGGGTGATGGCCGAAGCGTTGTTATCACGCGGCAGTTATCCAGCGCCAGAAAATCTATCGGCCAATCTGAGCGTGGATACGCTCAGACTGTTGACCGACTATCTGCAAGCGCGTCAAACACAGCCGCAACAAACTGATTTGAGCCTGCCGACCGTACAACGCCTGCGTCCCTGGTACCTGGCGATGCTATTGAGCCTTCAAGAGTTGACCGCATTGGGTTATGTGCCGGGGCTAGGAATCGATCAACATTATTACCAGCAAGCATCATTAGCGGGCAAGACTGTCTATGGTCTTGAAACGCTGGAAAGCCAAATTGCGCTGCTGGCTGCCGGTTCTCCTCGGCAACAGGATCTAATCCTGCGGTCAGCCCTTGAAACCAACCAGGAAATCGATCAAATGTTGGCGACATTGACCGGTGCATGGAAGGCCGGCGAGATCGATCGGATGTACACCCTAGCCATGGCCGATCATGCTGACTATCCAGAACTCGCGGGCCTGATGTATGAATATCTCGACCAGCGCAACCTGCAGATGGCAGCCAAGCTCAGAACCTATCTCGATGGCGATCAGACCACACTGGCTGTCGTCGGTGCGCTGCATCTGGGCGGCCAGCAGGGGCTGCTGGCGTTACTCGGTAAAGACTACGACATCGCGCAACTACAGAGCAGCGACCCTTGACACACCGGGCCGATCCGAGCGCGTTTAAACGCTATTCCTCAGTGTTCATTGGCGACAACCCTTGTGTGAATTGAATGGGGAATTTAAGCTAAGCGCGGACAGTTACCTAATGGAGAATTCAACATGAAATACCTGCACACGATGGTGCGCGTTAACGACATCGATGCATCTCTGGCGTTTTATTGTCAGCATCTCGGCCTTGAAGAGTTACGCCGCATCGATAACGAGCAGGGGCGGTTCTCCCTGGTCTTCCTTGCAGCGCCAGGTGACAGTAGCGCCCAGGTTGAGCTGACGTATAACTGGGACGGCGACGAATTAGGTGAGGGGAGTCGTAATTTTGGTCACCTGGCCTATGCGGTTGAAGATATCTATGCAACCTGTCAGCACCTGTTGGATGGGGGCGTCATCATTAACCGGCCGCCACGAGATGGCCGTATGGCTTTTGTCCGTTCGCCGGACAATATATCCATCGAATTACTTCAGACTGGCGATGCCTTAGCCCCGGCGGAGCCCTGGGTATCTATGCCGAACATCGGACATTGGTAGTATGACGGAGACCACAGTCTATTTGGTTCGCCATGGGCAAATTGATGCCAACGTCGAGCGTCGCTGGTTCGGCTCAACTGATAGCAGTTTGAATGCCAAGGGACAACAACAGGCGGATCGACTGGCCTCGCTGTTCAAGAAGCAATATCCAACAATTACAGCGAGTTATAGCAGCCCTTTGAAGCGAACTATGAGCACCGCGAAAGGCCTGACCGGTGAATTCTTTGAACCAGCCAAAGCCCATCCTGGCCTTCGGGAATATGCCATTGGTGAGTTTGAAGGCCAACACTTTGATGTGCTGCACGCCGAGCATCGGTTTTTCGACAAGGTGGCGGCCGACGCAGATTATGCGCCTAGTGGTGGTGAATCCGTGAATCAGGTCCGAGATCGCATGTTGGCCACGCTGGAGGAGTTACGTCTGGGCCATGTGGGCGAGGAGATTGCGGTGATTAGCCACGGCGCCGCCATGGCCATTGCGCTGGCGACATTGCTGACGGGCAGTGCGTTGCCCTTCAACGATTATCATATGGATAATACCGGTGTCAGCAAGCTGGTTCTTGGCAAGACGCCCAAA
>JGI20154J14316_10000742_pt1 | contig 29674 bp, 29 predicted proteins | sample COG_04_FD_14316 | JGI IMG/M metagenome (IMG submission 14316)
GCTCTCTTTGGGAGAAGAGTGCAAAGCAAATGCTATATTTGTCCACCAGCTACACATAGTCTTTGTTCGGTAAGTTGAAAGAATTACTACAATGAGTCTAGCGTACTTATCGTCTGCTTAGCGCCCTAGGAGCTGTTTTTCTTCTGATAATTGATATAGATCAATCTTTCATTAAGCTAGCGACCAAGAATTAGTCGAGTGACGAACCAAGGCTTTGATTTTTCCTGTACTCGAACACTCTCCAGCAACTTTGTAGAGCTAAGCGAGGATGTCGCTGACGGGGTAGATACATTGGCCAAGGCAATGCAACTCTCCGGGCTTGAGCTCGATACTGTGTTCGAGAGCATTGGCCGGTTCGATGCATAGCATGGTTCGATAACCTTGATCATTAAAATCGGGCATACCTTCGGCAATGACTTGGCCGGGGTTCCAGACTACTACGTTGGCATTACCCCAGCTAGTCATCGCGGTGGCTAGGGGGTCAGATGAATTTATGAGGCGCAGATTTTTAGGTGGGTTCAGATAAATTCGGTCAATTTCGCCAAAGATATTCAGCGCATCGTCTTGTGTGCAGCGTTGATAATTCTGGGTGTTATCTAAATAGGTTAAGCCTGTAACAGAAGGCAGTGCAGCGGATGAATGGCAGGGTGTGGAAAAATAGTTGTGCAAAGCATTACCGATTGTCAGCGGATGGTCAGAGATATTTTTGGTGCGCATTTCCATCCACAAAGAATCAGTGAGCTTAATTTCAACCTCTAAAGAAGCTTTGTTGCGCCACTCGCTATAGGGGGCGGTGGCGGCATCCAGGGTCAAGATAATTGAAGTGGCGTTATTGTCGGCGCGGGTTTCTTTCACCAGAAAATTAGAGGTCCTTGCATAGCCGTGCTTCGGTTTGCCAGTATCACTCAAGTGTGGTCCGAACCAAGGCCAACACAGTGGGATGCCGCCGCGCAAACCTGTTTCGGCTTGGTAGGTGGCCGCCTCACTCATCCACAACATATCTTTGTTCTCACCCGTTGGGCTGTTTTTTTTTGTGTTAAAGCGCGTAATGTGAGCGCCTTGAAGATAGAGCTCAATGAGAGCCGTTTGATAAGTGAGCTCGGCCTTGATAAGGTCTCCGCGGCCTTGGCAAAAGTGCAGTCGGCCTGCAACACCAAAACGTTCGTTCAAGCGGTTTATTCTGGCATCATTCATTATTTCGGTCATAAAATACGGTTGCTGTTGGCGTTTGTTACTGGTGCAATCTAACGGTTGTTCTATTAGTGTAATTCTTAATGCAGAAATCAATTGCGACTATCAATTCAGGCTTGGCTGCAGCAGTTTACAACTGTTGAAATTTAATTATTGGGAATGTTTAAGTAGTTCTTAATAACGTGAAAAAGATCCGCTTGCGTCAGCATTGATGGCAGCGACGCGGCATCGTTGCTAAAAACCGGCACATTGGCTCCCGTATGTTCTTCTTTAATAAAGTTATTGGTGGCATAGTTAATGGCCATCAAGGAGTTTTCAGGTGTGCGTAGGCGTACTAGTTTCCCCGGCGTGTAAACAGGCACACCGACACCTTTAAATAAGCTATTTTCGGGCACGATTTGCGCAGACTGACTATGATCCGCCGTAACGATAATTAATGTGTTGGGATTTTTTTGTGCAAATGCTAGAGCGCTGTCAAGGGCCTCATCGAGTTGCTCTACGCCGCCAATACTTCCACAGGCTCTGCGGTCGTGTGCTTCTTTATCAATAAGTGCCGACTCAACCATTAAAAAGAAGCCGCTTCGGTTATCCTGGCTTAAGTGCGCCAATGCTCGATCGGTCATCAGCTTTAAGTGCGGTAAACCTTTAGATTTTGGGTTGGGTTCGCAGATCATGGGTTCAGGCATGCGGACTTCGCCTTTGCTTGAGAGAGCGCGATGAGTTATATCAGGCTGCGGTTCTTCTGCAGAGCGACCATCTTGCCCTCGGAGTCGCGCGGGCATGTCACTGGGGGCGAACAGCCCTAGCCATTTTTTATCAAGTGGTGCTGACTGTAATTGCTTCGTTGAGGTGAGTACTTCAAATCCCAGTTGCTCGGCGAGTTCTATCACCGACATGCTTTGATTTTCTACTTTGGGGCGGAAATACTTGATGCCGCCGCCCAGCGCTAAATCTAAATTCGATGCCACCAATTGCTCAGCAATAGATCCTAGCCCCCCATTGGCCTGCAGGTCTTGAGGGCAGTCAATCGTCATTTGACCAAAGTCGGAGGTTTTTTCAATTGAGGCAGGGCTTTGACAGAAGCGCATATTAATATGCGCATAAAAAGCGGCCATGGTGGCATCAGTGACACTGGAATTGCTGACCAGTCCGGTTTTAATGTTGGCTGCCGAGGCAAGCTCAATAATCGAGGTTAGGTCATTATCATCGCCTGCTGTTGTGGCAATTCTGCCGCGGCTGGTTAACTGCCCGGTTGCTATCGCTGTGGCACTGTTGGCCGAGTCGGCAACGTAGACGAATTTTTTTGGATCATTTTCAGCAACCGTCAATACCTGCGCTACACCACGTTGCGCCATATTATCGAGCGTGAGTCTGCCTGCTGCTCCTTTTAAATAGTTGCGCGCAATTGTTATTTGATGATCATCCATACCATCGCCGATGATTAAAATGACATTTTTCGGTATGGTTTGCGTGGCCAAGTCGGGTTGCGCACTTACCTGTGTGAACCCAAAAGTGGTTATCAATGCTATGAGGGAGTTAAAAGCAAGGCGTTTCATGATAATGGTTTTTTCCAAATGAAAAATAATAGGTATGTTTGTCAAATAATTGGTTCGTTGACTGCTACTGCTGCTGGGAGTGCTGTTGCTAGATTGTAATAATGAGAGAACCCCAATCAACCAACCATAACAAGGGTTTAGCCACTTTACTACCCAATATCTGCCGCAGTGAATGTCAGCGCATAATAAAGTTTATGCTCTAAATATTAGCTCTTTATTTTTGCGTGGCTAGTGGCTAGAGTCTTTGCTAAGCCACCTTCTAAATAACCGGCATCAAACCCTTGTGCGATAAGTAGTGCACAGGCGTGTTCGCTGCGCGGACCCGCTTGGCAATAGAGCATAATGGGTTTGTCACGCTTGAATGAAAAATCTCCCGACTCGATGAGTGCAAGCGGAATGTTTAGCCCGCCGAGGTTGAAGGCTACATGCTCTTGTTGTGAGCGAACATCAATTAACTGTGCTTGGTTACTTTGGGCAAGGGCAATCATTTCATCGCAAGACAGTTGTTTTCCAAAAGGTGACACCGCATTAATTTTTTGCAACGAGTGATCGCTTGCCTTTTTTGTATTCGACGCGCCATTACCACAAGAGCTACAGCCGGGGTCGCTATGAATAACAAGGGTCTGAAAGTCCATGGTGGATGTTTCAATCAGTAGTAGTTTGCTTTCTAGTAAGCCGTCGAGCCCCAGCAAATATTTTAGCGCTTCATTCGCCTGTATTGTGCCCATCAAGCCAGGTAGCGCGCCCAGTATGCCGGCCACATTGCAATTGGGAGCGTTGTTTGCTGGCGCACTAAACAAGCAGTTAAAGCATGGGCCTGTGGGTGTAAAGACAGCGCATTGGCCACTAAATTGATAAAGGCTTGCATAGACCCATGCTTTATTGAACTCGCGACAGGTTTCATTAATAAGGCATCTCGCGTTAAAGCTGTCGGTGCAATCGAGTACGATACTAGCAACAGCAATAAGCGCAGGGGCATTGCTCTCATCGAGGTGCTCGGTGATTGCATGCACTGTAATATCACTGTTGAGATCTTGCAGGCGCTGCTGGGTGCGCTGCGCTTTATTGCAGCCGACATCGTTTTCAACAAAGGTAATCTGGCGCTGGAGATTACTCAGTTCTACAGTGTCACCGTCAACTACAGTGATAGTACCTACCCCTGCCGCAGCCAAATACAAACTAACCGGTGCGCCGAGGCCGCCGCAACCAATAATGAGCGCATGTGCATTTTTTAAAGTGGTTTGACCTTGCGCTCCTACCTGAGGTAATTGGATATGCCGGGTGTAGCGCAAATATTCTTTAGCGGTAAACGTTGTCATGCGTGCAGTTTACCTCAAAGCGCGCTGTGAGGGCCGACCAGCGTGCGGATTGGCGGTGTAATGTTGGGCTATGAGGCTAAACGCTTGACGCAATATTATAAAGTTCGCACATCAAGCGGTAGATGTCAGCTGCAGTGGCGAGCTCACAGTTAGAAATATTAACGATAGGCGCCAATGTGTCGATAGAGATGTGAAGCTCTACACTGAGCGCCGCAAAATCCATACTGGCAATGCCGTTGCCAGCAAACTCCCAATCTAGCAACATAAAAACAGGGCCAGTTGTTGATGTTGGCTCGCAGCGCACAATATTGTGTGCATTAAGATCATGATGACACAGGCTGCGCACACCGCCCGAGCACTTCTCATACTCGATGCATGCCTTGTGCAGCTTCGTATAGCGCGCGGTCAATTCAGCTTTTTGCCCAGTGTTTATTGCCGACTGAGCTTGCTGCCAGTATTGTTCTAGAAGTTGGGTATAAGAAAAATCGGGTAACGCCACGGTAAGCTGTTGGTATTGCATGATGCTATTGCAAAGTGATACAGGTCCTGCGCATCTAGGCAAGTCTTGTGTGCCAGCGTAGTGCCGCGTGCATAGCTGCATAAACGGTAGCCCAGATTGGGGCTTTGATAAACAACCCGAGGCGCAAGACCTAGTTGTGCAGCGCCATGCTGAATGAGGTTCTCATAGCGGGTGTTTTGAGTTTGCCCATGGTTAACACGCCGCATGCGTAAAACATAATGCTCTGTGTCGATCTTAAGTAAGTAACTATCATTCGAGCGACCCTGTCTGAACTGAGTGATGATTTCAGGTGTGCGCGCCCCACTTATGCCCCATAGCGGCCATTCGGATAAAACCGTTTGCAGTGCCTGCGGCTGTCGCGAGTTACTTGGCATGGGCAGCTAGAGGCTCTTGAGCGTTATACTGCTGGCGCCAATAAAAATAACCGTAAGCTGCCAATACAACGTAAGCGACGAACAATGCAGTGGTGAAAAATAAATCTTTACTGACATACAAATAAATCGATATGACATCAATCACCATCCAGTAAAGCCAGTTCTCAAGAACACGTCGTGCAATCATAAAGGTGGCCAGTAAACTTGCCCAAGTGGTAAAAGAGTCGAGGTAGGGAAAGTCTGCATTGGAGTACTGGCTTAGCCAATACCCCGACAGTGTCGATAGTATGGCGACTAGCAGCAGAAGTTTTACGTGTAAAGTTAGCGGCCACGTTTGCAATCGAAGCGTTTGGTCACGCTTGTCACTAGCGAGTGTGCCGGTGGCAGATTTTGCGGTGGTGAGGCGGCTCCACATAAACCAGCCATAAATGGCCATGGCTGCATAATAAACGTTGAGCGCAGAGTCCATTAGCAGCTGATACTGCCACAACACAACAACAAAAATTGACGACCCGAGGAGCGCCGCCGGCCAGCAGTAGCGGTTATTGCGAGCTGCCAGCACAACATAAATGAGCGAGGCTAGTACGGCCACTATTTCGGGAATAGAGTAGGCGCTAAGTTCTGTCCAAATGGCATTAATCATAGGGCATTAATCACAGAGCATTAATCACAGAGCAATATAATCTACTTGATGAGCCATTTTTATGGAGCTCGTCGATCTTTATTCAAGTACTTTGCAACTAGCACAGTACTATTGCTGCTTTCAAAAACTGTTTTAGTGGCTTGTTGCACCGCATTCATCACGGCGTCGTATTCCCCGAAAATTTCGGTGCTAAGCGCATGTGTGCGCACCTCTAGGCTGGGTATACTATTTAACGCCTCGATATATTTTTTTATCGGTGTAACAAAAGACTCATTGAGTGGATACAAACTCAGTTCAGCAGTAATTATCATGCTAAGCACCTCGTAGTGCGCGTAAAATTAAAAATCGTAGCGGAATGTCACGCCACCATTGCGTGGTTCACCGCTTTGCGTATAAAGATCATTAACAAAGAAACTGTTGCGTGGGTCATTGGCAAAGTATAAGCCCTGCACCGGATAGCTTTCATCAAGAAGATTGCGCAGCCAAAAAGTGAGCGAAACCTTCTCATTTTGATAGCTCAGACTGGCATGCGCCAGATTGATGTTGCCTGATTCGGCGTCAAAATAGTAGGCGAACTGGTAGCTGTCGCGACCCTCGATCGCCAAAGTGGCTGACACTGTGTCACTTACATTGACAGTGGTTTGTAGATGGTATTGATAAGTCGGTGCGCGAGGTTGTTCTTTTTGGACGATGTCGACAAAAGTAAAAACATCAAAGTCATAAATACCAAAATGTTTAAACGAGGAGTCGATGTAAGCCAAGTTGGCGCTCAAAGCAATGTGAGAGTTGGGTTCAAAGTTAATTTGCCATTCAACGCCATGACTCTCGGCGGATTGAGCATTGTCCTGATAGCCAATGAAAAGAAAGCCTTCAGGTGGCGGGAAATCAAGTAAAAATGTTTCGAATTGTGGCCTGCTGCGATGGTTGTAAAACAGCGACAGCCTTGATGTTAACGTATTATTGAATAATTGTGCCTGGCTACCTATTTCTAAGTTGGTGAGTGATTCGTTAGCGTAGCGCAGTCGGTCGATTAACTCATTTTGTGCGGTTTGCGTGGCGAAGCTAATATTCGATGAGGCATCGGTATTTACGCCGCCGGCTTTGTTGCCGCGGGCCACTAGTGCATACAGCCCAAATTGCGGGCTAATAGAAAAATTGAGCGCTGCATCAACTGACCAGAGCTCATCATCGGTTGCACTAATGATGGCATTTTGGTCGCTATAAGTATCACTGAATAACTCGTAGCGAACGCCCAAAGAAGCACTTAGCCGCGTCGTTAGGGTGGGTGTCCATTGGCCATAGAGTGCTTGGCGCTCTATGCCATACTTGCTACTAAAATCGGCAGCGGGAAAGGGATTGAAAGTATAGGCTCTATTGAGTTTTACGTTGCTATGTTGTAGATACACACCTACAACAAAATCCTCACCTGTTAAGTGAGAGTCATATGAATATTCTTCACGGTCGCGCTCATAGCTATCATTGCTGGAAAATTGGCTCTGACTACACGTATTGTCGTTGCCACAAAAATCATTGTTGACCCAGTCTTCATCAAAAGCATATTTCAATTTGGCGTGTAGGCTGGTGATTTTTGTGTGCAACGCACTTGTTGGCGATAGAGTTAATGTGTGCTTGAGTGCAAAACCCAATAGCTCTTGAGTGTCCAGCCCCGGCTCGTCACTCACGGTGGTGTTGCGGCTGTTGTCCAATGAAAACGCATCGTAGCCATTATTGTTGTCGATATGCAGCGCGGTTAAGTCGAGTTGCTGATCGTCGGCTAGAGCCCAGCGCAGGTTCAGTTTGGCTAGTTGCTCATCAAACTTACCCGTGTCTTTTTTATTTAAAAATTGATTTTCAATATAGCCATCGCTGGTGTATTGGTTGACCGCAAGACGCGCCGATATCTGCTCACTCAGTTTGCCGGCGATTGCCACGCCACTTTGGCGGCTAGCAAATTTACCTACGCCTACTTCAATAAAGCCACCGGTATTAGCCGTAGGTTGGGTTGAGATAATATTAATTGACCCGGCCAGTGCGCTGGCGCCCAATCGCGTGCCTTGTGGTCCGCGTAAAATTTCCACTTGTTCGACATCAAACAGTAACCCGGCGCCAAAAATCCCATTTAACTCAATGCCATCTACCATTAGTCCAACAGAGGGGTAGGCTTTAGGATCAACAAACTGTTCAATATCGCCAACGCCGCGGATTTGCACGAAGCGACCGCGCGATGCGCCACCCGAAAAATTGACATTGGGCGAGGTGCCTAGCAGCTGATCAATGTGCTGCGCATTGCGAGCTTGTGCGTGATCGCTTGTCCATACGCTAATACTGGCAGCGAGTTGGTCTACAGTGCGCAGGTCTAAAGTGGAATAGACAACCACCTCTTGCATCGTTTGACTTTCATTGGCTTCGGTTGCAAATGAAGACGCTACTAGAGCAAGTGCGCTACAAAGGCCTGCCGCGCGTAAGCACAGGGGTGTAATACAAGTAGTTAAAAATGAGGTTGATGTATTTTCTGATTGAATAAGCATGCTCGATATCCCAGCAAAGAAAATCCGGTAGTCAAGCGAAGAGCAGCAAGGTCAGTGCGATTAAAAAGGCCGGCGATGAAAAAATGGCCAAGATCGAGAGGGGACGCTTCCTATTCCTACGCCGGTATTAACCGGATCAGGTTCAAAGGGTTTGCGCTGGTGCTTAATACGAATAGTGACAAGCGTATTAAATCATGCACATCTCAGGCCGAAGCCACCCCTAAGGATGTTTCGAGAGTATAGCGACTGATGACGAGCTTGACTAGTCTTTGCTATGCGTTAATCGGTCTGGCCTGTCGTACCAATGGTGTTTAAGCGCTGCCGTCATGCCGCGCGCCGTGTTAATATTATCGGCTAGCTCGAATTGAAAAAGTCACGTTAAAAATGGCTTGCAGCACAATGATTTCAGGCAATCTAAGTAAGTAATGAGAGGTATTTTATGAGGCAATTAAAAGCGTACGGATTGAGTGTCTTCTATTGTTTGACGCTCGCCTGTGTGGGTGTTTATTCAGGTGGTTATGTAAGCGATGTTAGCGCCGCGGATTATGCTGATATTGGTCAAGCTCCAGCAGGTAGTTATGCGTTAGATACAAGCCATGGGTACATTACTTTTAGTTATTCGCATCAAGGCTATTCGCGGCCTTGGTTGCGATTTAAAAACATTCAAGCAAGTTTGCAGCTGGATCCTCAAGAGTTGGCCCGCAGCGAGCTGACGGTATCGATTGATGCGGCCAGTATTGATTCGGGGGTAGATCTATTTGACGAACATTTACGCGGTAAGAATTTTTTTCAGGTGGATCAATTCCCCGATATTACTTTTGTGGCCACCGAGATTGTGACCGACCCAAAAAGCCCAACAGACTTTCTCATAACTGGCGACTTAACCATTAAAGGTATCACCAAGGCTGTGACATTGAAGGCGCTGTTTAACAAAGGCGGGCTACATTTCAAGACTAAGCAGCCGGTGGTCGGTTTTTCTGCTACAGGTTTGATTAAGCGCAGCGATTGGGATCTAGGTTACGCAGTGCCGATGGTGGGAGATGAGGTCAATCTGGTCATAGAGGTTGAATTTCACAAGGAGTAAAAAGCATACCCCTGTGCCGTTGCTCTTTTTGAGGCGGAGCGAGGGCTCTTTGTTTGGGTGGTCTAAGACTCTTTGTTTGGGTGGTCGAAGACTCTTTACTTGAGTGGTCGAAGACTCTTTATGTAAGAGGGCCGGTAGGTTTGGGTTTAAATGCAAAAACAGCCCCCATTTAGTCGTTGCCTGCGTGTTCAATGGGCCTTTAGCCGTGATAGAATCGCCGGCCTTTATTTTTGGTGCTTGTGTACTCTAGGCGTAGTGTCTAGCTGGAGTCTTTTTTGTCTGTAAGTTATGTTGAATCTTGCCGTCTGCCCACGCAATGGGGCGAATTCGTTATGCACGGATTTGAAGACGCAGATCACGAAAAAGAACATGTGGTGTTGTCGATGGGTAAGATCGACGATGGCGAGCCCGTGCTCGCGCGCGTTCATTCTGAATGCCTGACGGGCGATGCTTTGTTTAGTACGCGGTGCGATTGCGGTGCGCAATTGAGTTACAGCCTCGAAAAAATTGCCAGCGAGGGAAGAGGAGTCCTTCTTTATTTAAAGCAAGAGGGACGCGGCATAGGGCTACTTAACAAAGTTAAAGCCTATAAGTTGCAAGACGCCGGTGCCGATACCGTTGAGGCGAATCAGCATTTAGGTTTTAGCGCCGATCTTAGAGATTATTCTATTTGTGGCGACATGCTCGAGCATTTGGGTGTGAGTGCACTGCGTTTGATGACGAATAACCCGAAAAAAATTGCAGCGCTTGAAGCAATGGGAATAGACATCGTTGAGAGGGTGCCGATCGAAACCGGGCACACGTCGCACAACGCAAAATACCTGGCCACTAAGCGCGGCAAGATGGGGCATTTGTTCGTCGATTAATTCGTATTTTTTGCGGCGCTGTTGCCTTACAGTGTCTCGCTGATTACTTGTTGCATCACTTGCTGGGTCGCTGGCGCACTGCCGCCTACTTCAGTAGTGCTTAGTTGCTCATTGGTTTGTGCCTGAGGCAGTTGAGCGAGGCGTGCAGCAATACGCTGTTCAATGCTGGCAGCATCTAGCCCGCATTCAGTCAATAATTGGCTGCGTGTGCCTTGGTCTATAAAGCGATCGGGCAGGCCCAGTTGCAAAATAGGCAAGCTGATTCCCACACTATTTAGATGTTCGCAAACGGCACTGCCGGCACCACCCATAACGCTATTTTCTTCGAGGGTGATTAATAATTCATGGCTGGCGGCCAGCTTTTCAATCAGTTGCGTATCGAGTGGTTTTACAAAGCGCATATCGACTACGGTGAGGCCAAGTGCTTGGGCCGCGGTCAATGCTGCAGGCAATAACGTGCCAAAATTCAGAATGGCTGCGGTGTGACCATCGCGCCTGACGACGCCTTTGCCAATGGGCAGGGCTTGCATATCGGGCTTGATAGTTGCTCCAGGGCCCGTGCCCCGAGGATAGCGCACAGCGGTTGGGCCGCAGTGTTGGTAAGCGGTGTAGAGTAATTGACGTGTCTCATTTTCATCGGATGGCGCTATGACCAACAAATTGGGTATGCAGCGTAAAAAAGAAAAGTCGAAGCTGCCTGCATGCGAGGGCCCGTCTTCGCCGACTAGTCCGGCACGATCTAGCGCAAAGGTAACATCGAGATCTTGCAGCGCGACGTCGTGAATTAGCTGATCATAGCCTCGCTGTAAAAACGTGGAATAAATTGCCACCACGGGTTTCATACCGGCCGCTGCCAGGCCGGCGGCGAGTGTGACAGCGTGCTGTTCAGCAATAGCGACATCGTGGTATCGCTCGGCAAATTGGTTGGCAAATTCAACCATGCCCGAGCCTTCGCACATGGCTGGCGTGATGCCAATTAGCTTGCCGTCTTGCTCGGCCATATCACACAGCCAGTCGCCAAAAATTTGCTGGTACTTAGGTTTTGATAGCTGGGTAGTTGAGGGCTGTGTTTGGGCTGTTGGTGCGCTCGATACAGCTAATTTTTCGTCGGCAATGGCCTTGACGCTAGCCGGTTTTTCTATCTTATTAATGGCGTGATAGCCCACCGGATCGGCCTCGGCTGGGGCGAAGCCCTTGCCCTTAATGGTGCTGATATGGAGCAAGCGGGGGCCCTTCATGGTGAGCATGTTGCGCAGCGTGGGGATTAGCGACGCTAAATCATGTCCATCCATGGGTCCAATATAATTAAAGCCTAACTCTTCAAATAGTGTCGCTGGCGCCACCATGCCTTTCATGTGCTCTTCGGTGCGTTTAGCCAGTTCCGAAGCTGGAGGTATCTTTGCCAGCACTTTTTTGCCTTGTTCGCGAAGCTGCATGTAAGGCTTGCTGGCCCAAATTTTTGCAAAGTACGTAGCTAGGCCGCCAATATTTTTAGAAATCGACATTTGATTGTCGTTGAGAACAACCAATAAATTGGCACCGGTATCGGCGGCATGATTGAGGGCTTCAAAGGCCATGCCTGCGGTCATGGCGCCGTCGCCAATGACGGCCACCGCTTGACGCTCTTCATGCTGTGCTCGGTTTGCCAGCGCGATACCTAAGGCAGCGCTAATGCTGGTGCTGGAGTGGCCCGTGCCAAACGCGTCATACTCACTTTCGCCACGCTTTGGGAAGCCCGCTAAACCATTGGCTTGGCGCATGGTATGCATTTGCTGCCGCCGGCCGGTAAGAATTTTATGCGGATAGGTTTGGTGGCCTACGTCCCAAACTAAAGCGTCGCGGGGGGTGTCGAGCAGGTAATGTAAGGCAATAGTGAGTTCGATGACGCCTAAGCCTGCGCCAAAATGTCCGCCGGAGCGGCCAACGCTATAGAGCAATTCTTCACGTAACTCGTCTGCCAGTTGCGGCAATTGCTGCTCATCCAGCGCACGNAGGTCTGCTGGCCACTGCACGGCGTCGAGTAATGGCGTCGCGGGCTGCTGATGAGGTATGTCTTGATAGAGGCGAGAAGTGCTCATGGTATTCGGTACGTTGGTGTCAATGGTTAGCCTTGCTGTAGCAAAGCAGCTTGTATGAACTGGGCACAAAATTGCAGCTGAAATGGTACATGAAAAAGTCAGCCTATGCCTGCAGTGCTAGGGGCTGGCGCATGTAATGGCCACTGGAATGCGATTTTGTACTGCAAATACTTACCATAATAAGATCCTTAATAGTGGCATTTTCGGCTTGTTCTGGGCTATTTTAAGCTTTACGCGAGATCACATAAGTTGCCAGCAGCCGCAGGGGTTCGGCACCAGGGCCAAGCGACTTAAGTGCGACGAGGGCTTCATCACATATTTGCAGCGCATAATCGCGCGCACCCGTGAGGCCGAGTAAGGCCGGGAATGTAGGCTTGTTAGCCGCTAGATCAGCACCTTGTGTTTTACCTGTAATATCGGGCGAGCCTTCAATGTCGATAATGTCATCCTGAATTTGAAATGCCAGCCCTAGTGCGCATGCATAGCGGCTGAGTGCTTCGCGCTGCAAGCTGCTTGCATTGGCACAAATGGCGCCTAAATCGATAGCGCACTCAATAAGTGCGCCTGTTTTTAAGCGATGCATCTCAATGAGCTGTTCGAGCGAAACATTTGAGCCCACAGCGGATAAATCAATGGCTTGCCCGCCTACCATGCCGCTAGCGCCTGATGCACGCGCGAGCGCTTGAATCAGTTGTAAGCTTTGCCCGGGGTCTTGAGTCGACTCGCGAGCAAGTAGCTCAAAGGCAAGTGCTTGGAGTGCGTCACCAGCCAAAATGGCATTGGCTTCACCGAACTCGATGTGGCAGGTGGGCCGCCCGCGGCGCAAGGCGTCATCGTCCATTGCCGGCAAGTCGTCATGGATAAGCGAGTAGCAGTGTATTAGCTCGATCGCTGCTGCTGCTGTGTCAGGGCTGGTTGCTTCCTTGTCGCTTAGATCGAGCCCGCAGCACTGTGCGCTCATGTACACGAGCATAGCGCGTATTCGCTTGCCCCCATTGAGTGAGCTGTACTCGAGCGCGTCGAGCAGGGGCTGTAAACGCGGGTTGGATTGCAGTGGCAGACGGTTGTCAGCGAATATCTGTTGCAAGTGTGTTTCGAAGCGTGGGCGATAACACTCAAAATAATCAGTGAGTGAGTCAGTCATCGATGCTTTGGGTGTCTAGGTCGTTCAGTTGCAGTTCGGCATTTTTCTCGGTCAGTACTTTGATGGTCTGTTCGGCATCGGTGAGCGCCGTTTGGCAGGCTCTAGTGAGCGAAACCCCCTCTTCGAACTGTTTGAGCGACTGCTCAAGGCTCAGGTCGCCTGTTTCGAGGCACTCGACGATTTCTTCTAGACGCTCTAAGGAGGTTTCGAAGTCGGGTGTTTTTTTGCTGCGGGCCATAATAGAGATTCTTTAGAGAATGTTGATGATGAACCGCTCGATCCTATCGCTATAGGCTGATCAAACGGGAGGTTTAGTGAGTACAAGCGCCATCGCGGCGGTAGGGGATTCCAGCCCCTCCAGACCTTGCTTGGGTGGCTGGTATTCACCTATTCGATATTAAGGTGTATCTTTTCAGGCGCGTCTCACAATGTCAATTTAACGTCTATTATACGTGCATAGTGGCTGCTTTTCTTTCACGATAAACTTACCGATCTGGCCGTACATTCCTTTTCTTGCAGTAATGCCACAAACGTCAATAAAGGCTTCAGTTTTTGTGAATTCTGCCGATTCCTAACTAGACTTGATGAATAATGCAGTTTGTTAGCGCAATAGTCTGTGAATAGGCTAAGCGGCGATAAAAGCAGGTATTAAAAGCACTCAGTAGAGTGGGGCGATAGGTTTAGCCCCTGCTCACTGTTCGTATCCATTGTTACTATCACGATGCTACAGACAATCAGAACTCGCATGAGGCCATCTTTGGCATTTGGGCGCATCGCGTGAAAAATCGTATACCTAGCGATCTAAAGCTGCAATTTTGCAGCAATCGGAGTTGAATTAGTGGATTTAGCAACCTTACTTGGGGTTCTTGGGGCTTTTGGCGTAGTTGCCGGTGCTATGACCATGAGTGGCGGCATTGGCATCTATGTTGACGTGGCCTCGATACTCATTGTTTTTGCGGGGACCATTTTTGTCGTTTTAGTGAAGTTCAACGTCCGCCAATTTTTGGGCTGTTTTAAAGTGGCTGGTAAGGCTTTTATGTTTAAGCTAGTGGCACCTCTAGATTTAATTGAAGAAGTCGTCGCACTTGCGGATATCGCGCGTAAAAATGGCCTGCTTGCCCTTGAGGATAAAGAAGTAAGCGATGATTTTCTAAAATCCGGTATTCAGCTACTAGTCGACGGGCACGACGCTGAAGTGGTCAGGCAGTTGTTAACCAAAGACATGCTCGAGACCGTAAAGCGGCATGATAATGGAGCTAAAATCTGGAAGCAGATTGGCGATGTGGCGCCCGCAATGGGTATGGTGGGAACGCTTATCGGCTTAGTGGCAATGCTTGCCAACATGTCTGATCCATCTGCGATTGGTCCATCTATGGCAATCGCTTTGCTAACCACGCTTTATGGCTCAATGATTGCCAATATGCTGGCAATACCGATATCGGACAAAGTTGCTTTACGCAAGGAAGAGGAAGGACGCATCAAGAGCATGATCATCGATGCCATTATCGGTATTCAGGCTGGCCAAAACCCCCGCGTTATTGACTCTATCTTACGTAATTACTTGCCGCTGAGTCAGCGAGCCGACGGTAACGATGATTAGTCTGGCGATGTTCGTTGTTATTCAGCCTCTGCCCTATTCAATGAGCTTTTGTTGTGAGCGTGCATGTCTGAGATAGATCAAGATTGCGACTGCCCGCCTGAGGGATTGCCTGCCTATATGGCAACGTTTTCCGATCTCATGGCGCTGCTCATGTGCTTTTTTGTGCTGCTTTTATCCTTTGCCGAGTTGGATATCATAAAATTTCAACGGTTGGCCGGATCGCTAAAAATGGCATTTGGTGTGCAGCGGCAGATCTCAGCGAACGACATACCTAAAGGCACTAGTATTATTTTTCAAGAGTTTAGCCCCGGCCGTCCTGAGCCGACGCCTATTAGCAGTGTTAGGCAGCACACGACTGATGAACCGCAAGAGAACTTGCAAGTTGAATGCACACCCGACCAACTAACGACAATAAAAAGTATCAATGAAATACGTAATAACGAGGACTCCGCATTTGTTGAGCAGCTCGCTGAATTGATTAAAGATACGCGCGAGGATGCTGTTGCGTTGGCTAATGCGTTGGCTGAACAAATTCGTGCTGGCGATGTTGAAATTGAAACGCGAGGCCGAAAAATCACGGTGCGTATCAAAGAAAAGGGATCTTTTGCTTCGGGCTCAGCTACCTTGCAAAGTGGCTTTGAGCTGGTCTTGCAAGATGTGCGTGATGTGCTTTCGGGTATGGGCGGTAAAATTCATGTTCAGGGTCATACCGATAACATCGCTATTAGCACTTCGCGCTACCGCTCTAACTGGGAACTGTCCGCTGCCCGCGCGGTCAGCGTTGCCGAAGAGCTGTTAAGTGAGAATGTCATTAACCCTCAGCGCTTTACTGTAAGCGGTTTCAGCTACACCAAACCGTTAGCTGATAATAGTGAGTTTGAAAATCGCGCAATTAATCGGCGTGTTGAAATAGTGATAAACCAAGACGAGAATGACGCGGTTGCCGAGGGTTTGCAAGAGTTGCAGCAGGCAAGCGGCCCGCCATTTCGGCAGTTGGACGTCAAGCTGACTCCGCGATTTAATGTGCAGCCTGACGAGATATTTTAGCCGCGTCTATCGCATACGATTAAACCTTTGTGCGTAGAAATTCGAGACGCACGGCATCCAATAGTCGATGCATTAACTGATTAGCCTCTTTGAATTGCGCTGCATCACCCATGATTTCGCTGAGTGATTGAACTGCAGGGCTGTTGTCAGCGAGGTCGCTGGCACTTGCTTGGGCTACGCGCAAGGCGGTTGCCGCATCAAATTCTAAATGGAATTGTAAGCCGATGATGCGGTCATTGGCTACAAAAGCCTGGTTCTTGCAAGCGTGTGATTGGTACCAATGAACGGCCCCGTCAGGAATCGCGAATGTGTCGCCATGCCAGTGCAGTGGGGTGAATTTTGGGGGCAGCACGTCACCGAGCCAGTGCTCAGTCTTGATATTTTGGCTAACTAATTCAACGGCAAACCAGCCTATTTCGAGGTGGGGGCTCTTGCTAACGTGTGCATGCATGGCGGTTGCGATTAATTGAGCACCCAGGCAGATGCCGAGCATAAATTTATCGGCTTTTATGCAGGTCTTGATGAAATCTATTTCGGGTTTCATCCACGGTGATTGGTCATTAACACTCATGGGGCCGCCTAAAATAATACAGCAATCGATATCGGCCGGGTCTGGGTAGGCGGTGTTTTGAGTGCAGCAATGATGAATGACGGTATGATTATGTCGTTCGGCCCAGCTTTTGATAGCGGCTGGCCCCTCAAATGGAACATGCTGTAAAACAAGTAACTTCATTGCTTAAGTATAGGCTTGAGCCGGAGCTTGCGCTGTAAAAACTATCTCGCAGATCAGTTTCTCAAGGGAGTCATTGATTTAATGTGTGCCAGATTCGTTGTTTGATTTTGAGGTTTTGCCAAGTAAACTGATCACACGAAAAGGCATAACTAATTGCTAAATACACGGGTTGAGTCGCTGTTGTGAATGATGAAGAGATAAATGACGAGGGGGCTTTTTTTCGCGATCAATTAGCGGATATAAAGCCCTTAAAAAAAACCAATAAAGCATCAATTAAGAAGCCACTACCTAGCGCCGAGCAGTTGGCTTTAGCGCGAAAGCGTGCTGAAGTTGGTTTGCATGAGTATGATATTGCCGATGGCGCTACCGAAAAGGTTTTTGTATCAGACGATTATGTCGATATGCTCAAGCCCGGTGATTTTCTTAATTATAAAAGACCAGGTGTACAAGACGGTGTATTTAAAAAGTTGCGGTTGGGTAAGTATGTAATTGACGGCCGCCTTGATTTGCACCGCAAAACAGTTAAGGAAGCACGGGCAGAGGTTTTTGGTTTTGTACACGAGGCGATGACCTATGACTCGCGAACGTTGCTCATTCTTCATGGTAAAGGCGAGCGCAACGTCGAGCGCCCGGCAGTGCTTAAAAGCTATGTTGCCAAGTGGCTCAAAGAGTTGCCCGAAGTTCTGGCTTTTCATACCGCGCAGCAACGGCATGGCGGCTTGGGGGCAGTCTATGTATTATTGCGAAAGAGTGAAAAATTAAAAGAAAAAGCCCGCGAGGAGCACGCTGGACGGCGAGGCCTTAAATGAAATTTGATAGCGCAGGCTGTAATAAGGTTTTTGTTTTATGCAAAAAGTAGTGATCTTAGTTGATGTGCAAAACATCTACTACACGACTAGAGAAGCAATGGGCTGCAACTTTGATTACAACCAGTTTTGGGCGCAGGCGACAGCTAATAGGCAGGTGGTTAAAGCTTTCGCTTATGCGGTTGATCGCAATGACCAAAAACAAAAACAATTTCAAAATATATTAAGAGCGATTGGCTTTGAAGTTAAGCTCAAACCCTTTATACAGCGCTCAGATGGTTCGGCTAAGGGCGATTGGGATGTAGGCATAACCATTGACGCACTCGATTATGTCGATCAGGCAGATGTCGTGGTACTGGCTTCTGGCGATGGTGATTTTGCTTTGCTTGTTGACAGGCTTAAAACAAAGCGGGGGCTTGTGGTGGATGTTTATGGTGTCGAGCAGTTAAGCGCTGCATCACTCATTCAATCGGCAACGCATTTTTTCCCCATTAATGGCAGCTTATTGCTACAAAAACGAGCGCAGCCAAACTCATGAGTAAGGCGGTGTTTTAAAAAGGCAGTTCAGCGTCACCATACTTTGCTTTGTTGGCTTGCCGGGTCAGGCTTTCAAAGGTGGTAAATGGAGAGTTAATGATGAGCCGGTTGAGTAGCCAACCAGGTATGGCCCCGTTAGGGTCCATGTGTATTTCAAAAATGGTATGCGTATTGCCATCTTCTAAAGGCGTAAACTGCCAGCTTGCATTGGCCCGCGCTATTCTAACAATATTTTTTTGCTTGGCTGTGGTGCGGATAATCTCATCGGCGACTGCCGTGCTTTGCATCGTTACTTGGCCCTCGGCATTTTTGCTCCACGTTAAGTGAGCGAGAACTTCGCGGTCTTTTACCGGCCAAGGCATGTCGTTGCGGGTGTAAATGAATGCCTCTCGAGCTGAAGGCTGTTGCTGAATATAAGATTCGGCACAAAGATCGGCCCACTCGGGGCAGGCTGGAGCATCGTTAATAACGGCAACTAATTTAGCAACATTGACTGGCAGTACCGCCTCGCCGCGAACGGCTTTATATTTAGAGTGCTCGACACTGCGTAAAAAGGTTTGCACACCGTTTTTAGTGGACGCCGGCAGCCACTCATCGGCGCTAACGGTGCCTTGCATGAAACTAGCTAATAAGGTGATAGTGAAATAAATAAGCGGCATGTATTGGTTTTTCTTGGTGTTCATAGCTTGCTATAGCTCAGCTGATCGTGCGTATTGAGTGTTGGGTCTGTCGCACTGGTGTGGTTTTAGGTGAGTCAATCTGGCAGCGTATTTTGCCTAGAGGCTGTTAGGGAAAGCGAGTTGGTGGCATAGCCTTAAAAAACAATGAGTCCATGTTTAAGAAGCGTTTTAGGTAAAACGCTATCGAGGTTTTTAAGATCATCAGCCGAGACTTCAAAATAAGATAAGTTGTTGGCTTTGTAATAATCTAGCCGTCCGAATTTTGCAGTGAGTGCGGCGCCTGCGTCTTTGGCATGCCAGCATTCAATATATAAATGAGCGGCGGGCAGGTAAAAGTCGCAAGCGCCAAGCTCTTGGTCGGGTAGCACGCGCTGGTAAGCATGAGATACCCCCATTAAGTAAAACCAATCGTCCAACAATAGATCTTCCCGATGATCGAGCTTATGCCCATCCATTGCACGCCAGTCATTGATTAGCGGTGCTGTGCTAAAGTCTAGGGTTTGTTGGTCGGTTGTGTCTGCGGCAGCATTTGTCTGCGTGGCTGCATTGTTAGGCTCGCTGGATGTGCGCAATGCGAGCAGTGCTGGGGCAAGGCGCCCATTGTCGAGAATAGTGCGTGGCCATAACGTATAGGGCACACCGGACTCGTCATCCTCGTGTTCTTTGCCACCGAGTTTGTTGCCGATGGGTGTGAGTATCCAGCCGCGGTGAAAGCGCTTTTGCCAGCCTAATTCCGCCAGTAATGCATTAAAGCGGTGGGCTGAAATGCCAAGCTCTTGCCCGATTATGCGAGTGCGAAGCGGACGGTTAAATAATTCATCGAAAATAACATGTTCAATAACTGACTCGGGCCAGCCTATATATTCACCAAACTTTTTACTGGTGACATAGTCCCCCCCTTCAAATTGTCCTTTGCCGGTGAGTTTCCAGAGGTCGCCGACGCGTTCTATCCAGCCTTTGGCGACCAGTAATTCGAAGATGGTTTTCGCCGGTAAGTCGAGTTTTTTAGCCAGTGCTGATGTTGATAGAAGGCTGTTAAGTTGAAAGTTGTTACCCATGGGCCACCTAAAAAGGTCTGATCACGACGAGTAAGACAATGGCAAACAGGGCAATGACAGGCGCTTCGTTAAACCAACGAAAAAAGATGTGAGAGCGAATCTCGCTGTTGTTGGCCAACAGTCCAATATAGCGACCACATTGAATGTGGTAGCCAATCAGGCCGACAACAAAAATCAGTTTGAGCCACATCCACGGTGCTGACCAATAATAGCTGGGATTTGACAGCGTGAGGGCCACGCCAAAAAGTACCGATAGCACGGCAAATGGCGTTACAAAGCGGAAGAGTTTGCGCTCCATTATGCTCAATTGCGCGCGAGTTTCTGCATGCTCAGACATGGCGTGATACACGAATAGCCGCGGAAGATAAAAGATGCCAGCGAACCAGCAAACGACAAATATAATATGAAAGGCTTTGAGCCAGAGCATTCGGGCACGCTTCAATTAAGTGAGTGGGCCCTGATTATCGCTTTCAGGACGCATACAATGCAAAGAATGTACTTTGTTTTTGATGAGTTGAATCTTATCATCGTTTGCTATATTCGTGGGCTGTTTACGTGATGCGCCACGGCGACCGTTGACTGGCTTGGGCTGCCGTGTGTTTTGCCACAGCATCGCCGTTATTTTAAAACTTATTCTCTTAGGTAGTTATCGTGCAGGAATTAAACGCTTCAAACAAGATGATCCCGCTAGTCAGGGTGGGTGTAGTCGGTGCCACCGGTTATACCGGCGCTGAGCTATTGCGTTTGTTGTTGCGCCACCCGCAAGTTGAATTAAAAATGGTAACTTCCCGCGCCGATGCCGGGGTGCGACTCGATCAGCATTGGCCTAACTTACGCGGCGAGTGCAATTTGTCTTATGTGGTGCCCGACCTCGACGCGCTGGCAGAGGCATGCGACCTGGTTTTTTTTGCTACGCCGCACACGGTGGCCATGAGCATGGCTGCTGAGCTGTTAGAAAAAGGCTGTCGAGTCATTGATTTGTCGGCTGATTTTCGTATACAGGACATCGACTGCTGGGAGTCTTGGTATGCGGCAAAGCATCAGTCGCCAGAGTTAGTGAGGCAGGCTGTCTATGGTCTGCCCGAGGTGTCGCGCTCGCAAATGCATGATGCGGCGTTAATTGCTTGCCCTGGTTGTTATCCCACGGCGATTCAGTTGGGCTTCTTGCCGCTGCTTGAAAATGATTTGGTCGAGCCAGATAGTCTGATTGCCAATGCGGCATCGGGTGTTAGTGGGGCGGGTAAGCAGGCTAGTGTCCCCAACCTATTTACCGAGCTGAGTGATAATTTTAAAGCCTATGGGGTGGCCGGTCATCGTCACTTGCCAGAAATTGTCCAAGGGCTAAATGCTGTCTCTAAAACATCAGTGACATTAACGTTCGTACCGCATTTATTGCCTATTATTCGCGGCATTCACGCCACCTTATATGCCAAGCCGCGCACTATGGATGTAGATTGGCAGAGCCTATACGAGCAGCGNTATGCCAGCGAGCCGTTTGTCGATGTGCTACCAGCTGGCGTGTACCCAGATACACGCAGTGTTAAGGGCACAAATATGTGCCGCATTAGTGTGCAGCCGATTGTTCATTCCAATATGCTTTGTGTGCTGTCGGTTGAAGATAATCTGACTAAGGGGGCGGCTGGTCAGGCAGTTCAAGCAATGAATATTATGCATGGCTGGGATGAAACATTAGGATTGATGCAAATTGCGCTTAACCCCTGAGCGCGACGCAGTGATGGTTTTAGCCTTACCTGTGTTAGCCAGCCTGGTCATAAATGCTTTGTTTAGGTGGTTGAGTTAATTAATGAATTACAAGTTGAATCTCACTGCCCATGAAGCGCCACGATTTTATCAGCGCCCCATCTTTTTACTGGTTGGAGTGCTTGTTTTGGTGCTCGCCACTTATTATTGGGGGCGCTTGAGCGGATTGGGCGCAGCGGCCGATTTACGTGAGAGCAATAAAGATTTAGCCCGACTCGTCAATCAAACAACGATTGAGTTGCGGGAGCGCAAAGCGGCATTGGTGCTCGTTAAAAAAGGCGCCGAGATTGATCGGCTCGCTGCGGAGGCGGTACGAGGCGATTTACTGCTCCTTCGTCAAGAAGCTGCTGACCTGCAGCGTGATGTTGATTTTTTTCGAGGTTTAATGGCGCCGGATGAGCTGCAGCGCGGGCTCCGGGTGCACAGTTTTGACCTTGATTTCGATGAGTCGTCGGGTCGCTATACGTTTAAAGCGGTTATTACTAATGCGGGTGGCAAGGGCAACGTTGTTAAGGGGGAGCTCATGTTAAAGCTAGTAGCTACCTCCAGCGGCACTAACAAAGAGTTTTTATTCGATGAGCTGCCCGAGTTTCTAGGTAGTATGCCGGAAAAGCTACGTTTTCGATTTTTCCAGAATATCCAGGGCTCATTTAAATTGCCTGCCGATTTTGACCCTGTTAGCATCGGCGTCTCAGCTAATGTGAAAGACAGCGGCGGCGAATATTTTAGAGCGTCTTATCGTTGGGGCAATTTGATACAAACTGATTCGGGGAGATAAACGTAATGTTTGGTGGCAATAAAAAGATGGCCAGTACAGGCGGGCGACAAACAACCTTGATTGCTAAGGGAACCGAGGTGGTAGGTGAAATTAACTTCTCGGGGAGCCTGTATATTGAGGGTCTTGTGCGGGGTAATTTGGTAGCCAGTGATGCGGGCTCTGGCGCGCAAGTCATTATTCAAGCCGGCGGTGAAGTGGTGGGTGACATTGTTGCTCCAACCATTGTGGTTAACAGCAAAATCGCCGGCAATATTTATTCAAGTGAGCGGGTTGAATTAGCTGCAGGAGCTGAAGTTTGTGGAGATGTTCACTATCGCATGATAGAGATGGTCAAGGGCTCTCAGGTCAATGGGAGTTTGCTCTATTCACCAGAATTGGTGTCTGCTATGGATAGCGCTGAGCCGGCTACAAGGGTCCAAATGGAAAAAAAAGCAGGTAAGGCCCCCGTGGATAAAAAACTTGAGCCCAGTGTCGCCGCAAGTGCCAATGTAGCCAAAAGCGGAGCTAATGCGAGCAAGGCCAATGCAGTCGAGCCAGCCGCGCCAGTTGATGATGGGGCCGGCAGCACTAGCGCCCGATTGTTTTAGATGGTTGCGGATACATTCTCAGCGTCTATGGTCCAATAAATGGTTATACTTGCTAGGCTATCTCTGTGCAGCTCCTAAGTTGGGCAAGGCAAAAATGGTAGCGTATTAGCAGTTCTAGATCATCTGTGTTGAATGATCTCAATTAAGAAGTGAGTCTTTAAGTGTCTGAAATTAATGCACCCCTTGTGTTTACCGATCGTGCGGCTGCGAAAGTGCAGCATTTAGTGGACGAAGAAGGTAATCGCGAACTCAAGTTGCGGGTCTTTGTAACCGGAGGCGGATGCGCCGGTTTTCAATACGGATTCACCTTCGATGAGTTGGTAGCCGATGATGATGCCATTATTGAAAATGGTGAAGTTAGTTTAGTGGTCGATTCTATGAGCTATCAGTATTTGGTTGACGGCGTGGTTGATTATGTTGAAGGCTTGGAAGGATCTCGCTTCATCGTTGATAATCCGAATGCTGAAACGACCTGTGGCTGCGGCTCGTCTTTTTCTGTCTAGTAGTTAACGTTCGCAGGCTCTCGCTTGTGACCTCAATTTGATCCTGTACGGCCTGTTTTCTCTCCCCTACCTGTTAATTGTTAATAGTAGGCTTTTTGCTGGCTATTCTCGGTCTATGCGCTAATTTGATAGCTAAGAAAACCTGCGTTACTAATCAGTGACAGCACTGCAATTCACACTTTTATTGAAGGGGTGAGGCTAGTGGCGAGAACTCATGTATTCGTATGCAAGAACGACGGCGGCTTCAAGCACCTGAGACATCAAAGTTGGTTGCGCTTGTTAGATGGCGAACCTTCTTTACGTAAGCATTATTCCCCTGGGCAGCAGTTCTTAGTATTGGAAAGCTCGACGACACAGGTATCGGGCTCAGCTGTCGCATCCTCCTATATGGTGAACGTTAGTTGCTGGGAGCTTTCGGCAGTTGTTGGCCAGGCTTTGCAACTTAAAACGCAAAAGCCATTGCAAGTTAAACCTAATCAAACTCCGGCGATGATACTGCAGGGCCGTCAAGGCTGTGCGTTGAACACGGCGGCTGATCAGCATATGGCATCTTATATTGATGAGCTGCTCGCTGAGGGTTTTGCTTCATGTGCAACAGTGGTTCGCGTGGCTTAATCAGCTACCGTATTTTTAGCCGCATAATATACCCCGCCCAATAACGTGTTGTGTTGCCCGCCAGTAGCAGCACTCACAGCAATCGGTTTTCTCATTAATGTCTGACTTGCCAGCCATGCGAACGCGCAGGCCTCTATCCAGTCTGGGGCAATATCTAATACGTTGGTGGTGGTCAGTTCGCTGGGTAAGCAGCTTTTGGCCAGTTGGTCCATTAAAAACGTGTTAGATGTGCCGCCGCCGCAACAATAAATAATTTCGGGCGAGTGAGGTAATGACTGGCATGCCTTGGCTATCGTGGTGCAAGTCAGCTGCAACAGTGTGGCTTGTACATCGGCATCTTGAATTGGGGGTGAGCTTGCTGACTCTTGCTCTATGTGTTGTTTTATCCACTCAAGATTAAATATTTCTCGGCCTGTGCTTTTAGGCGACGATAAATTGAAGTAAGCGTGACTTGTTAGGCGCTTTAGTAAGCCATCATGTACCACGCCCGACTTGGCCCAAGCGCCACTAGCATCATAAGCGCTATTTTTTTTATGAGCTATCCAAGCATCAAGCAAGCTATTTGCAGGGCCGATATCAAAACCGCTGACCAGTCTCTGCTGATGAATGAGTGTTAAGTTGGCAATGCCACCTAAATTTAAAAAAGCGCAGGTATTGACTGCTGGGGGTGCTATAGCCAAGTGAAAAGCAGGCGTTAGTGGTGCGCCTTGCCCAGCAGCGGCCATATCGCGGCGCCTAAAGTCTGCTACTGTTGTGATGCCAGTTGCTTCGGCAATGGTATTGGGGTCGCCAATTTGTAGGCTAAAACCATGTTCTCCAGCTGCGCTAGGTGGCCGATGTCGAATGGTTTGCCCATGGCAGCCAATTGCAGCAATGGCCTTGACAGTAAGATTATTCGTGTTGAGCAGCGCTTGTGTTGCTGCAGCAAAAAGTTGCCCTAGTTCTATATCGAGCTTACCCAGAAGATCAATTTCATTGGAGCCCGGAGTGCATAGCGCTTCGATACGTTGCTTTATATCCGCAGGGATTTTATGGCTGTGTGTGGCAATCAATAGAGGTTTTGTGTCACTCAAGTCTACTAATGCAGCATCAATACCATCGACGCTGGTGCCAGACATCAAGCCGATATAAAGCTTGCTCATTCGCTAAGGGAGAGAGACGCGAGCTCGAACTGGTTGCTAAAGTGCTGCAATATCTCATGGGTGCTTGCCGTTGCTTGAGAAAAGGACGGCATTTCGGTGCCGGCAAGCTTTTTCGCTTTAGGCAGTTTTTTAATAATGGTACGCGGATTGCGATGCACGCCATTGACCAAGAATTCATAGTGCAAATGTGGGCCTGTGCACAGGCCGGTACAGCCAACCTGGCCAATAATTTGACCTTGTTTCACGCGCTGGCCGCGCTTCACATTACGCTTGTGTAAGTGCAAATATTTAGTGGTGTAGGCTTCGCCATGCTTCACTACAATATAGTTGCCGTTCGCTTTGGAGTAGCCAGAAGTCACTACGCGACCATCGCCCACCGAGAATATCGGAGTGCCGCGCTTAGCCGCATAGTCAATGCCGCGATGCGGTTTGACCTGCTTAGTTATAGGGTGAAGACGTTTTAAATTGAAGCTTGAGCTCACCCGTGTGAAATCGAGCGGCGCGCGTAAAAAGGCCTTACGCATGCTGATGCCTTCTTCGTTGTAATAACCTACATCGCCATTTTCATGCACATAGCGAAAGGCGTTATAGGTCATTCCATTGTTAACATACTGAGCCGCTATGATCGCGCCGTCTTTAAATTTTTGGTCGTTTAAATAATGCTCTTCGTAAATGACGGTAAAGCGATCTCCAGATCGCACGTCAAGAACAAAATCCATGACGCCGCCAAAAATATTCGCCATGTTCATCGTAGTTGAGGCGGGTAGTCCTGCCTTTTCAGCAGCACGAGATAACGAGTGTTCAACAATGCCGCTATGATTAACGCGTTTTATGTCGGGCGTGCGAGTAATGCGCTCAATGTCGAAGCCGCTTTGCGATGGAGTAAAGTGAATGGTTTCAAGAGGTGATTTGTCTCGACTTACGCGGGCCAGAGTGTCCCCCGGAGCAAACTCAAATGCTAGCGATTCGCCGGGGAACATTTTTACCAGCGCCTTGCCTTCAGCGCCACTAGTAGTGATTGCTAACACGTCGTTGGCGCTTAGGCCAACGCTGTCAAAAACCTCGGATAAAGTATCGCCGGGCTCGATCATTCGCACAATGTTGCGCACTGCTTGAGGTTGCTCGAGCTCTGCCTCTGTTAGGCTCGCTTGGTCGGTATTGCGATTGTCGATTGCGCTGGATGCGTTGCTTAAACTGGAGTTATAAGTCACCGCTTTACGGGAGTGATCGGCGTCAGTCGCGTCGCCTAGTGTCAGTTCGATAACTTTGCGGTCGCTGCTTTGCTCCGCAGGCAGGGCACTGTTGATTGCGGTAGGTGAAGGGCTTGAGGTAAGAGACGTGCCTAAGCCAAATACAATCGAACACATGGCCACGCTCAACACTATAATCTGTAAGCGAGTGAGTTTGCCTAGCAGGCGAACGGTCGCAGTCGAAATATTTAACGTAAAGCTAGGCAGCCCAGAATGTGGGGGCTTTTTTTTCGGAGTGGCATGACGCTGATTCGACATAAATATTGTGCTTGTTGTTAACGCCGCGCGTTGAGTTCAGTGGGTAGTAAAATATTCAACAAGTATAACAAATTACACGATATTCGCTTCTAACGCTCGTAAATTGTGGTTATTTTCGACAAGCTATTTAATCATTTGTCCGGTTTGTGTAAGGTGCCCGATCTTTATGCAACTTGATAGTGTTTTGAGCGCATTCTATCGGTAGGCACGATCCATCGTTTGAGTTGTGTGTGATGCCGATCTAGTCGATTTTTTTGGCCAGTACGAACTTTAGGCCACCCATGCAAATTTGTTAGCCGGAGCTACCAAGCAATGCCCGATATGATGTCCGACACAATTTTGAGCGATTTTGAACGGCGCGAATTAGTGGCGCAAATGACGGCTGAGCAGGATCTGCGCGAGCATCTGCAAAGCGGTAGCCGCACGGTCTATTCGGGTTTTGATCCTACAGCCGATAGCTTGCATATTGGTAGTCTGGTGCCGCTGCTCGCGTTGCGGCGCTTTCAGTTGGCCGGGCACAAGCCGCTGGTGCTGGTCGGAGGCGCTACGGGTTTGATTGGCGATCCGAGTTTTAAGTCAGAAGAGCGCCAGCTCAACAGTGCCGATTTGGTGGCAACTTGGGTTGAGCGTATAAAGGTACAAACTAGCCGTTTCGTCGATTTTGATTGTGGCGGCTCGGCGGCCAAGGTGGTCAATAATCTCGATTGGACTGCGGGTGTCGGGGTGTTGGATTTCTTACGCGATGTTGGCAAACATTTCGCCGTTAACAGTATGATTCAAAAAGAGTCCGTCAAGCAGCGTATTGAGCGGGAGGGTGAGGGCATTTCATTCACCGAGTTTAGTTATATGGTTTTGCAAAGCTACGACTTTGCTCAGCTCTATAAAAAGTATGGCTGCACTATGCAAATTGGGGGAAGCGATCAGTGGGGGAATATCACCGGTGGCATCGATCTGACACGGCGGATGCACCAGGCCCAAGTATTTGGCTTAACGCTCCCTTTAGTGACTAAGTCTGACGGCACTAAATTTGGTAAAACAGAGTCCGGTACGGTTTGGCTCGATGCTGACAAAACGTCCCCCTATGCGTTCTACCAGTTTTGGATGAATGCCAGCGATGCCGATGTCTATAGATTCCTGCGATATTTTACTTTTTTGAGTGTCGATGAGATCGTCGAGATCGAGCACGCTGATGCCAGCAGCCAGGGGCGTCGTTCGGCGCAAAGTATTTTAGCCAAGCAAGTCACCGCGCTGGTTCACGGTGAGTCGGGCGTTGAGGCAGCTAGCCGTATCTCAGAGGCACTATTTGCTGGGGATTTGGCGGGTCTTTCGCAAGCTGAGCTTGAGCAGCTGGCGCTCGATGGTCTGCCATGCAGCCAAATTGAGGCCGGCAGCAAGCCGCTGGTTGAATTATTGGTCGATACGGGTTTGGCCTTAACACCGCGTGGCGAGGTGACTGTTGGTCAGGCTCGCAAATTCATTCAGACTAATGCCGTGTCGGTTAACGGACAAAAAATCACTGACGATCAGGCCTTGCTAGACCCATCCTCGGCTTACTTTGGCCGTTATCACCTTATCAAGCGCGGTAAGAAGCTCTTTCATCTGCTGCAGTGGCTATAATCGAGCTATTCATTCACTGATTTTTACTCGATGCCCGTGTCTTTTTGGCTCCGTTTATAGAATTATCTCGTGGCTTGGGCTTTGCCGGCTCTCCGTTACCCTCAAGTGGCTGGGCTTCGCACGATCCTCTAGGGTAGTGTTGCTACTTATATAAGTAGCGTTGCTACCAATATACGCTTGAAAGCGATGAGCTGTATGCTAGCCCCAGCGCAGCTACATTGCTTAAGTTTGGATTCGTTTACCCATAGCGCGGTGCCCATCGATCTGCCTTGGTCTTTTTTAAGCGCCGTTTTCTGGCCCGATCTGTGATTTGAGCATTTGAGGTCTTGCATCGCCTTGGGCGAATCAGCTGTATTGCACGCAGATGGCGCCCGATAAATCATTTTTTTAGGTTCAGCGAGCTTTTTTTAGTTTATTAGCCAGAATCAACCCTTTTTCTAATAGCTTCAAAAAAAAGATCGCTCATTTGGTTTTCTATAATAAATTCACTCAAGGCTTAGAATTTAAATAAGGCTTATTGCATTAAAGTACTGTATTCATAGTGTATTGCGGCCTTGCTTGGTTGTTGAGAGCAGCCTGTTTCGGTTGTCTGGGCGCGCCTAAGCGGCCTCATTTGTTGAGGATTTTGGTGGCTGTTGAAACTATTTAAAAAAAGATTCATAAAAGGCTTGCAAGAACTAAAACTCTCCGTATAATGCGCTCCTCACTCAACGGCACCAGCGGTATCGTTTGAATGTAAGAGCCTGTTCTAGCAACAGTTTCGCTGTTTAAAAACTAAATCAAATCATGCGTGTGGGCGTTTACTGGATAGTTAGTACGACAGTACTTGAATATGCAAATATGAAAGTACATCACTAAATATCAGCAGTAAGCGACCTACAAATCTATTTTGTAAAAATCTATTTTGTAAAGTTGTTAGTTGTTGAGCCTTATTTGGGTCTCGTGGTGTTTACGTTGTTGGTTGCTTGCAATCAGTGGCGATAAGCAAAAGAGGCTCAGAAAAACTTAAACTGAAGAGTTTGATCATGGCTCAGATTGAACGCTGGCGGCAGGCCTTACACATGCAAGTCGAGCGAGAAAGGTCTTCGGACTGAGTAGAGCGGCGGACGGGTGAGTAACGCGTAGATATCTACCTGGTAGTGGGGGACAACCTGGTGAAAACCAGGCTAATACCGCATACGCCCTACGGGGGAAAGCGGGGGATCTTCGGACCTCGCGCTATCAGATGAGTCTGCGTTGGATTAGCTAGTTGGTGGGGTAAAAGCCTACCAAGGCGACGATCCATAGCTGGTCTGAGAGGACGATCAGCCACACTGGGACTGAGACACGGCCCAGACTCCTACGGGAGGCAGCAGTGGGGAATATTGCACAATGGGCGAAAGCCTGATGCAGCCATGCC
>JGI20154J14316_10000758_pt1 | contig 29227 bp, 24 predicted proteins | sample COG_04_FD_14316 | JGI IMG/M metagenome (IMG submission 14316)
AAATCAAAGCCTAAAGGAATGACTTCAAATTTTTGGGATGGTCCAATTTTATGATCCTTAACCAATTCTTCTTTTTGCCTATTGCTAATTGCAATAATCTTGGTTGATTGGCTCGCCAAGTATCTTTCAATAGTTTTGTAAAAAGAGGTTTTTAGCTTGCCGAAGTATGAATGAAAAACATGGCCATGAAATGTATGAATCACAATTGGTACATTTAGGCTTTTAGCTGCTAAACGTCCTAAGGTGCCTGCTTTTGATCCATGGGTATGCACAATATCAGGTTTTGTGGTTTTTATGATTTCTCTAATTTCTTGGTAGGCTTTGTAGTCCTTAACGAGATTGATTTCTCGTTGCATATTTTTTTTCAAAATTGGTTTTAATCCTAATTGCTCAACAATAAACTCAGAGCTATCTTCGGTTTCGTCCTTCATTCCTCCAACCAAAACGGTTTCGTATTCTGGAGCCATAAATTTTGAAAGGTAAGCAACATTGTATGTAGGGCCACCCAAATTAAATCTATTGATTATTCGTAAAACTTTGGGCATCAGGATACAATATTTTTTTTATACCAATTCTGAAAAACTATTAAATCCCAAGTTGTGGCAACACTGTCTTTTGGGTTTGATGAAAAAACCGTCTTTTTTAATTCAGAAATTGCCTCTGGGTTAAAAATGCCCTGTTCCGCAACAAAAGATTTTTCTAACCAAAAATTTTCAATTTTACTTTTTAATTCAGTTTGAAACCACTTTAATAAAGGAACTTCAAAGCCTTGTTTTGGTCTTTTAAAAAGTATTTCTGGTAATTCTTCTTTGTAAGTTTCTTGTAAAATCTTTTTTCTAATTGTGCTATTTATTTTGAATGCTGATGGCAAGGTGAAGGCAAACTCAACCAATTCGTGATCTAAAAAGGGAGTTCTAACTTCTAGGCTATTTGCCATAGACATTAAGTCTACTTTGGTTAGCATATCGTTGGGTAAAACCATATGCATATCGGCATATAAAACTTCGTTTAAAGTGCCTTGTTTGGTGATGTGTTTCGTAAATTGGTCCTTTAGTTTTTTAAACTCAAAAGCATTGTCTGTTAATCTTTGCTCTTTTATGATAAGCCTTTCATTGAGGTAGTAATTTGCTTCTTCTTCGTTGCAAATTGATGCCCATAACCAATATCTACTTTTACGAGGCATTTTTTGGCCTTTATTAAACCTGAGCAATTTTCTGTTTAAGTTTAAAAGTTTGTTGTTTCTGCCTTGAGGTAATAGTTTTCCGATAGGAGAAAACGCCTTAGCTAAAAGGCCTTTAAATCCACGGTTTAGTGCGTTGTATTCAGCGTAATGCTTGTTATAGCCTCCAAACATTTCATCTGCACCATCGCCAGAAAGGGCAACTTTAATTTGCTTAGAAGTAAATTTAGATAAAATATAAACTGGCAGGGCAGAAGAGTCACCAAAGGGTTCGTCTAAATAATCTAAAACATTGTGAAGGTTTTCGAATAAATCTTGGTTAGATATTTCAAAAACTTCATGCTCAATATTGTGTTTTTGAGCTACTGCTTTGGCAAACTTCGTTTCATCAAAAAAAGGTTCATCAGGAAAACCAATTGAAAAGGTTTTGAAATTGGCATTTTGTTTTTTGGCTTCAATAGCAATTACAGAAGAATCGATGCCGCCACTTAAAAAACCACCAACTTCAACATCAGCCACCAATCTTCTTTCTACAGATTTTTGTAAAAGTGTTTTTAGTTGTTTTTTAGCATCATTGTAATTGGCAGGAGTTACCTTTTTTACAGTTGTAGGAGAATATGGTATTTGGTAATATTTATGTTTTGAAACTTTTATTTCCTCGGTTTCTATTTTTAAATATTCTCCAGGTGTTAATTTAGAAAAATTACTGCAAATAGATTTTGGAGCAGGAATATATTGTAACTGTAAATAGGTAAAAAGAGCCGTATGATTTATTTCTTTTTTTACAGAAAAAGCGCTAATAGCTTTTGTTTCTGAAGCGAAAATAAATTTGTCTTCATCATCGTAAAAAACCAACGGTTTAATACCAATTCGATCTCTGAAAATATATACTTCCTTGGTTTTGTTATCAAAAATTGCAAAAGCAAAAAAGCCGTTTATAAACTCTACACATTTTTCTCTGTAGGCAATAAATAAATTAAGTAGAACCTCTGTATCGCTTTGGGTTTTAAATATAAAACCCATTTGTTCAAGTTTAATTTTTAGTGCTTTGTAATTATAAATTTCGCCGTTAAAAGTTAAAGTATACCTTTCGGTTACATCAATAAAAGGTTGGTTTGCTTGCTCAGAAGTATCTATAATTGAAAGCCTTGCATGACCAAAACAAACATTTTTAAAAGTTTTGGTTGCTTGAAAATCAGGTCCACGAAGAGATAGCATTTTTAGTGCTTGGGGCATGTTGGAAAAGGAATTTAATCCCTTCTCTGTTTTTGCAATTACCCCAACAATTCCGCACATAAAAATTATAGANAAGTTTCAAAAGTAAAAAGCAGTGGCTAATTAATTAACCACTGCTTTTNTTNATCGTTATAAATGTTGTTATTAAAGGTGAATAACTTCGCCATATGCTGCAGCAGCAGCTTCCATAATGGCTTCACTCATGGTAGGNTGCGGATGAACAGTTTTGATAATTTCATGACCTGTTGTTTCTAGTTTTCTGATAGAAACTAATTCTGCAACCATTTCGGTTACATTGTAACCAATCATATGACCACCAAGTAACTCACCATATTTAGCATCGAAAATAAGTTTTACAAAACCATCTTTGTGGCCCGCTGCACTTGCTTTACCAGATGCAGAAAATGGAAATTTACCTACTTTAATTTCTTTGCCAGATTCAATAGCCTGTTTCTCTGTCATACCAACTGAGGCAATTTCAGGAGAACAATAAGTACAACCAGGGATGTTTCCATAATCAAGAGAATCTGGATTCATACCTGCCATGTGTTCAACTGCAATAATTCCTTCTGCAGAAGCAACGTGCGCTAAAGCAGGACCAGGAACACAATCACCAATAGCATAAACACCTGGGATGTTAGTTTGGTAATTTGCATTAACCAAAATTTTACCTTTATCTGTTGCTACACCTACATCTTCTAAACCGATATTTTCGATATTGGCTTTTACACCAACTGCAGATAAAACTACATCGCACTCAATAACTTCTTCGCCTTTTTTGGTTTTTACATGAACTTTAGCTACTGAACCTGAAGTATCAACTTTAGTAAACTCTGAACCTGTGTAAATTTTCATCCCCATTTTCTTGAAGCTTCTTTCTAGTTGTTTAGAAACTTCTTCATCTTCGTTTGGTACTAAGTTTGGCAAATACTCAATCATAGTAACTTGGGTTCCCATTGATTGGTAGAAATAGGCAAATTCAGACCCAATTGCACCAGAACCAATTACAACCATTTTTTCTGGTTGTTTTTCAAGAGTCATTGCTTTTCTGTATTCAATTACTTTTTCGCCATCAATAGGCAAACTTGGTAAGCTGTTGGCTCTACCACCAGTTGCTACTATTATGTTTTTGGCAGTGTAAGTTGTTTTTTCTCCTTTTTCGTTTTCAACTTCAAGGGTATTGTTGGCGGTTAACTTTCCGTAACCATTCAAAACCTCAATTTTGTTTTTCTTCATCAAAAACTCAACTCCCTTGCTCATGCCATTGGCCACATTTCGGCTTCTTTTTACAACTGCAGGAAAATCAACTTCAGCGCCTTTTACATTGATTCCAAAATCTGATGCGTGATTTAAATATTCAAATACACTGGCACTTTTTAGTAAAGCTTTGGTAGGAATACAACCCCAGTTTAAACAAACGCCACCTAATGATTCTTTTTCTACAACAGCAGTTTTTAAACCTAGTTGCGAACCTCTAATGGCTGCTACGTAACCTCCAGGACCACTTCCTAAAACGATTAAATCGTAATTCATTATTGTAAGTTTTTTTGATTTTTAATAAAACGCGAATTTAAATATTAAAATACCTTAATCCACCATTTTGTTATTGATTATGACAATACAGCTATAGCCGAAATTTCAACATTTACATCTTTGGGCAACTTTGCTACTTGAACTGTTTCTCTGGCAGGCGGAAAATCTGAAAAATAAGAACCATAAACTTTATTTACTTCTCCAAACTGATTCATGTCTTTTAAAAAAATTGAACATTTTACCACATGGCTAAAATCCATGTTGGCTACTTCTAAAATCGATTTTAAGTGACTCATTACCAAATGGGTTTCCTCTTCGATGGTTTCAGTTTTTAATCCGCCAGTTTTTGGATCTATGGCAATTTGGCCGCTAGTGTATAAAGTGTTGTTTATTAAAATGGCTTGGCTGTATGGACCAATTGGTTCGGGAGCATTTGGGGTAAATATTATTTTTTTCATGATTAATGTTTCTTTTGTAGTCTAAATTATTGCTCTACGAAAATACTTGTTATTGATAATTTCGACTCGTTTACCTATAATTTGGTTCATTATTTAGATGAACTGAACAAGGGCGATATTGATGTGGTTAGAAATAACCTTTTACATGATGTAAATTGGGATTTATATGGCGCCATTGTTATTTCTCCCGGACCAGGTTTGCCTAAAGAAGCTGGAGAATTATTGGAGTATTTTCCAAAATTTATTCACCAAAAAAAAGTTTTAGGGGTTTGTTTGGGGTTACAAGCTGTTGTTGAGTTTTTTGGAGGAAGCTTATCGAATTTAACCAAAGTTGTTCATGGTCAAAAAGGAGTTTGTGATTATGTGGTTGAAGTCGATTTGCTTTTCAAAGATTTATCAAAACCAGTAGAAGTTGGAAGATACCACTCTTGGGTTGCAGACCAAAATAGTTTACCAAATGAGTTTGAAGTTTTAGCCAAAATAGAAAATGAAATTATGGCAATAAAACACAATATCCTTCCAATTTATGCAGTTCAGTTTCATCCAGAATCTGTTTTAACTCCCCAAGGAAAATTGATGCTAAAAAATTGGTTAGAAATTTAAGAGTCGGCAATATCAAACCATTCTCTTCTTCGTTCTAGTTTTAGATCTTTTAATAAAGCAGGTTTCACATTTAAACTAAAGCTGTAACTTTTTCTTGTACCAAAAGGAATAAAGCTAAATGCCAATTCCCAACAATTTAAATCTCTATAAACATTTACACTAGTGTAAGAAAATTCGCCGGCCCTAAAATCGAAGTTGGTAGTGCCACCAACATCCCATTTATCGGTAAGCATAACTTTACCATTAAACCTAGCACTTTGCGAAATTACCACTGAAGTAGTGGGTTTTGAGTAATTGTAATTGTATGCCATATCAAGACTCCAAGGCATAAGGTTGGGCTTTTCTTTTAGCCTTTTTGAGTTATTTATTCTATAAGAAAATTGAACAGTAAAATTGGTCATTCGAGCTAATTTACCTGTATTATCGAATTCTAAAGTATTTACAGTACGGGTTTTTGCATTATTGAGTGTGTAAGGGTCGAAAGTGGCATTAATTCTCATGGTGAGTAAATTGAGTAAATTAATGTTTGTTGCCATTTGTAAAGGGCTCCAATTTAAACTATCGGCAAAAATGTTGTATTGGGTTGCAAAGTTTAATTGGTCAAATATTTTGACCTTTTTATAAGATTCAGATGTATCGTTTTTGGATAGTACTTTCATTTCAACATTGTTTCTTAGGTTGAAAGAGATTGAGCCTGTTTCACTAGTTGAAGGTCCTCCAAAAATAAAACCTTCGTAACCAGACCGAATTGCTCTATTCCCTAAAGTATCGCTTTGAAATTCAAATTGTTTGTTGAAGGTATTTGGAGAATAGTTAAAACCAATTGATGGAGTCATAACATGTCTTATGGCTTTTATTTTGGCACTTCTATAAGTATACATTCCGTAAATGTTTGTACTTAAACTAGCGTTAAAATTTGCTCTTCCGTACCTATTAAATCCGTTGATGGTGTCTTGGTTTACCAATTGCCTTGTATCATCCCACTCGTAAGTATTTTTCTTAAAGTACCAAGTTTCAGTATATCCAACTGAAGGGGAAACAGTAAAGTGCTTCAAAATTTTAAAACTTGTACTTAACGGAATGTTGTGGCGTACCCCGTTTTGCATGTTTGCTAAGTTTAAGGCGCCTGATTGTGGAAAAGGATTATTTGGGTCGTAAATAACTCCATTTCCAATTTCTTTTTCTGTTGTAGTTAAAGTGTTCTTAAAGTTTCCTATGTAGCTTAACCCAATGGTTTCGTACCATTTTTGTTTGCCAACAGGGTTTTTTCGTTTAAACGGAAAAATTCTTTGCACCGTTAAAGCGGCTTCTGGCAAAGTTATATTGATAACTTTTGATGTGTCTTTAGAGTTTTGAGAGTGTGATGCGTTTAAAGATAAGTTTATTGGCTTTGTTGGAAAACTGTAATTATAAGTAATGTTTGATTTGAAAGTATTGGTTAAATAATCTCTATCTGAACTATTAAAATTTGTTGTAAAGTTATTTTGTGTTCCAGCATTTACAGAAGCTGAGAAGTTTGAGTTAGGCCTAGCTTTATTGTCTTGTTTGTGATTCCACCGAATAAAGAAATTCTTTTGTTGAGAAGTTGTAGGTAAGTCTGATAGTCCATTCTGGAAAACAGAATAATCAAAATTTAAATTTCCATTGTATTTGTATCTTCTTCGATAGTTGGTGTTGAATTTTGTGCCCCAACTTCCTCTTGAGTAAATATCTCCTGTTAAAGACGCATCAATATATTCATTTACAGTCCAATAATAACCACCATCATTTAAGAAAAAACCTTGGTTTGGGGAGCTTCCTGGTTTTGGAATAATTATACCTGAAGCTTTACCCTTTTTATTTGGTAAAATTGCAAATGGAAGAGCAAGGGGAGTGGGGATATTTTCAATCACCAAATAAGCAGGACCTGTTACAATTTTATCATCTTTAATAATCTTAAGCTTTTTTGCTCTCAAGAAAGTTCCTGCTTCGGGATCTTCACAGGGGCAAAACTCTCCATCTTCAATAAACAAAACATCATCGTTAAGTTTTTTTACTTTTTTTCCTTCAATAAAACCTTCAGATTGCTGAGTTTGGGCATCGCTAATAAGTCCTTTTTGGGTTTTGAAATTATACCTCATTTCAGATGATTTAAAATTTTGACCATCATCTTCGAATTCAGGTTTACCTGTAATTTTTCCTGTGCTATCTGGCAAGCCTTTGGCATAAACTTCAGTTTTATTGAAGTCCATTTCTATAAAATTGGCTTTTAACAAAATATCACCATATTTTACATCAGCTCCACCATACATGTAAACTTTTTGGCTCTTTAAATCAAAAATCATAGAGTCTAAACTGTTGTAATCAATTGGCTTATCTAACGGAGATTTTGATTTTTTTACAATACTATCGTTGCTCGAAAACAACCCAAGACTATCTATTTTTTTTGTGGAAAGCGAATCATTTTGAAAGCTAAATTGGGCACTATCTTGAGGCAGAATTTCTTGCCCAAAAGTTTGGGACGGAAATTGTATTCCGCAGATGCAAAAGATAATTAACAAGTATGCGTGAATTAAATAGGTTTTCAAAAACAACGTTGGGTACTGTTTATACTAAATTTGCTGAAGTTCAGAAAATTGCGCCAAAACTAAATATTTCTCTCTGCAAGATGACCATCAAACGAAACTCATTCATTTTTGGTATTGGATTAACCTTAATTTTTGCTGCATTTCTGTTGGTAAACTTCAGAGATGCTGAAACATATACTAAGCCAGCTTATGAGTTTAATGCTCCAATAAAGAGTGATATTTCCCTCAAAAAGGTTGTTATTGATGCAGGACATGGAGGAAAAGACCCAGGAACTTTAGGTGTAAATGGAATAAAAGAAAAAAATATTGTTTTAGATATTGCCCAAATGTTGGGTGAAAAAATAAATGCCCAATACCCCGAAATTGAAGTAACTTTTACAAGAGATACAGATATTTTTATTCCATTGCATGAAAGGGCAAAAATTGCAAATCAAAAAGGCGCCGATTTATTTATTTCTATCCATGCCAATTCAGCTGCAGCTGAAGGAGCTTACGGAACTGAATGTTTTGTTTTAGGACTTCATAAAACAAAAGAAAATTTAGACGTTGCCAAAAGAGAAAACTCAACCATTTTAATGGAAGATAATTATGAAATGAGGTATGAAGGTTTCGACCCAAATTCAGATGAATCTTACATTGCATTGTCTCTACAACAGGGTATTCATTTAGACCAAAGTTTAAATATTGCAGTTAAAGTGCAAGATGAATTTGTGAAGGCAGGCAGAAGAGATAGAGGCGTTAGGCAAGCAGGTTTTTTGGTATTACACCAAACTGCCATGCCGAGCATTTTGGTTGAGGTTGGCTTTGTATCTAATCCTAAAGAAGGACCAGATTTAAATCAAAAACCTTTGCGAACTAAGTTAGCTGATGCATTATTTTCTGCCTTCAATCGATATAGAAATGAAATAGAAGAAAAAAACGAGCAATTAAATTCTACTGTTGAAGAAACTCCAAAAAAAGAGGCAGAAATGGTTGTTGAAGCTCAAAATAACGTTGAAGTTAAATCAACTGAAACACCTAATGGCATTGTGTTTAAAGTGCAAATTGCATCCTTGCCCAATGAAGTAAAAATTGCACCTGAAAACTTTAATGGATTAACTGATATTACAGAGTTTAAAATAAACGGTGTGTATAAGTATTTGGTAGGCAATGAAAATAGCTTTGAAAGTGCAGTTAAATTGCAGCGTGAAATAAGAGAGAAGGCATATAAAGATGCTTTTATTGTGGCTTTTAATAATGGTGAAAAAATCAGCATTACTGAGGCGTTCAAAATATTAGAAACTAACCCTTAAGGTTTGAGATTTAAAAAAGAAATTGTAGTAGGATTTGTGATATTAATTGCAATTGGATTGCTTTACTTCGGTTTTAATTACCTAAAAGGCTCCGATATTTTTGCAAGTAAAAGACAATATTATGCTGTTTACAATCAAATTGATGGTTTAACAGTAGACAACCCTGTTCAAATTAATGGGTTTAGGGTAGGTAGGGTAAACTCTGCCGAGTTATCCCTTAAAAATAAAGGAAATATTATTGTTGGTTTTGAAATTACTGAAGAAAGGATTCAAATTCCAAAAAATTCTACAGCCATGATATCTTCAATCGACTTATTGGGTTCAAAAGCCATTGTGCTTACCCTGAGTGATGAAACTGAAATTGCTGCTTATGGAGATACCTTAATTGCTGATATTGAAGAAGATCTTAAATCGGTTGTTGACAAACGAATTGCTCCTTTAGAGAAAAAAACAAAAGAATTAATTTCAAGTATAGATTCAGCAGTAACCATTGTGCAAGCTATTTTAGATAAAGATGCTAGAGAAAGTTTGTCTGAAAGCTTTTACAGTATAAAACGTGCTTTACGCTCATTAGAAAATACCGCTTTTCAGTTTAACGAAATGGTAAGTTCAGAAAGAGAAAAAGTTGAAAAGATTTTTTCTAACGTAGAGTCTATTTCTGAAAACTTAAGAAGAAACAATACCCAAATTAACAATGTAATTAGCAACTTATCTGAAGTAACAGATTCATTGGCTGCCTCAAACTTAAAAACTACAATTTTTAATGCCAATAAAGCCATAAAGAATATTACTGTGGTTATCGAAAAGGTAAATGCTGGGCAAGGTACTATGGGGCAATTGGTAAATAACGATACTTTATATAATAATTTAGAACAGGCAACATTAGAGCTTGATAAATTGTTAGAGGATATGAGGGTAAATCCGAAACGATATGTTCATTTTTCTATCTTTGGGAAAAATGAAAAAGAAAAGGATAAGCCTGAAAAAAAGCCTCGATAAACTATGATTTCATCTCTTGTTTTTTTTGTGCTACTCGCAATCACCTCAGTAGCCTTTTACATCCGAGTTAAAACCATAACGAGTAACATTAATCTCGGTCGCGATNTAGAAATTTCAGATAACCCATCACTTCGTTGGAAAACTATGGCAAGAGTTGCCCTTGGCCAATCAAAAATGGTAACAAGGCCTGTAGCTGGTTTCATGCATATTCTAATTTATTTAGGATTTATAATCATTAACTTAGAAATTCTAGAAATAATTTTAGACGGGCTGTTTGGGACTCATCGTATTTTTTCTGAATTTTTAGGAGGACTTTACAAGCCATTTATCAATTCATTTGAAGTTTTAGCATTAGGTGTTTTAGTTGCATGTGTTGTGTTTTTAGCAAGAAGAAATGTGCTAAAACTCAAAAGGTTTTGGAGTAAAGAAATGACTTCATGGCCAAAGTCTGATGCCAATATTATTTTAATTGTAGAAATACTATTGATGACTGCATTTTTAACAATGAATGCTGCAGACTCAATTTTATTAAATACTCCTCCACTTGAATTAGGGAGGTTTAGTTTAGAGCACTATACAGGGGTTGATATGAATAACTCAGGGTTTGTTGTAAGTCAATTAATTGTTCCATTGTTGCCATCAGATTTCACTTCTTTAGCATTTATTGAAAGAGCTTGTTGGTGGTTTCACATTGTTGGAATTTTTGCCTTTTTAAATTATGTGCCTTATTCAAAGCATTTTCACATTTTCTTGGCTTTTCCAAATACTTATTATTCTAATTTAAAGAATAAAGGTCAGTTTAATAGTTTGGAAGCAGTAACCAAAGAAGTTCAATTGATGATGGACCCATCTGCAGATCCTTATGTAAATCCGCCAGAGGGAGAAACAACTGAAGTGCCAAAATTTGGAGCAAAAGATGTGCAAGATTTAACATGGAAACAACTGATGGATGCATACTCTTGCACAGAGTGCGGAAGATGCACCTCTGTTTGTCCTGCTAACCAAACTGGAAAATTATTATCTCCACGGAAAATAATGATGGATACCCGAGACAGACTTGAAGAGTTTGGTAAAGGGCTAGATGCTAATGGAAGAGATTATAAAGATGGAAAATCTTTGTTGGGGAGTTATATTTCTAAAGAGGAAGTTTGGGCTTGTACAACTTGCAATGCTTGTACTGATGCTTGTCCTGTAAATATTGATCCACTATCAATTATCATAGATTTACGTCAACATTTGGTAATGGAAGAGTCTGCTGCACCGGCAGAATTAAACAATATGTTTTCGAACGTTGAAAATAACGGAGCACCTTGGCAATTTGCCCAAGCCGATAGGTTAAACTGGGCAAACGAAGATTAAACATCAAATACGAAAGAAGATGAGTGAATTTAAAGTAAGAACCATGGCTGAAATGACTGCCGTCGGTGAAGTACCTGAAGTTCTTTTTTGGGTAGGTTGTGCAGGAAGTTTTGATGATAGAGCAAAAAAAATAACCAAAGCGTTTGCTAAAATTTTACACCTTTCAGGAGTAAAGTTTGCCGTTTTGGGCACTGAAGAAGGTTGCACAGGAGACCCTGCCAAAAGGTCGGGAAACGAGTTTCTTTTTCAAATGCAAGCCATGATGAACATACAAGTTTTAAATGGTTATGAAGTAAAAAAAATAGTAACTACTTGTCCTCATTGCTTCAATACTTTAAAAAACGAGTATCCTGAATTAGGAGGAAATTATGAAGTTGTTCATCATACTCAATTCATAAATTCGCTCTTGAATGATGGAAAACTTTCAGTTTCTGGAGGTAGTTTTAAAGGCAAAAAAATAACTTTTCACGACCCTTGCTATTTAGGAAGGGCAAATGGTGTTTACGAAGCTCCAAGAGAAATAATTCAAAAATTAGATATTCAGCTAACTGAGCTAAGAAGATGTAAAAGCAATGCTTTATGCTGCGGAGCAGGAGGGGCTCAAATGTTTAAGGAAGCCGAAAAAGGAAATAAAGAAATAAATATAGAAAGAACTGAAGAAGCCTTAGAAATTAAACCAGATGTTATTGCAGCAGGTTGCCCTTTTTGCAATACCATGATGACCGATGGTGTAAAGAATTTCGAAAAAGAGGGAGAGGTGCAAGTTTTAGACATTGCAGAAATGGTTGCACAAGCCGCAGACTTATAATTATGGAATTAGAAACAAAACAAATTTCCTTGCAAGATTTAGCACCAACATCAAGAATTTGGGTTTACCAAACCAATAGGTTTTTAACTGATGAAGAAGTTAATTGGGTAAACCGAAATATGGAAAACTTTATGCCTCAATGGGCGGCGCATGGTAAACAACTTTTTGGAGCTTTTGAAATATTTTACAATAGATTTTTGGTAATTGCAGTAGACGAAGCAAAAGAAGGAGCATCAGGCTGCAGCATAGACTCTTCTGTGCGTTTTATTACCCAGATGGGAGATGCCATTAAAGTCGATTTTTTTGATAGACTTCAGGTTCTTTACAAAAAAGAAAATGAAATTTTGAGTACTCATTTTAACCAGTTTGAAGATTTGGTTAAAAGCGGAGTTGTTGATGAAAATACTATTGTATTTAATAATTTGGTAGCAAACTTAGTTGAGTTTAACCAAGGGTGGGAGTTACCTGTGAAAGATAGCTGGCACTCAAAGTATTTATAATTTACTCTTCTTTTTTTGGAGTGCTTTTCCAAATAAAAACGTCTTCAGGTTTCATGGGTTTTTCAGATATTTTCCAATTAAATCCTGGTAAAAAAAGCTTGGTTAAATCTACTTGTTCTAATGGCGAAAGTTTAGATTTTGGAGTTGAATAAAATTTGATTTTTGAAACTTCGTTGCTGTCTAAAATAATAACCAAATTTTCGGCTGAGGCTTGGTTTACACCGATATAGTTTCCATTATCTTCTTTGGCAAAATATAATGTTTTGCCATTTCCTTTAACATTGATTTTTTTGAGTTTTCCTTCGTCAAGGATATTCATCATATTATCGCCACTTATTTGGTTAAACTTAGTTGAATCTTCTTGGGTGATGATAAATGAGTTTTCTCTCATTTCTAGCCATCTAATTTTTCCTCCATAATTTTTAATCTGCATGTAATTTCCTGTTAATTGATTTCCATCAGCCCAAATAGTGGGGTTTTGAAATAGTTTTATCAAACTATCCCCATAAGAAAATACTAGCGAGTCGCATTTGCCTGCAAGCCCCTCTTTATAGAATTTTACTTTTTTGTAGGCATGTATAATTCTGTTTTTTCTGGTAGAGTCAAACTCGCTGAAAAGGGTATCGCCATGAAGGTAAAATGAATCTTTGTCAAATTGCTGAATAAGCAAGGCATGGCCTGTAACCAAAGAGGTACTGTCTTTTTTATTGTGAAATCCATAATCTCCCTTTACGGTAAAGTCTTCAGTAGTGTCGGTAATCTCCACATTACCAAACATTTCTCCTATATCATCTTTTAAATTATACCGAATAGAATCTCCTAAAATTATTTGATTTTCATTGACGATTTCAGCATTTTTAACAAACTCAGAAACATCATTAGTTTGGTCGAAATAACCTTTTTCGCAATAAATTTTTAGGCTATCGCTGTAAATGCGAGTTGGACCAAAAAAGTAAGTAATATTTGCATCATTATTTTGATGCATGGTATCAGAATAAATGGTGTAATCTTCAGAAATTAAAACAACACTATCTTTAAAATGAAAGTATTTTGAATCTGGAAAATAAATTCCTAAGCCTGAGGTTAAAGTAACTTTATCTTTCTTGTTAATTATTTGTCCACCGTTTCTATAAATAGCATAGTTTTCTTCTCGGTAAAAATCTAAGGTTTCGGTTCTTAATTCAGTTTCTCCATCTTTTAGTAGAATGTTACCTCTTACTTTGGCGATTTTTGTATTTCCATCATAATTTAAAAAATCGCCAGTTAGGCTCATTTCTTCGCCTTCGGTAACTTTTACATTTTGATATGCATCAAAACTGTTTGATTCTGAATAGAAGTAAGCACTGTCGCAATACATAAATGTATTTTCTTGCTTAAATACTACATTGCCGATAAGGCGCTTTGCATTGTTGCCGGTAGATTTGTCAAATATCAAATCATCTGCATGAACAATTTCAAGCTTTTTGCCTTGCTGGGCAGTTGCAGAAAGACAAATTAGAGAAATAAAAAAAAGAAAAAGACTTTTCAAAATGCGTTGGTATTACGCAAAAGAAATTACATTATTTCAATTGGCAACCTATTTATGGTTTGCAACCTATCTGGACCAACCGACACAATCGCAATTGGAATTTTTAATTCAGCTTCCAAATAGTCAATATATTCTGTAAGTTCAATAGGTAATTCTTCTAGTTTGGTTAGTTTGGTTAAATCAGCATCCCAGCTTTTAAAAGTTTTATAAATGGGCTCTGGCGCCTCATCAATAGAGTAGGGGAATCTATCTGTTTTTATGCCATTTACCAAATAGTGCGTACAAACCTTTACATGATTTACAAATGTTAATACATCAGCCTTCATCATAATTAGCTTGGTAACTCCATTAAGCATGCAGGCATATTTTAACGCAGGTAAATCTAACCAACCACATCTTCTTGGTCTACCAGTTGTTGCGCCAAATTCGGCCCCAACATTGGCAATGGTTTTTCCATCTTCGTCAAATAATTCAGTAGGAAAAGGACCACTTCCTACCCTGGTGCAATAAGCTTTAAATATTCCAAATACTTCGCCTATTTTGTTGGGTGCAATACCTAAACCAGTGCACGCTCCGGCAGCAATTGTGTTGCTTGAGGTTACAAATGGGTATGAACCAAAATCAATATCTAATAAAGAACCTTGAGCTCCTTCAGCAAGTATTTTTTGGTTAATATCAAGGTGTTGATTTAAAAAATATTCACTATCGATAAAAGGAATTTTTTTTATCCAATTTAAACCCTCAAAAAAGTCTATTTCAAGGTCTTCTAAATTTTCTATTTCGAAGCCATCATAACGAGACAAAAGAGTAAGGTGTTTTTCTTTTAATTTATTGTACTTCTCGTTAAAGTCTTCAAATTCTATATCGCCAACTCTTAAGCCATTTCGGCCAGTCTTATCCATATATGTTGGACCAATTCCTTTTAAAGTTGAGCCAATTTTTTCTTTTCCTTTGGCTGCTTCAGAGGCGGCATCTAATAACCTGTGGGTTGGAATAATTAAATGAGCTTTTCTGCTGATAGACATTCTTTCTTCAAAAGGAACGCCTAAAGCTTTAAGGGCTTTCAATTCTTTTGCCAAAACAACTGGATCAACTACTACACCATTACCAATTACATTTTGGGCATTTTCCCTAAAAATACCAGATGGAATTGTATGTAATACATGCTTTTTGTCTTGAAATTTTAAGGTATGCCCAGCATTCGGGCCGCCTTGAAATCTTGCAATTACATTGTAATGAGGTGTTAAAACATCAACAATTTTTCCTTTTCCTTCGTCGCCCCATTGAAGGCCTAGTAAAACATCCACTTTCATATTTCGGAGTCTTCTTTATCTTTAATAATTTCTGTTGGGCCGGAGCAATCGTTGCCACATTTCCCATAAAAATTTAGGGCGTGATGATTAATTTTCACGCCTAAATGATTTTCCAAAGTTGCTTTAATATTCTCTACCCTTGGGTCACAAAACTCAATAACTTTTCCACAATCGGTGCAGATAATATGGTCGTGTTGTTGGTAACCATGAGATTTTTCGTATTGAGAAATTTTATGGCCAAATTGGTGCTTTCTAATAAGATTACAAGCAATTAACAAATCAATGGTATTGTAAAGAGTTGCTCTTGAAACCCTGTATTTTTTATTTTTCATTTTAATGTAGAGAGACTCAACATCAAAATGCTCTTTCATCGAATAAATTTCATCTAATATGGCAAAGCGTTCAGGAGTTTTTCGGTGGCCATTTTGTTTTAAAAATGCCGAAAAAATCTTTTTTACTTCCTGCCTAGTTTCAAGTTCATTCATTCTTCAAAGTTAATTCGAAATTTATTCCTTTTAAGGATTAATTCTGATGGTAGAAGTTACTCCATCAACACCTTTTAATTTTTTAATTAGATTGTCTAAATGGATAGTGTCATTTACAAAAGCCATTATTTTTCCTTCAAATATTCCATCGTTGGTATCAAAAGAAATCGACCGCATATTTACATTCAACTCTGATGATATTATTGAAGTTAAGTTATTTACCAATCCAACTTTATCAATTCCTTTTAATTCAATACCCACCAAAAACGCAATTGACTCTTGGTTTGTCCATTTGGCTTGAATTATTCTGTAAGCATAATTAGACATCAATTCAATTGCATTAGGGCAAGTAGTTCTATGAATTTTTATACCATCTAGTTTTGTAATAAAACCAAAAACATCGTCTCCTGGAATTGGGTTACAACAGGGTGCTAATTTGTAATCAACTCCATCTAAATCACCGCCAAAAACTTGAAGGCTAACTTTACCATCGGTTGTGGTTATAACTTTTTGACCTGTGCCTTTTGATGGTTTTTTTCTTGGTTGATAAACAATATTTGGACCTTCTTTTTTTAGTTTTTTTATTTGAGAAAGGTCAAGCTTTTCGATACCAATTTGATATTGTAACTCTAACTCACTAGGAAGTTTGTAGTAGGTGAATAGCTTCTGTAAATTATTAGCGTTGTAATCTAAATTTAAAGATTTTAGTTTTCTTATTAAAATTTCTTTTCCGAGTTGGGCTTTTTCTTTTTTATCTTCTTTAAGTGAAGATTTTATTGAAGATTTTGCCTTCCCTGTAACAACAAATTTTAACCAATCTTCTTTTGGGTTTTGCTTTTTAGATGTAATTATTTCTACCTGATCTCCACTTTTTAATTGGTGACTAAGCGGAACTAGCTTGTGGTTAACTTTAGCGCCAATGCATTTTGAACCAACATGTGTATGAATTTCAAAAGCAAAATCTAATGCCGTAGAATTATGAGGCAGGGTTTTCAATTCACCTTTAGGTGTAAAAACAAAAATTTCATCAGAAAATAAATTCATTTTGAAATCATCCATAAAATCCAATGCATCTTGGCTCGGACTCTCAAGCATTTCGCGGATTCGGTTAATCCAGATATCGATGTTACTTTTATCTTCTTCAGTTTTGTTTTTATATCGCCAATGAGCAGCAAAACCCTTTTCCGCAATTTCATTCATGCGGTTACTTCTAATTTGAACTTCAACCCACTTGCCTGTAGGGCTCATTACTGTAGTATGCAAAGATTCGTAACCATTTGCTTTAGGTGTAGAAATCCAATCTCTTAACCTATCTGGTTTTGGCCTATAAAAATCGGTAACAATGGAATAAACCTTCCACGAATCTGCCTTTTCATTTTCAGGTTTAGAATTTAAAATAATCCTAATGGCAAAAACATCGTAAACCTCCTCGAAAGGAATGTTTTTTCCTTTCATTTTTGTCCAAATACTGAAAATAGATTTTGTTCTTCCTTTTATTTCAGCATTGAATTTATTTAGTTCTAACTCTCGTTTTATTGGGAAGGTAAACTGGTTGATAAACCTTGTTCTTACTGCTTTGGTCTTTTGAAGCTTGGTTTCAATTTCGTGATAATCTTCAGGATGAGTATATTTTAAACACAAATCTTCAAGCTCAGTTTTTATATTATACAAACCAAGTCTGTGAGCTAAAGGAGCATATAAATAGAGGGTTTCAGAGGCAATTTTTAGTTGCTTGTCTCTTCGCATCGAATCCAAGGTACGCATGTTATGCAACCTATCGGCTAATTTTATTAGAATTACCCTAACGTCATCACTAAGGGTAAGCAGCATTTTTCTGAAATTTTCTGCTTGTATAGATTGTGATGGATCGAAGTAAACACCTGAAATTTTGGTAAGACCATCAATAATTTTCGCATATTTCTTACCAAACATTTTTTCCATGTCGGCAATTGTTAGGTCAGTGTCTTCAACGGTATCATGCAAAAGAGCACAAACTATTGAAGTTGTACCTAAACCAATTTCTTCAGCGGCAATTTTAGCAACTGCAATCGGGTGGTAAATATAAGGCTCGCCAGATTTACGGCGCATGTCTTTATGAGCTTCAAGAGCCACATAAAAAGCCTTTTTGATGGTTTCTTTGTCCTCCTTTTTTTTAGAATATTGAGCAGCTCTATGTAATCCTCTATAACTACTAAGAATTTCTTTTTTTTCTTTTTCTAAATTTGAAGTAGCCATATGGTTGCTTTAAGAAGCCGGTAAAACTTTTGAGGAAACTTCACCAAATCCAATTCGGGTTTTGCCGTTATGGCAATTGGCTTTCATGATTACAGTATCATGGTCGTTGATAAACTTTCTTTCAGAACCATCTGCTAATTTGATAGGGTTTTTACCTCCCCATGAAAGTTCTAGCATAGAGCCATAAGAGTCTTTGGTTGGTCCGCTAATGGTACCCGACGCGAACATGTCTCCTGCATTTATGTTACAGCCATTAACAGTATGATGGGCTAATTGTTGGGCCATGTTCCAATACAAAAATTTAAAGTTTGATTGGCAAACTTTACTTGCTTGACTATTTTCAGGTTTAATGTAGACTTCCAAATTGATGTCAAAATTTTTCTTGCCGTCAAATTGCAAATAGGGCATAGGCTGTGGGACTTGTGTTGGGCCTTCAACGCGATAGGGTTCTAGTGCATCTAAGGTAACAATCCATGGAGAAACACTGGAAGCAAAATTCTTTGCCAAAAAAGGACCTAATGGAACATATTCCCATTTTTGAAGATCTCTTGCGCTCCAATCATTAAAAACCACCATTCCGAAAATATAATTTTCGGCTTCTGTGGTTGAAATGCTATCTCCAATCGGTTTCCCTTGATGAGAAATAAATGCCATTTCTAGTTCGAAATCCATTCTTTGAGACGGACCAAAAACAGGCGTTTCTGCATTGGGTGGTAAACTTTGACCCTTTGGTCTTTTAACGGGAATACCAGAAGGAATAATTGAAGAAGATCTGCCATGATATCCTACTGGTAAATGCAGCCAATTAGGCATTAGAGCGTTTTTTGGGTCTCTAAACATGGTGCCAACATTTGTTGCATGCTCTCTACTCGAATAAAAATCGGTGTAATCACCAATTTCTACAGGCAAGTGCATCTCAACATTATTTTGATCAAACAATACTTGGTTTAAATGACCCTTATTGTTTTGAAGTTCATAGTTTTTCTCATCAAAAAGATTTGCCAACTCATTTCTTACCGCCCTTGTAGAGTCTTTGCCTAGTGCAATAAAAGCATTGAGCATTGGGTATTCAAAAACATTTTCATCAATACTTTTAATGTATCCTAGTTTGAATAAAGTATCTAAATCAATAACCTTGTTTCCTAGTGCTACTCCGGCTCTTTGAAAATCTCCATTTACCGAAAAAATACCAAAAGGTAAATTTTGAATAGGGAAATCTGAGTTTTCGGGAACATCAATAAAACTTTTTCTATCAGGGTTATTTGCGTCTATCATTATTTAAAATTTTACATAGCAAAGAGTGGGAGCCCTTGCATCATATTATTTACTTCTTTTTTTACTGCTTCAATTTTTGATTCGTTTTGGAAATTTAGAATTACATCATCAATTAAATCAACAATTTTTTCAATAGAATCTTCTTTTAATCCTCTTGTAGTGATTGCAGGAGTTCCAACTCTCATACCTGAGGTAACAAATGGCGACCTTTCATCAAAAGGAACCATGTTTTTATTTACAGTAATGTCTGCTTTTATCAAGGCATTTTCAGCATCCTTACCTGAAATGTTTTTCGATCTTAAATCAATCAACATCAAATGGTTTTCGGTGCCACCAGAAATAACTTTGTATCCTCTATCAACAAAAGCACTAGCCATGGTTTTTGCATTTTTTACAACTTGTACACAGTAATGCATGTACTCATCTGTAAGCGCCTCGCCAAAAGCAACGGCCTTAGCTGCAATTACATGCTCTAAAGGCCCACCTTGAGTTCCTGGAAATACCGCAGAGTCTAACATGGCTGACATCATTCTAATTTCTCCTTTTGGGGTTTTAATTCCCCAAGGGTTTTCAAAATCTTTTCCCATCATAATTACTCCACCACGCGGACCTCTAAGAGTTTTATGGGTTGTAGAAGTTACCACATGGCAATATTCAAGAGGGTCGTTAAGTAAACCTCTTGCAATTAAGCCAGATGGATGAGAAATGTCGGCTAATAAAAGGGCGCCAATTTCATCGGCTATTTCTCTTAAGGTTTTATATTCCCAATCTTGAGAATAGGCCGAAGCTCCGCAAATAATCAATTTTGGTTTTTCTTTAAGAGCGGTTTCTCTAATCTTGTTAAAATCTATGGTTCCAGTTTCGGGCTCAACCCCATAAAAATGCGGATTATATAGTTTTCCAGAAAAATTTACAGGTGAGCCGTGGGTTAAATGTCCACCATGAGATAAATCAAATCCCAAAATAGAATCACCAGGTTTAAGCAAAGCAAGCATAACAGCTGCATTGGCTTGTGCGCCAGAATGTGGTTGAACATTTGCCCAACTAGCATTAAATAGACTTTTTAGCCTATCAATGGCAATATTTTCAGTTTGGTCTACAAACTCGCAACCGCCGTAATATCTTTTTCCGGGTAGTCCTTCGGCATATTTATTTGTTAAAACACTTCCCATGGCCTCCATAACTTGGTCGCTTACAAAATTTTCTGAAGCAATAAGTTCAATGCCTTTTGTTTGTCTTTCTTTTTCCTTTTGAATTAGGTCAAAAACCAATTGGTCTCTTTGCATTTTTTGATACTTTTGGAATAGCGGCAAATGTATTGATTTGCCTAAACTTTAAGGCAATCTGTATAGGATAAAATGACTAGAAATAAGGTTTTGTTTTGGGTGTTGAGTGTAATTTTACTTTTTCACTTTTCGATGAAGTTTATTTACCAATTTACTGATTACAAAAAGGCTGGTAAATTTTATACTTTTTCCTATAATTATATCGTTCCGCAATTTCATTTTAATTATAAAGTTTTTGCCCCCGAGCCTCCAACTGCGAGGGAGCATTTTTTATATCGGGCCATATTAAACGATGGTTCAAAAACCAATTGGTTTGAAGATGGGTCAGGGTTACTTTTTGATGCAAATCAAAATCGATTTTCTGCAGTTTATAAAAAATGGAAAATGGTAAACTACCTTGGTTTCCAAACCAATAAAGTATATGTTCAATTGCTTAAAAACCCTTCAATTCAGCATTTGGGAAAAGAAAAGGTGATAGAAATAGCCAACCAGCAAATTGTACATTACCCACAGTATAAAAATGCTTGCAGGTACGCAATTGATAAATTGGTGGCAAAAGAAGTAGAAAACTTTTCTGCTGTTCAAATAGCCTATTTGTTGGACAATGTAGAACGACCATATGAAAATGAAAATTCATTTGAAGCGCAGTTATTTCCTATTCAAAAAATAAATTGATGGAAATTATAAACCGTTTCACCAGTAAGAATTTTTACCCTACTACAAATTGGTTGTTGAGGCGCATGGTTTATCTGTTTTTGATATTTTATTTTGGAAGACTAATTCCTTATGCATCAGATTTTTTTGCAGAAGATACCTATATCAATAAGTTCTTTTTTGATGGAAATATTTCTAAGTGGGTAGTGCAATCGTTTAATTTTCAAGGAGTAAGGTCGATGTATCCTATGTTTTTAATAATGGAGTTTGTATTATTGATTTTAGGAATAATTGGATTTTACCCCAAACTAGTTGCGTTGGGTATTTATGGCTGCACCTTAATTCTTCAACAATCTATGGTATCCATAACCAATGGGGGAGAGCAATTGCTTTACAATTGCTTGTTTTTTATGGTTTTTTTAGAAGAAAAAGATTCAAAAGATTCATTTTGGAAAACGATTTCAAATTTCGCTTTGTTTGCCATTCGTTTAGAAGTGGCTTTTCTTTATTTGGTAGCTGGATTTACGAAGCTTACAGGTGATTTATGGCCTTCAGGAGATGCATTTTATTATGTTTCTCAAATAGGTGAGTATTCATCACCTTGGTTAATGGAATTTATCAAGAATAACTTGTGGGTTGGGGTAGTGTTAACTTACCTTACAATATTTTACCAAACCACTTTTCCGTTTGCCATTTGGTTTAAAAAGTTAAAATACAAATGGATGGTTGTTGGAGTTGTTTTTCATATTTCCATTGGGTTTTTAAACGGAATTATGGATTTTGGGTTAATCATGCTAACCATGTATTTTGCTTTTTACAATGAGAATAGGAGTAAAAAGGTTTATGAATTTTTCTCTGAAATTAAAAGCGCAGGAAAAAGAATCATTAATGCTAAGGGTGATTGAACAAACTCAGCAAGCCTTCTCGAAACCATATAGAATTTTTCTGGAGTGCCTAAATAGGCCATCAAATAGAAAATAAAAGCAAAAGAAAAAATACCTAAAAAGTATACTAAGGTAAACAGCAATGTTTTTTTAGAGTTGAAGATTAGTTTCAACGAAAAGTATGTTATCAAAAAATATAGGGAGGCAAACAGACCGGTTAAAATAAACTTGAGATAATACAATTGCCAATAATCAAATCGCTCAAATATTGATAAACCTTTTCTAATTTTGGGATTTTCATAATGGTAATACAATTGGCCTAAAAACTCATTAATCCCTTCAAAAACATATTCTCTTAGAAATCCTAAAAAGGTTAGGATCAAAAACGTAATCATTAAAATTAAAATTGACTTTTTATTGATTTCCAATTTTTTTGGGATTGTAAATATTCAATCGGCTCGACCAGAAATACCACATGGTAAAAACAGCAGAATATACCAAGATGGTAAAGGTATAAGTATGGTTAAATGCTAGTAAATCGGGGTTGTAATAAACGATGGCAGCCAAAGCAGCCACTCTAACTACATTAAGTAAATGAATCGCAATAATTCCAATTGGAATAAAAACTATTTTGTTTATTAACTTTCCTGGATAGGCAATGATAAAACCTGCAAATAGAGCAAATAACTCAAGCCCATTGCATGGGTCTCCAACCCAAATACTATGACCTCCATCTACTCCTAAAGTTCTGAAGTTTTCGTCAAATGGCCATTCATTAATTAATGCAAATCCAAAGACCTTTAAGATTAAACCTGCTTGATAAATAATTTGCGAAATAATCCATCGGTCTAATTCACCTTTTGGGTGCAACCAATACTCGTAAACAAAAAGCCACGAGATAAATAAGAATATCGAGATTATTAAAAACCTAAAAACAGGGCTTTTAAGAAAAGAAGGCATATTATTTTTTGGAAGCGTCAAAAAGCTTTTTACCACCTAAGGCAACACCAGCTGCCACTAGAAAGCTTATACCTCCATCAATCGGTACACAAGGGTTTGGAAAACAGCCACCACTAGGGCCTCCTCCTGCGGGGGCACCACCTCCAGGAACCTGTGCTTGAATTGCAAAAGCAACGATGATAAAGGTAATCGTAAAAATATAAGGGGCGAATTTTTTCAGTTTCATTTCCAAGAAGTGCCAAAAGTATAACAAACTTTTAATTGACTAGTGGATAAGAGCAAAAAATTAATCAATAATACTTCCAAAAGGAATTACACTTATTGTTTTATACAACTCTAGCTTTAGCATTTAAACCTATTTCGATACCTGCTTTGGTTAAGGATGCTCGAATACGGGTCATTCCATTTACTGTTAAACTCGCATTTTGTTGGATAACAATAAAATATTCGGTAAGAGTTAGGTTTAAACATTTGGCATTTACCTGACTATTGATGATGCACAACTTTTGGTTGATGATGACATCATCTGTGTCTGAAGGCATTCCTGGTAAATCAAAATTTCCATTGGCCCAAAAAACTCATGTAAAAACAAAGGTCTTGGCTGAAACAACCAAGACCTTTGATAAAAATATGAGTACAATAATTAATTTGAATGGTTTGCTAGGCATGCATTTATTTGCGAATCAGTTTGTAGTTGGATTCAAAAGATTCACCTTTAATGGTTAAAAGATAAATGGTATTTTCTTCAGGTAAATTGAAATTTAATTGCTCGTTTTGGATTGTTTTTCCTTGTGAAGACCAAACTTCTTGACCAAGGACGTTTACCAACCTAGCATTTATCAATTCTCTTTGAATTAAATCAAACCTAAGTTCAATTTTTTCATTGGCTTGAAATAATTCAAGATTTTTGTTTTCTTCAACTTCATAAATACCAACAGCATTGTTCTCAACCACAACTGATTTTTTAGAAGTATCTGTACAAGAACCATTATAAGCTACAAGGTTAACTTCATAAGTTCCCACAGCATTATAATTGTGAATAGGTTCAAAATCCATTGAGCTATTTCCATCTCCAAAATGCCACAAGTAAGATTGAGCATTGGCAGAGTGGTTGCTGAATTTTAGCTCTGGATTTACGCTTAAATCAATACTGTTTTTAGGAGTTGTAAAGAAAGACAATACAGGATCTGGCTCAGTTACCTCAACTGGTTTGGCTAATAATCCACAACCATTAGGATCATTAACAACCAAATTGTATTTGCCGGCTTTTACATTGTTAAAAGTATGCGAATTGGCAACTTTACCCATTTCACTTTGTAGAGTATCTCCAATTAAATTGGTCAAGTAAAAATCATATTTTGCAGTTACAAATGCATTTGCAGATGCACTTCCATCTTCAAAACCATAACAAGTTGTGCTGGTTGTAGACTCCTCAAAGGGTTTACTAAAGTGTAAAATATAAACTGCGTTTGTGTCATTATCATTCCAAACAATAGTATTGTTGTAATCATTCATTAAAGTTGTCATATTACCTGTTGCTGTTTCTTCAAGTGTTAAACAAATACCTTCTTTTCTAAAATCTTCAACTCCATTTATTCTTATTGGAAGAGTTACATTAGACCCATTTGGGTAAGCTCTCGAAAGATGGATGGGAATTGATACCCCTGAACCAATGTTTGATGGGATATTATTAATGTGAACATTGTGTCCATTTTGTTTGAAAAATATATTGGTATAACCATTAAAATTCTCGTATTTGTCAAAATCTGCAGGGTAATCCATTCCTAGGGTTTTAGTGTCATCTAATTCAAGGTAAGAAAAATCTACTTCACCATTTACTTTGGTAATTTCTGCAGATAATCTTGGTTTAATAACTTTAAATGATTTGCTGCTCTTGTTAAAAACAGAATTGCCTTCAACAGAACCTAATTTATCTGACTCCCGAAATGTGAGGGAGGCTGCTCCGTTAGAAGCTGTTTCAATGTAAAATCCTTGCGCCAAGCCTAAAGTAGAGCCATTTGTTAAAGCCAAAAAGGAGCCATCATTGTTTACGACGTAAGGATTTTGAACATTTGAATTCGGCATTGAACTTAAATCAAATGTAACGGCAGACGGATAAGGGTTTGATAAACTTGTATACTCCGCTCCTGTGCTGCTTATGGAAAAACCTGAGTAATCTCCTGTGGTAACGTTACCTATCCAAGAAATTGTTTCAGGAATGTCATATGCAGGATCACTTGAGCCCATGTAAACAAACCAACCTTCTCCTAAATTCATATTGTTGGTAGTATTAGTAGCATTGGTATATGCTGATCCTGTCCACCTAGAAATTGAAACAAATGAATTGGTGGGGAAATCTGAACCAGTAAATCCCGATGTGGCTATATCATCACTAATGTTTGCTATTGTTTGACCACTTACCGGGGCCCCTAAAAAGTACCACCAACCCGGATTTCCCGCTGAACTCATATCTGAAACATAACGTTCAATTTAGGAGAGCCTGAAACACTTGCACCAGCGGCAACTTGCCCAATAGCAGCTGTGCCTGAAGCAGAAGAAAGAATAGTTAAATAGCCTGTTCCACAAGCTAAATTGGCAGTGCCATTAACTGTAACAATTCCTTCAACTGTTGCGCCTGATGTAACAGTTTTTGTTCCTGACCCTGATATAGTTAAATTATAATATGCTTTATTAGAAACAGTTTGCGCTCCGCTATTGGAGTACTCAACTGTTGAACCGCTTGATAATGTTGTAGTTGTAACTGCGGGAAAACTTGAAGCTCCGCTAATATCTAACCTTCCACCAGAGGCAACAGTTAAATTACCTGCTCCTGAAATAGCTTTACCATTTGTAATTATTGTATCTCCTGCAGCTATGTTTAGAGTTACGCCAGAAGGCACAGTTATTGNGCTTGAAAGAGAAAATTTTTGACCCAAAGAAACTGTACCTCCAGTTTTTGAACTTAAATCTAATGAATATCCACTGCCAATAACTGATTGGTTATTGGATCCTCCTGATAAAATTAATGGGCTGTTCGCAGAAAGAGTGCTCTTGGTGTCTTGTGTAATTGAACCTGAAATATTTACTGTAATCCCTGGCCCAACTGAAAAAAAGGCATTCCCGTTTGATGATTTTAAATGTATTTCATTAAAGTTGTAAGGGCCATTATTATTTAAACTTAAACTTGCAGAAGTAGCAACATTGCTGATTATTAAAGAGTCAGTAACTATAAGGATTCCATCAAAACTTAGAGATCCCTTAACTATAAGTTTTTGTAGAGTTATAGATGGGAAGGGACCACTTACATTAGTTCCGCCAGTTATACTTACACCATTGTTAATTATTACAATATCACCAGTAGCGGGAGATCCATTTGACCATGTTACATTATCATAAAGATTATGAAGCCAAAAGCCACTTCCAGTAGCAATTGTTGTTTTAGAAAAAGATATTAGATAAAAAGAAGCAAAAATTAATAGAAGAATAATTTTTCTCATCGTAAATATGTTATAAAACCCCAAAAATAAGCAATAATTTAGCTTGAAAAATCATTTTACCCAAAAAATGATTGGTTAAAATTTTTGAAGCCTGATTTAGCTATCTTCCAAAAAAACAATTTAGTATTTAAGAAAACCCCAAACACAATTATATTTGCCCTCTTATGGCAGAAAATAAACAAGATAATATCATTGATATTGATGACCTATTGCTCATTTGGAGGGCATTTATCCGCAATTGGTATTTGTTTTTTTTGTTGCCAGGCTTTGGTGCTGTTGCGGCGTATATCTATACCCATAGGTTAACAGATGTTTACCAAGTAAAAAGTCAAATTCTTTTAAAATCTGCTGAAACTTACGATTACCAAGGGCAGATGTTTCAGGGGTTAGGGTATTACGAATCTTACCAAGATATTACAAACCAAAAAAGGGTTATTTCTTCTTATGATCTTATTGAAGAAACCTTACAAAAGCTTGATTTCGAGGTTTCTTATTTTATTGTTGGTAGAATTAAAACTACCGAAGTATATGGTTCTATGCCATTTGATGTTGAAGTGGTTAGGTTAGATGGAGGTTTTTATGCTACCAACTTTGAACTTAAAATTTTAAATGAAAACGAGTACCAACTTTATTATTTGGTAAATAATGAAGTTACTTCCCAAAAAGGTTATTTTAACGAAAAAATCACATCTCCTTATTATTACTTTACCATTAACAAGAATAGTGTAATCAATTCAGCAAGTTTAAAGTCAATACAAGAGATTAAATATGAATTTCTAGTTAATTCGATGAGTAGTTTAGTTGGTAAGTATATGCGTTCCCTATCTGTTGAAAACCTTGAATATACGTCTATTTTAAATTTATCAGTTGAAGATCAAATTCCACAAAGAGGGCAGATATTTTTAGACAGTTTAGCACAAACTTATATTGATTATTCCTTAAAGTCGGACTTTAATATTAATGAGAATACCCTTAATTTTATTGATAGGCAAATAGGGGATATAAGGTTAATTTTAGAGGGCATCGAGAATGATTTACAATCTTATAAATCTCAAAAATCAATTTTAGATTTAAGTAGGGAAGAGGATCAATACTTCAAGCGATTAGTAGAATTCGATAGCCAAAAGCGTCAATTACAATTGAAATTAAAATCTATCAATGCTTTGGAACAATACTTATTGAACTCAGATAATTCTAAATTATTGCCCCCTTCATTATATATACTAGAAGGAGATGAATTTTTGAAATCTTCATTAAATGAATTGTATTCTATGCAAATAGAAAGAGGCGCTCAACTTTTTAATTCAACAGAAATAAATTTGAGCGTTGAAAAATTAGATAAAAACATTGGTCAGCTTAAAAATAATATTTTAACCTATGCTGTAAACACAAGAAAAGCAATTTCAACACAAATTGCTGACATTCAAGTAGAAATTGATGATTACGAAGGGTTAATTAGAAAAGTGCCTCAATCGGAAAGGGAATTGTTGAACATCAAAAGAAAATTAGAGGTAAACGAAAAGTTGTATACATTTTTACTTGAAAAAAGAGCGACCACGGTAATCGCAAAGGCTAGTATCGTATCTCAAACAAAAGTAATTGAAAGGTCTAGGTCATTTGGGGTAATTAGGCCTAACAAACAAAAAATTGCCTCTTCATTTGTTGGAGCAGGTTTGCTCATCGCAGCTTTGATTGCTTTTTTGAGGTCATTTTTATTTCACAAAATTGAGAGTGTAAGAGAATTGTCGAAAGTAACGAAACTAAACGCTTTAGGTGGCGTGCCTTTAGTTGAAAAAATCAGTTTGCAAAAGGTTACAGATTTAAGTCCAAAATCTGGTATTTCTGAATCTTTTAGGGCCATTCGTACAAATCTTCAGTACTTAGGAAAAAATGGAAATGGCAGTAAGGAAGGAAAAGTAATTTTGATTACTTCTATCAATCCTTCTGAAGGGAAAACTTTTTGCTCCTCTAACTTAGCTTTAATCTTAGCTCGGGCCTCAAAAAAAGTTTTATTAATTGATTTTGACTTGCACAAACCGCGTATGCACAAGGCATTTGGTTTAACCAACGACAGAGGCGCTTCTACTTATTTGATTGGTAAGGATGAAATTGAAAACATCAAAATTCATTCGGAGCAAGAAAATCTTGACTTGATATTGTCGGGTCCAGTTCCGCCAAATGCATCAGAATTGGTTTTGAAGGATGAAACCCAAACCCTTATCGATCAACAAAGAAAATACTACGATTATATAATTATTGATACACCACCTTTAGGTTTAATTAGTGATGGAATGGCCCTGTTGGAAAAATCAGACATTGGTTTGTTTGTGATGAATACCAAATTTGCCAACAAAAGCGGCTTAAAATATTTAGAGGATATTATTGAAAAAACCGATTTAAAAAGTCATGCTGTCATCTTAAACGGTATCAAAATGAAACGTTGGAGATATTACTATGGCAAGTATGGTTATGGCTACGGCTACGGCTACGGCTACGGCTACGGCTATGGCTACGGCTACGGAAACTCTTACGGAGATCAGTCTGAGGTATAGTTTTTTTCCAAATCTTTTTCAAA